>SXGQ01561191.1_pt1 | contig 18676 bp, 9 predicted proteins | sample 3178371 | NCBI WGS metagenome assembly SXGQ01 (sample SAMN11356859, study PRJNA531348) | freshwater metagenome | isolation source: freshwater sample F1-20 | place: China: Fuxian Lake, Yuxi | collected 2017-12-25 | reverse complement strand
GTTGGTCCAGAAGCGCGGCAGATCTTGACGCCAGCGGCCGTACTTGGAGACGGTCGCGCCGACGAAGGCCGGCGGGGTGGTGTCGCGCGCCTCGGTGGTGATGAGATTGAAGAGCCCGCGGCGGCCGGCGGCCGGCACATCGAGGAAGATTTCGGCCAATCCACCATCGGGCCCAGCGTGCACCGAGATGCCGACGGCTTTGAAGCCGTTGAGGCCGAGCGCATGCGCGATGCGCGCGGGCTGGACGGCCATCGGGTTCTCGGGCGAGGGCTGCGGCATGTTCTTGCCGAGCGCGTCGATGAGTGCTTTCACCAGCGGCTCGCAATCCACCCAGCCGTAGACGAGCGCGTCGCGGAACTGGGCGGTCTGGCGGGAGGCGAAGCGGAGGTTCTCACCCACGCCGGGGCCGGGGTTCGCGCCTTGGCGGGCGAGGACCCGCTCGAGCGTCGGCAGATGGTCCCCGACGAGCAGCAACGCGCCGGCTTGGCCGAGATGCACCTCGCCGCCTTTGCCATCCTTGCCTTGTTTGCCCATCGAGATGAACTCGGCACCGCGAACGGTCTGGATTTTGTGCGGCTTGGCCTCGGCCGTCAGCTTCGCCTTCAACTCGCCGAGCTTCTTGGCGAGCGCGGGGGCTTTGTTGCCGGCGTCAATGATGAGCACGCCGTGCGGGTCGAAGGGCGCGATGGGGTTGGGCGCGTTCAGCAGGGCGAGGGTGATCTGGCCCTGCGCCAAATCGGTGTACTCCTCGAGCTTGGCGCCCAGTTCCTTCTCGAGCGGCACGAGGAGATGGAGGCGGATGCCGGCCTCGAACTTGTCCGCGAACGCCTTCATCGCCGGGTCGCGCCAGAGCTGGGCCATCGGATCCTTCTGCCATTCGGCGCGGGCCTTGTTCACGTCCGGCACGGTGAAGAAGGCGAGCGTTTCGGGCGGGAGCAGCTTCTCGGGCGGCGTGGCCGCGCGCAGCGGCAGGGTCACGGCGACGAGGAGGGCGAGGAACAGGTGGGTCTTCATAAATCAATGACGAGTTTTAGGACAGTGGATGTGGTGCGGTCGTTACAAGGCAATCGCAGCTTCGGCATGGCGTCGGGTTGGCATGGGGGCTGAACGTAGCAATGCCCGACCGCGAACACAAGCGCTGTTTCCATCGCGCGGGACGGTTTGCCGAACCTCCTCCGCCTTTGCTAGATTCATCCCAGCGGAAGGAAACGCCTATGCCCATCTACGAATTCGCCTGTCCCAAGTGCCGGAAGATCTTCAGCTTCCTCTCCAAGCGCCTCAAGCCCGACCGCTTGCCCGTCTGCCCCCAGTGCGGCAACAAGAAATTGGTGAAGGAGATCAGCCGCTTCGCCCTCACCAAGGGTCTCACCGAGCCCGCCGCCCGGCCCCAGGGCGCCGCCGGCCCGCCGATCCCCGACCTCGGCGAATTCGATGAGCGCAAGATGGGGCGCGTGATGGCCGAGATGGAGCGCGACATGGCCCATCTCGACGAGAACAACCCGCGCCACATGGCGCACATGATGAAGAAGATGAAGGACCTGCTCCCGCCCGGCGCCATGCCCAAGGAGATGGACATCGCCATCAAACGCCTCGAAGCCGGTGAGGATCCGGAGAAGATCGAGGCCGACATGGGCGATCTCCTCGCCGATTTCATGGGAGGCGAGGAGGACGGCCCCGGCGGGATGGGTGGACGAGGTGGCGGCGCCTACACGCGCGACAGCGGGTTGTATGATTACTGAGCGAGCGAAGTGGTGGACGGGGAACACGGTGTCGCCGTTTTTCCCGCTTGGCCTTCATGGCGGCTTGGCGGTTAATCCCGGCATGGCGCACATCCACGAGAAGATAGACTTCACGGTGGCGATCTTCATCGTCCATCAAGGCAGGGTCCTGCTCATCCACCATCGGAAGCTGGACAAGTGGCTGCCCTTGGGCGGGCACATCGAGTTGGACGAGGACCCGGAGCAGGCGGCGCGGCGCGAGGCGCGGGAGGAGAGCGGGCTGGAGGTGGAACTGGTCGGTGAGCGTCCGCCGACGACCGAGCTGGGCACGCGCGCTCTCATCGCCCCGCGGTTTCTGGACATCCACCGGATCAGCGCCACGCACGAGCATATCGGGATGATTTACTGGGCGCGGCCGAAGGCGGGCGCGGGGCCCGAGGCGCAGTTGGCCGCAGCGGAGCATCACGACATCCGCTGGTGCACGGCGGCGGAGCTGGAGACATTACAGCCACCGATGAGCCATGCGGTGAAATGGTACTGCCGGCAGGCGCTCGAGGAGTTGGGGCGGTTGGTAACGTGAGCGGTTCAAGGCCGGGCGCGACGAGCGGCGACGAAGCGCTCTTCCCTCTCCCGGTGGGAGAGGGGGCTACATAGTCCGCGTGTCTGCCAATGGTCGAGAGATGGCATCCGCTCGTGGTGAATGGCGATTCGAGCCAGGTGAATGCCGACTCTTGCGCGTTGACGAGGCCGCGGGTTCTTGCTGTTCTAGCCGGGTGAAACGCCAGTCCTGCATCCGCGCCCTCTTCGTCTTCGCGTTGGCCGCCGTCTTTCTTCCGGCGCTGCACGCGCAGAAGGTGCCGGTCACCGAGCACACGCTCGGCAACGGCCTCAAGCTCCTGCTTCTCGAGCGGCATGATGCGCCGGACGTGGCCGGTGGCTGGGTGGCGAAGGTGGGGAGCGCCAACGAGCGCCCCGGCATCACCGGCATCGCCCACTTGTTCGAGCACATGATGTTCAAGGGAACGCCGACGCTCGGGACGAAGGATTTCAAGAAGGACCAGGAGATCATCAACGCTCAGGAGCGCGTCCGTGAGCAGATGCGGGAGGAGGAGGCGAAGCTGCGGGCGGCGTGGCGGCGCGGCTTGATCGATGACCCGCAGAAGCCGGAGCACCGGACGCCGCGGCTGCGGGAGTTGGAGAAGGAGTTCCAGAAGTTGGTGGAGGAACAGCGGAAGGTTCTCGTGAAAAATGAGTTCGACCGCGTGTACACGGCCGCCGGCGGCTCGCAGATGAACGCCTACACGAGCTACGACGTGACGGCTTACTTCATCACCGTGCCGGCGAACAAGCTGGAGCTGTTCATGTGGATGGAGAGCGAGCGGATCCTGCGCCCGGTCTTCCGCGAGTTCTACGCGGAGCGGGACGTCGTCTTCGAGGAGCGGCGGATGCGGACAGAGTCCACGCCTTTGGGCAAGTTCGAGGAGGCGTTTGAATCCATCTTCTGGGAATCGCATCCCTACTCCTGGCCGATCATCGGCTGGCCGAGCGACATCCCGGCCATCACCCGCGAACAGGCGGACGACTTTTACGCCACCTACTACGCGCCCCAAAACTTAACGCTCATCCTCGTGGGCGACTTTGATTCGAAGCGCGTCCTCGCGCAGGCCGAGCGGTATTTCGGGCGCATCCCCAAGGGGAAGAAGGCCGCGCCAGACGTCGTCACGCTCGAGGTCCCGCAGCGGGTGGAGAAGAGGATGTACGCCGAGGCCGACACGAACCCCCAGGTGGACATCCTCTGGCACACCGTCGCCTTCGGCCACGCCGATTCCTATCCGCTCTCCGTGCTCGCGCAGCTCCTCTCCACCCGGACAGGCCGGCTGTACAAGAACCTCGTGCTCGGGCCGCAGGTGGCGACGGAGACGTGGGCGTGGCAGGGCTCCCGCAAATGGGCGGGGCAGTTCAACATCGGCGGTGAATGCCGGGACGGCCGGAAACCGGAGGAGGTGGAGCAGGCCGTCTATGCCGAGCTGGAGAAGTTGAAGACCGAGGAGGTGCCGGCCGCCGAGCTTCAGAAGGTGAAGAACAACTTCGCCGCCGGCGAGTACCGGAAGCTCGCCAACAACCACGCCATTCTCCAACAGCTCATGCGCGCCGAGGGGGCGGGCGACTGGAAGGAGATCAACGAGGGCGGCCCTCGTATCCAAGCCGTCACCGCGGCGGACATCCAGCGCGTGGCCGGGAAGTATTTCACCAAGGAGAACCGGGCCGTGGCCACCTACACCCGCAAGCCGGGCGCTGCGGCGGACGACCCGGACTTCGCGGGCCTCAGTGATCAACAAAAGCCGGTCGCCCGCAAGGTGCTGGCCGCGCTCAAGGCCGACACCGATCTCGCGGCGCTCAAAGTCCGCGCCCAGCAACTCGAGGAGCAGCTCGGCAAGGCCGAGGCCAAGACCCAGCCGTTCCTCAAGTTGCTCCGGAAGAAGACGCAGGAACGGATCACCGAGCTGGAGAAGAAGAAATGATGAAGCCCTTGTTCGCCGCCCTCTTTCTGGCCACCTGTGCCGCCGCGCAGGCCGCCGACGCCATCCCGGACCGGCCGGAGAAGCTCAAGTTCCCAGTGCTCCAGTACGAGCCGCCGCGCGCCGCTGACTACCGGGTCGCGCTCAAGAGCGGGCCGGTCGCCTATGTGGTGCCGGACCGGGAGTTGCCGCTGGTGAACCTCGTCATCTACGTCCGCACCGGCCAGTACAACGAGCCGGCGGGCAAGGAAGGCCTCGCGACCCTCGCCGGTGCCCTGCTCGCGCGCGGCGGGACGCAGTCCAAGAGCGCCGAGGTGTTGGAGGAGCGGTTGGCTTTTCTCGCCGCGGGCCTGAACGCGGGCATCGGCGACACGCAGGGGACGGTCTCCTTGAACTTGCTCTCGAAGGATCTCGACGAGGGGCTGGTGACTCTACGCGAAGTGCTCACGGCACCGCGGTTGCAGGAGGACAAGCTCACGCTCTTCAAGCAGCAGACGCTCCAGTCGCTGAAACAGCGCAACGACGACTCCGCCGCCATCGAGCAGCGGGAGCGGCGGTTCCTTGCCTACGGCGAGAAGTTCTGGTCGAACCGCCATCCGACGCAGGCATCGGTGGAATCCATCACCCGCGCGGACATCGAGGCGTTCCACCGGCGCTGGTTTCATCCGGGGAACTTCATCGTGGCCGCCAGTGGCGACTTCGATCGCGCGGCATTGGTGGCGAAGTTGGAGAAGCTCTTCACCGACTGGCCGATCCAGGGAGGCGAGGCGGCGCGGCCGGTGCCGGGCGACAAACAGTTCGCTGCGCCGGGTCTCTACTTGGTGGAAAAGGACGTGAATCAAGGGCGTGTGTCGCTCTTGTTGCCGGGCATCCGGCGCGATGACCCCGATTATTACGCCGTGGAGGTGATGAACGATATCCTCGGCGGCGGCGGGTTCACCTCGCGCATCATGAACCGCGTGCGGTCGGACGAGGGGCTGGCCTACTCGGCCGGCACGGGCTTCCCGGGCGGCGTGTATTATCCGCTCAGTTTCGTGGCGGCGTTCCAGTCGAAGTCGGCGACGGTCGCCTACGCCACGTCGCTCGTGGTGGATGAGATGAAGAAGATCGCCGCGGCACCGGTCACGGCCGAGGAGATGGAGACGGCGAAGAAATCGTTCATCGAGACCTTCCCGGGCAGCTTCGCGACAAAGGGGCAGGTGGCTGGGGCGCTCGCGCAGGAGGAGTTCACCGGCCGTCACGTGACGGACCCAGCTTACTTCAAGAATTATCGCGCGAAGGTCGCCGCCGTCACCGCCGCCGACGTGCAGCGGGTGGCGAAGAGATTCCTGACGCCGGAGAAGGCGGTCATCCTGATTGTCGGACAGAAGGGGGAGATCCTCAAAGGCCATCCGAACCATCCGGTGAAGCTCGAGTCGCTCGCGCCGCGCGTGGTGGAGGTGCCGCTGCGCGATCCATTGACAATGAAGCCGCAGCCGCGTTGACTGGTGCGGGGGAGGGTGCAGGAAGGAAAGAACCGCGACTGATTCTGATCGGCTCCTGCATTAGCCAAAATTTGCCAAAACGGAAAACTCGGACACATTTGGGGAACAACCTGCGATGGACATCGTCTTCAATTGCCCGGCGTGCACTCAGGAACTGACCATCGAATCCGCCAATGCCGGCGCGCAGATCAAGTGCCCCAGTTGCGGTAAGATCCTGCTCGTCCCCCGCGCCCGCGCCGCCGCCAAACCCGCCGCCGTCCCCGCTCCCTCAGTCCCTGCCGATGAGGCTCAGATGGCCGCGCGGCTCGCCGAGGCTTACGGCCGGATGCGCGCCGAGGTTGGCAAAGCCATCGTCGGACAGGATGAGGTCATCGAACAAATCATCATTGCCATTTTCGCGCGCAGCCATTGCCTGCTCGAGGGCGTCCCCGGCCTCGCCAAGACGTACATGGTCAAAAGCCTCGCCGAAGCGATGGCGCTGAGCTTCCGCCGCATCCAATTCACGCCCGACCTGATGCCGGCGGACATCACCGGCACCGACGTGATTCAGGAAAATGCCGAGGGCGGACGTTCGCTGGTGTTCCTACGCGGGCCGTTGTTCGCGCAGATGGGGCTGGCGGACGAGATCAACCGCTCGCCGCCCAAATCGCAGGCCGCCCTGCTCGAGGCGATGCAGGAACATTGCGTGACGGTCGGCGGCCAGACGTACACGCTCGAGGAGCCGTTCTTCGTGCTCGCCACGCAGAACCCCGTGGAGCAGGAGGGCACTTACCCGTTGCCGGAGGCGCAGAAGGATCGATTCATGTTCCACGTGCGCGTCGGTTATCCGAACAAGAACGAGGAGCGTGAAATCATCCGCCGCACCACGGGCGCGCACGCGGCGAACATCCAGCCGGTCGTCACCGGCGAGGAGATCATCCAGTGCCAGAAGCTCGTCCGCAAAGTGCCCGTGCCCGATCACGTCACCGACTTCGTGCTCGAACTGGTCCGCCGCAGCCGGCCCGATGATCCGCACGCCGTGCCGTTCGCCAAGGAACTGATCGCGGGGGGCCCCGGCCCGCGCGCCTGCCAGCAGCTCATCCTCGGCGGCAAGGTGCGCGCCGTGTTACAGGGCCGTTTCCATGTGACGATCGATGACATTGAGGAGCTCGCTTATCCGGTGCTGCGTCATCGCATCGTGCCGACGTTCAATGCCGAGGCCGAGGGCATTCCTGTGGACGACATCATCCGCCGCGTGCTGGCGGCCGTCCCGCGTGGCAAGGCGAAGGCGGCGCTGTGAAGTCCGCGCCGCGCCATCGCGCGAAGCAGGCCTTTGAGGGTGGCTGAAACGTATGGCTCAACTCGCCGACTATCTGGCGCCCGCCGAGCTGCAGAAGATTTCCAACCTGCAGGTGATGGCCCGCCTCGTGGTCGAGGGCTTCATCTCCGGGCTGCACCGGTCGCCGCATAAAGGCTTCAGCGTCGAGTTCGCCCAGCACCGCCAGTACGTGCAGGGCGATGAGATCCGCCGGCTCGACTGGAAGGTCTTCGCCAAGACCGACCGCCTCTACGTGCGCGAGTACGAGGAGGAGACCAACCTTCGCTGCACGCTGCTGCTCGACCTTTCCGGCTCGATGGCTTACGGCGGTGAGAAGGCCATCGCCAAGCACCAGTACGCGCTCCGCTTGGCCGCCGCGTTCGCTTACCTGCTGCTTCAGCAACGCGACAGCGTGGGGCTCGTCACTTTCGACACCGCGATTCGCCGCTATATCCCGCCGCGTTCGAACACCCGCCATCTGCGAGTGCTGCTCGAGGAGCTTTCCAGCGCCGAGCCGGGCGGCGAAACCGATCTCGGCAGCGTGCTGCATGACCTCGTGCCTCGCCTGCACCGCCGCGGGCTGATCGTGCTGCTCTCGGATTGTCTCGGGGACGTGAAGGCGCTCACCTCCGCGCTCGCCCATTTCCGCTCCGCGCGCCACGAGGTGCTCGTGTTCCACATTCTCGACCGCGACGAGGTCGAGTTTCCGTTCCGCGAATGGACTCGTTTCGAATCGCTCGAGCAGGCGGAGGCTTTCCGGATGGTGGACCCGGCGCAGTTCCGCGAAGCGTACCTCGCGAACTTGAAGCGGTTCCAGGAAGAGCTGGTCGCTGGTTGTCGCAAACATCGCGTGGACCTCGTGCCGATGATCACCGACCAGCCCTACGCCGAGGCGCTGAGCCAGTATCTCACCCGTCGGCTGAGCCGCCCCAAATGACCTTCCTCAACGTCATCCTGCTCGGCGGCGCGGCGGCGGTGGCCGTCCCGATCATCATCCATCTCTTCAACAAGAACCGCTACCGCACCGTGCGCTGGGGCGCGATGCACCTGCTCGACATGACGCTGAAGGTGAGCCAGCGCCGGCTGCGCCTCGAGCAACTGTTGCTGCTGTTGCTGCGGTGTTTCGTGCTCGCCGCGCTCGCCTTCTGCATGGCCCGGCCGGTGCTCACGGGCGCGAGCCTGCTGGTGGGCGCGGCCAAGACTTCGATGGTCGTGCTGCTCGACAACAGTTATTCGATGGATCACCGCGGCGCGGGCGCGCCGAACTTCGAGCATGCCCGCGAGCTGGCCGCGAAGGTCGTCGCCGAACTCGGGCGCGGCTCGGATGTGACCGTGTTCCAAATGTCCGCCGGCGGCACGCCGTTGCATGACGCGCCGATGAGCGATCCGGGGCGCGTGGCCAAGGAACTGCGCGCGCTCGAGGCCGGCTTCGGCAAGGCCGATGTGGCCAGCTCGCTCGAGAAAGCTGCCGCCATCATCGCCAAAGCCCCGCAATCCTATCGCGAGATTGTGATCGTCAGCGATTTCCAGAAAGTGAGCTGGTCGGAGAAAGAGGAGGCCGCGCGCAAGCGCCTCGCCGACCAACTCCGCAAAATGACCCTGCCGCCGCAGATCACGCTCTTCCACGTCGGCGCCGAAGGCCGCGAGAACGTCTGCGTCGAGTCGCTCGACTTCGCCCGCACCGTGCTCGGCGTGCGCCAGCCCGCCACCATCCGCGCCACGGTGCGGAACTTCGGCGAACGCGAGATTGTCGACCTGCGCGTTTTCTTCCGCGTCGATGGCGCGGAGCGTGCCGCCGCGCAGATCTCGCTCGGCGCGGGCGAGCAGAAGCAGATGCTCTTCACGCACACCTTCGACACCCCCGGCTCGCATGTGGTCGAGGTGGCGACGGACGCCGATCCGCTCAAGGCCGACAACGCGTACGCGGCGAGCATCCCCGTCTGGGACCACGTGCCGGTGCTCGTGGTGAACGGCGATCCGAATCCTGAGCCGTTGCGCGGCGAGACTGATTATCTGCAGATCGCCCTGCAACCGCTGCGGCAGGATAAAGCCGAGTTGTCCGATCTCATCGCCAGCACGACGGTGACGCTCGACGGGCTGGACGAGAAGGCGCTGGCCGACAAGCGCGTGGTGGTGCTCGCTAATGTCAGCCGGCTCAGCGATGCGCAGCTCCGCATGGTGAAGGATTTCGTGCGCGACGGCGGCGGGCTGCTCATCTTCCCCGGCGATCGCGTGGACACCGCGTGGTACAACCGCGACCTCGCCGGGTTCGGCCTGATGCCCGCGGCCTTCCTCGCCCTCGCCGGCGGCCGCGAGGCGAAGGTACCCAGCACCCGCGTGGTGCCTCAGCATTTCAGCCATGCGGCGCTCGAGTTCTTCAACGACACGCGCAACGGCAATCTCGCGGACGGCGAGCTGCAGCAGTGGTTCCGCCTGCGCGAGCCGCCTCCGAACGATGCGCTTCTCAACGCCTTCGCCCGGCTCGATTCCGGCGATCCGTTTCTCGTGGAGAAAAAGTTCGGCGAAGGCCGCGTCATTCTCTGCGCTGCACCGTGCGACGCGGATTGGAGCAATCTGCCGCTGCGCCCCTTCTATCTGCCGTTGATGCAGCGGCTCGTCACGTACCTCGCCTCGACCGTTTTCCCGGCGCGTAATCTTGAGCCGGGCCAGCCAGCCGTCGCGTTTCTGCCGGCGGAGAGCGCGAATAAAAAAGCCGCCATCACCGATCCGCTCGGTGAGAAGCACGAGGTGCCTGTCGTCGCCAAAGGCGGTCGTGGCGTGGTGGAGTTTGCGAAGACGCAGCGGCCCGGCCTCTACGTCCTCGCCGCGCCGGACGGCACGACGATTCATTTCGTTGTGAACATTAACCGCGAGGAGTCCGACCTGCGCCAGCTCACCGAGCCGGAACGTAAAACCGCCGCCAAGACGATGGGCGCGGAGCTGGTCGGATCGGTGGAGGAATATAAGGCGCTCGATCGCCGCCGCCGGTTCGGGAGCGAGCTGTGGAAGCCGCTGCTGTGGACCGTGCTCGCGGCGCTTTTCGGTGAGATGCTGCTTCAGCAATTCCTCGCACGGAGGCGCAAATGACGACCGAGTTGCGTTTCCTCGGCGAGTTCCAGTTGTGGCAGGCGTTCCTGCTGGCCACCGGACTTGCGGCCGTCGCCGGGTGGCTTTACCGGCGCGACACGCGTGGTCGCGAAGGGGCCGCCCCGTGGCTGCTGCCTCTCTTGCGCGCCGCCGCCGTGTTCCTCGTGGTGATGATGCTCTCCGGTCCCGTGCTGCAACACCGCCGTGCCACCGGCCAGACGGCGCGTGTGCTCTTTTACGTGGATGCCTCGGCCAGCATGGGGACGACCGATGAGGCGATGGAACCGGCGCGAAAACTCGCGCTCGCGCGCAAGCTCGGTTGGATGGGGGGAGCGCGGGGTGAAGATCGCGCCCTCGAAGCGCGGGATCAATTGGCCCGCGCCCGGCAAGCGGGTGAAGCGGTGCGGACATTGCGCGAACCGGCGGAGGTCAAGGCTGGCTTGGAGGATTTCCGCAGTGCTCTCGAGATCGCCGCCGCGCGGCTCGAACGGCTCGGCACCGCTCGCTGGTCCGCCGCGACGGACACGCGATTCCGCCGCGAGGTGCTCGATTCAGCCCAACGCCTTTCGACCGTGGATCCTGCGCGCGCGCAGGCGGATTTTGCCGTGCTTCTGCAATCGCTCGGACAGTTCGAAGCGGAGTTGGAGAAGACGCTGGCGGCCGAAGGCGTTGCCGGCGCGGCCCCCGCGTTGGACGACAAGAGCAAGGCTGCGCTGGAGCGGTTCGACAAATTGCCCCGCTGGCAACGGCTCGAGCAACTTCTGCTCGGCGGCAACGAGAGCCTTCTCGAACGGCTTGCGGATGATCATCACGTCGAACTGTTCGCGCTGAACGGCAAGTCAGCCGAGCCGCTTTGGTCGCCGAGCGGGGATAAAAACGACGAGGCGTTCAAGGCTCCGAAGGAGTTCGGTTTTGCGCCCACCAATCAGATCACCAACCTCACCTCACCGATCCGCGACGCCGTCGAAGGGAATGACCCGAGTGAAAAACTGGTGGTCGTGATCTTCACGGACGGTCAGCACAACGAGGGGCCCTCGCCGGTCGAGATGGCGAAGGAACTCGGTCAGCGCGGCGTGCAGGTGCACACCGTCGGCATCGGCGCCACGCAGTTCGCGCGCGACATGGCGTTGCTGGAAGTGAAGGCGCCCGCGACGGTTTATCCGGATGCGAACGTGACCGGTAAAATTATTTTCCGCGACGGCATGCCGCCCGGCCAACCCTTCACGCTGCGTGTCGAGCACGAGGGGCGTCTGCTTTGGGAAAGCAAGCCGTTGCAGACGCAGCAGCTCCCGCGGCGCGAAGTGCCATTCGATTTCTCGATCAAGGCGGCGGTCGACGCCGCGCAGCGCGGTCGGGCGCGCGACTTGAGCTACACTTCGTTGCCGTTGGCACTGCGAGTCACGCTCACGCCGGTGGCGGGCGAGAAGCAGACCGAGAATAACCACGCCACGCTGCGTGTCCACGCGATCACGCAGAAGCCGCGCGTACTCGTGCTCGATGGCCGGCCGCGCTGGGAGCACCGCTACTTGCGCAACGTGCTCGAGCGCGACGATCGCTGGGAAGTGAACTCGCTGCTCGCCGGTCTCGGGGGCGAAAGCAAGCCGTGGCCGCGCGGTCTCGGGGCTGGCTCCTTCCCGCTCGTGCGCGAGGAGCTCTACTCGTATCAGCTCATCGTCTTCGGCGATGTGTCGCGTGAGATGTTCCGGCCGGAGGAGTTCGAGTGGCTGCGGGGGTTCGTCGAGTTCGGCGGCGGCATGATCTTCCTCGATGGCCGGCAGGAGCGGTTGGCCAGTTACGCGCCGACCGCGATGGGGTCCCTCTTCCCGGTGCGCTGGGGCGACGTGCCGCTGGAGCAGACGCCGATGCAATGGCGTTTTCGTTCCGCCGGGGGCGCACAGGCCCCGCTCGCGCTCGTCGCGGATCCGGCCGAGAACATCAAGCTCTGGGCCGGCCTGCCGGGGCCGCGCTGGGTGACGCACGCACAGGCATTGCCGGGGGCGGAGACGCTGCTGGAACTGGTGCTGCCGAACAAAGCCACGGTGCCGGCGCTGGTCTTCCGTCGTTACGGCGCGGGGCAGGTGCTGTACGCGGGCTTCGATGAATCGTGGCGCTGGCGGCAGCATGTCGGCGACCGGCATCACCAGAAATTCTGGAACCAGGTTTCGCGCTGGGTGATGGAGCTGCCGTACGCCGTCACCGACCGCTTCGTTTCGCTCGATTCTGGCGCGCCGGTGTACGCGCCTGGCGAGCAGGCGGAGTTGCGGGTGCGCGTGCGCGATTCGCAGGGTCGACCGATGCCCAAGGCGAACCCCGAGGTGGCGATCTATCGCGACGGCAAGAAAGTGGCCGTCGTGCCGCTCAAGGGCGACAACGTGCCCAACGGCGTCTTCCGCGGCCGCTCGCCCGCGCTGGCCGGCGGCAACTATGAGGTGCGCGTGAACGTGCCCGGCCTGCCGCCGGCGGAGATGAAGGCGCGTACTGAATTCAGCGTGCTGGCCACGGTGAGCGGCGAGCTGGGGCAGCTGCATTGTGACGAGGAACTGCTCCGCCGCATCACCTTCAATTCTGGCGGCGTCTATTATCGCGAGGAGGATATGGACGGCCTCGCCGAGCGGCTCCGGCCGTTGAGCGAGGGGAAGGTGGTGATCACCGAGACGGCTTTGTGGCAGAGCTACTGGTGGTTCATTCCGGTGGCGCTGCTGCTGGGTATTGAATGGGCGCTGCGCAAACGCGCCGGTTTGTTGTAGGCTGGAGCGACTGGACGAATGGATAAACTCAATCCGCACATCGGCCGCAAGCTGGGGGCTTTCCGAAGCCGCTGGCGCAGTCTGCTGTTGCTGCGCGGCCTTTGCGGCGGGTTGATCGCGTTCCTGAGCACGCTGCTGGTGGTCGCGCTGGCCGATTATTTCATCGTGATGCCCGACGCACTGCGCTGGGTTTTCAGCGGCACGGTTTATCTCGGCACACTGGCGGTTCTCTGGGGCATCTGCCTGCGTCCGCTCTGGCATGCGCCGGATGCCCGCGAACTGGCGCGGATGATTGAGGAGCGCCGGCCCGATCTGCGTGAGGACCTGCTCTCGGCCGTGGAGCTGGGGGATATCGAGGCCGGCGCGGAATGGGACTCGGCGGTGTTCCGAAAGATTCTGCAGGAAGATGTGACCGGGCGGCTGCAGGAGGTGAGCACGGAACGGCTGCTGCCCGGCCGGCTCATCCACGCGTGGCTGCTCGGCGCAGTGGGGCTGCTCCTCTTGCTCGGCCTCTTCGCACTCTGGCCCGACGGCCGTCAACTGCTCGTGCGGGCCGTGGCGCCGATGGCCAATGTCGAGCGCGTTTCGCGCGTGAAGATCTTTCTCGTCACGCCGGCGCTGGGAGATTCGAGCGCGCCGCAGGGCGATAGCATTCCCGTGATGGTGCGGCTCGAGGGGCCGAATCCCGACCGCGTGACGCTCGAGCTGTTCCCCGCGAGTGGCAAAGTCGAGTCCGTGCCGATGACGACGATGACCAACCGCCAGTACGCTTCCACCGTGCCGGTCGGCGCCGAGTCGGTGCAGTACCGCGTCCGCGCGGGCGATGGGCTGACGCGGAAGTTCACCGTGCTCGCCCGGCCGAGGCCGGCGGTGACGGCCTTCGAGAAGACTTTCCAGTACCCCGCTTACACGAAGCTGCCGCCGCAGCACGCGCTCGATCCGGAAGGCCACCTTGCCGTGATCGAGGGGACGTTGATCGATCTAAAACTGCGCGTGACGCAACCGGTGAAGGCCGCCGAACTGCGGCTCGTGCAGGCCGGCAAAACGAACATCATCACGCTCTCGACGAATAGCCTCGAGCTGGAAGGCCGCTTCGCGCTGCGCGTTTCCGGCACGTACACCGTCCACCTCGTCGCCGCCGAGACCGGCTTCGACAACAAGTTCAGCCCGCAGTACGAGTTGCGCGCGATGCCCGATCTCGTGCCGCGGGTTGTTCTCGAGCTGCCCAAAACCGACACCGTCGCGCCGCCGGAGGAAGTGCTCGCCGTGAAGGGTGCCGCGCAGGATGACATCGGCCTCGCGCGCCTCGTGCAGCTCGTGCAGGTGAACGGCAGCAACTGGGTCGAGACACCTTTGCCGCCCGTCAGCGGCACGAACGCCGCCGTCGCTTTTCGTTGGGATTTGCTCAAGCTGAACGTCGCGCCCGGTGACACCGTCACGCTCAAGCTCGCCGCGTACGATCTCAAGGGCAGCAAGGCCGAGTCCAGCCCGGCCAAGATCACCGTCGCGTCCGCTGCATTCGATCCGCGCCGACTGGCCGGAGTCGAATCGCGCCGGCAGTTACATAAAGCCCTCGTCGCCGTTCGCGAGGGTGCCGACGCCGCCCGTAAAGCGTTGCCTGCGGATGCGCCGCAGACCGTCCTTACGGCCGCGGAGTTGCAACGCAAGCAGCTCGCCGCCGCCGCCATGTCCGCAGCGGACGATCTCGGGCGCCGGCTCGACGCGGCGTTCGGTCAGTTGAAGGCGCATCTCAAGCAGGCCCGGCCCGGCCGCGAATCGGCCGATCTCGCCTTGTTGGCGTGCGCCCTCGCGCATATCGATCACGCTGCGCTGGCCGCTGCGCAAGCGGAGTTGACGAATCTTTCCAACGCCACGCAGGCCGCGCCCGCCGCGCAACACGCGAAGGAGGCATCGCAACGCCTCGACCAGATCGCCGCGCTCGCGACCAAGCTCGAGGAGTTCTCCGGCGATCTGCTCGGAATCGACGAAGCCGACCTCGCCGGCGAACATTTGGGTCATCTGATCAGCGACCAACTTCGCGGAATCGCGCGCGCCGAGGCTGACGTCGCGACGGACCCGTCCGCGTGGGAGCGTCTCGCCCGCCGTCAAGCTGGCGCGGCCAAGGAAGTGCAGTTGGTCGAGGCAGTTCTCACGCAACTCGCCACGCGCTCGACCGGCAACGCCGCTGTGGCGGAATCCGCGCGCAAACTTCCCGAACCTCTCAAAGTCGCGCGCACAGACCTCGAGCAAGCTCTCGCGGCGAAACCCAGCGCCGCGTTGCTCGCGCCCGCGCAGGCGATGCAGCGTGCGTTGCAAACGGTCGCCACGGAGCTGCGTCCGGTGGGGCGGGATTTCGTTCGCCGCAGCGATGTCGCGCGCGAGGAATTGGCCGCCACCGCCGGTTCTTCCGCCGAACAGATCGAGCTATTGCGCCGCGCGCTCGAGGCGCTCGGCGAGGCGCAGGGCAAGATCGCAGACGCCGCCGATCCTGCGCTGCTCGCTGCGCGCGCACGGGTCGCTCACGCGTGGCAGGCCGCGATCACCCAGATCCAAGCTCGCGCCGGCGTCGAGGACCAGCGGCGCGACATGGACCCCTTCTTCGTCACCGATCTCGGCAAAGCGGCGCTCGCCCTCGGTGCGTGGCGAACCGCCGCGGAGACGCAGCCGCCGGCCGCCGTGATCGAGGCCGTCGGCAAGATCGCCCGCGCGTTGCGCACGCTGGAGGCCGGTCACGCCCTCACCGAGCTGGAGTTGGCCAGCAAGAATCTTTCGCATCAGGAACGCTGGGAGATCGCCGCTGCGGACGCCGCGAGCGCGCGTCCGAAAGATTGGCGCTGGCTGATCGAGCGGCTGCATCTCGCGCCGCGCGGTTTCAAGGAGGCGGCGTTGCCGGACAAAGCCGGCGGTCTCGTCGGTGACTCTGCGAAAGGCCCCGACGCCCAATCCGTGAGCCGCGAAATGACCGGCCGCGCCGAAGCGCCGCGCGTGGTGCCGCCCGCGCCGCTTGCGGAACCGAAGGAGAAGCGTTAAACTGGAAAACCAACCTGCTATGAACTATCAACCGCTCTGGAAGACCACCCTCGCCGCGGCCCTCGCCGCCGCGTCGGCCACGGCGCAGGACGCCAAGCCGCTCGTGCCCGTGCCCGAGCCGCTCGAGCGCATCAACGCCACGCTTCAGCAGGCCCAGCGCGAGGCCGAGGCCGCGCTCGCCGCTGCCCGTGCCGAGCTGGGAGCAATTGCGCCAAAGTTGGGTGATCTGCTCAACGGCCTCGCCGCCGAGGCCGGCAAACTGGAGCAGCAGGCCGCCGCCGCCGCTGAGAAGATCGGCGACAAGCCCGCGCCCGCCGAGGCGAAGAAAATTCTCGAGCAGCAAGAGCGCCTCAACCAGCAGGTCGAGTCGGTGAAGGAGGCGATCCGTCGCGACGCCAATGTGCAGGATCCCGCTTCCGCCGAGGGCCGCGAGCGCGCTCGCGACGGCGATGACGCGGTGGCCATGCTTCGCGAGTCGCCCGCCAAAGCCGAGAAGGCGTTGAATGATGCCGCTCGCGGCAAAGACGCCGCTGAGCAGAAGAAGTCGCTGGCTGAAGCTGCGGACGCTGACAAGAAACTCGCCGCCACGCTCAAGCAGTTGGCGGAGCATTACAAAAATCTCGAGGCGGGCAAGGGCGCCGAGTCCCGCGCCGGGTTGCGCAAGGCCGAGGAGGAACTGGGCATCAAGCAAGCGCTCGACGAGCAGGCCGCCCTCACCCAGCGCCTCACGGAGCTGGCGAACAAGCCGCCGCAACAGGCCATCGCCGAGCTGGAGCGTGAACTGGCCAAGAACCCGGTGATGCGTCAGGAGTTGAAAGACATCGCCAAAGGCACTGCGGAGTCGGCTAAACAAGAGCTGCAACAAGCCACCGCCGCCGAGAAGGACCTCGCCCAACAGCTTGTCCAAGCTGCGCAAAACGAAAAGCCGACCGACCCCGCGGCAGCGGCCGCGAAGGCGGAGCAGGCGCGCAAGCTCGCGGAGCAGGCGCGGGAGTTGGCGAGCAAGGATGTTCCCGCGATCGGCAAAGATGCGGCGGCCGCGAAAGCGGATGCGCAGCCGCAGCTCGACAACGCCCAGAAGGCATTGCAAGAGGCTGCGCAGAGCGGGGGTTCCAAGGAGAAGGCGAACGAGAATGGGCCTTCACCGGAAAAGCAGTTGGGGGATATGGCAAAGCCGTTGCAACAAGCGGCGGATAATCTAGCCGCTGCCGCGGAGAAGGCGGAGAAGGCGGCGCAGAATGCGGGGTCGCCCGAGCAGAAGTCGGCGGCGGAAGCGGCGCAAAAGGGGGCGCAAGCTGCTTCGCAACAAGCCGCGCAGATGGCGCAGCAGGCGCGCGAGGGGGCTGGTCAGCCCGACCCCGCCGCGCAGCAAAACGCCAATCGCCAGCAAGCCATCGCCGACCAAGTGGGTCAGGCGGCATCGGACCTTTCGCGTGCGGGCCGGCACGAGTCGCGGATGAACACGCCGCAGGGCCAGCAACTGCAGCAGGTCGGCCAGCGCGTTCAAGAGATCGCCAGCCAACAGCTCGCCGCCGCGCAGAACGCCTTGCAGCAGCAGAATAACGCGGGTGCTCGCGATGCCGCGCAGCAGGGCGCGCAGGCGCTTGAACAGCAAAATGCCGCGCTCGATAATGCGATGCGCCAAGCCGGACAGCCCGGCGCGCAGCAGAATCCAGATGGACAGCAGAACCAGCCGGGCCAAAACCAATCGGGTTCTCCCTCACAAGGCAACCAATCGAATCCAGCCGGTAAACCGAACTCAGCAGGAGAGCAAGGACAGAGCGGCCAGCCTGGACAATCCGGCCAGAGCGGCCAATCGGGACAAAGTGGGCAGCAGGGCCAGAGTGGACAGAAAGGTCAACAGGCGGGTCAAAGCGGCCAGCCTGGACAATCCGGCCAGAGTGGCCAGTCGGGACAAAGTGGGCAGCAGGGCCAGTCCGGTGAACAAGGACAAGCTGGCCAGAGTGGCCAGTCTGGACAATCTGGCCAGAAAGGCCCCGGTGGTCAGCAGGGTCAAAGTGGACAGGCCGGACAGAGCGGCCAGTCTGGGCAAGATGCGCAGCCGGGTCAGGGGGGACAAGGTGCTCAAGGTGCGGGCGAGGGCGCGATGCCGTCTCCGGCCGAGTCGCGTTGGCTGGCGCGGGCGCTGGATCGGTTTGATGCGATGTTGAATCCCGCCGCGCGCGGCGAGCAGCCTGGGCAAGCTCCCGGTCAATCAGGCCAACAAGGTCAAGCTGGTCAGAGCGGACAGCAGGGCCAGTCCGGTCAACAGGGTCAACAGGGCCAATCGGGTCAATCGGGTCAATCTGGCCAAAGTGGACAGCAGGGTCAAAGTGGACAGGCCGGACAGAGTGGTCAGCCGGGTCAGTCGGGTCAGCCGGGTCAAAGCGGTCAGCCGGGTCAAAGCGGTCAGCCGGGTCAATCTGGCCAGGGTGGCCAAGGTGGCGAGTCCGCTGGTGGGCAGGCCGGTGGGCAGCAGGCCGCGATGGCGGCTATCGCCGCGGCGGCTCGCGCGCAGCAGCAGGCGATGATGGCCGCGCGGGCGCAGGGGCAGACGCCCGGCCAGCCGGGCGCGACCCCGAGTGGGGGTGGCGGCGAGGGCGCTTCCCTCGCTGGCGAGAATCTGCCGGTGAACAATCTGCCGCCGCTGCCGGGCATCAAGCCGGAGGATTGGGCGAAGCTGCCGCGTAAAGTGGCCGAGGGCTTGATCGAGGCGCAGCGCGAGAATGTGTCGGCCGAGTATCGCGCGCAGATCGAGGCGTACTTCCGCATCATCGCCGAGCGGGCGAAGAAC
>SXGQ01747781.1_pt1 | contig 18679 bp, 4 predicted proteins | sample 3178371 | NCBI WGS metagenome assembly SXGQ01 (sample SAMN11356859, study PRJNA531348) | freshwater metagenome | isolation source: freshwater sample F1-20 | place: China: Fuxian Lake, Yuxi | collected 2017-12-25 | reverse complement strand
TGCGCTCGTCATCAACAACATCACCCCTTCCACGCAAAACTTTGCCGCGTCTCTCTCCGGCCCGACTGCGGAAATCTTCTTCTCGCCGTTTGAGGATCGGCAGTTCGCATTCAGTTTCACGACCGGCCCCGACACTGTCACTGTAACCGATTTCACATTCTCAATCAGCCTCGGTGACGTCATTCTCTCGCCAATTCAGGTTACGCTAAGCACGGGCACCGTCGTTCCGGGAGGAACGGGAGGCCTCACTCTCGGGACTGTCGCGCCGCTTTCGCCAACGCCGGTCGGCCAGCTTCTGACTGTGACGCCGACAAGCACCGTCACGCTCACGCCATCGACGAACTACTGGATTCACCTCACCGTGCCTAGTGGTGGCGGCATCTACTCCGTCAACAACAGCAACAACCCACTTCTCGCGCCCGGGTGGTCACTCGGGAACTCGTGGTACTACGAACCGGATTTCGGAGGCAGTTGGACTGAGATTACCAGCGGCCCTCAAGCTCGCGTGAATCTCAATGTGCAGTCCGTTCCCGAACCCACAACGATTGTGCTCGGTGCCGTGAGCGGCCTGTTGCTCTGCACGCGCCGCCGCAGATTTACCGCTTAAATTTCCCGCCCCTCACGGGAGGCTACCCATTCACGCGCCGGATTTTCTCCACGACCTCAGGCAGCACTGCAAGCGCCTGGCTGACCTGCTCCATCGTGTTGAAGCGCCCGAACGAAAACCGGAGCGTGCCGCGGGCGCGAGTGTCGTCGCATCCCATCGCGCGAAGCACGTGCGACGGCTCATGCTGCCCGGTCGTGCATGCGGAACCCGCGCTGCAACAAATGCCGCGCTGATCGAGCAGCATCAGCATCGCCTCGCTCTCAACACCGGGGAAAGCGATGCTCGTCGTGTTCGGGAGACGGTTGACGCGGTCTCCGTTGACGATCGCGCCGGGAATCGCGGCGAGAACTCCGTTCTCAAATGCATCGCGCATTGCGCGAACCGCCGTCGCCTCATGCTCGATGTTCTTCGCGGCGATCTCGCAGGCCTTTCCGAGAGCCACGATGTGCGTGACATTTTCCGTTCCTGCGCGCCGTCCATTTTCCTGGCTGCCACCGGTGATGAATGGTGCGTACTTGACCCGCCGACTTGCATAGAGCACTCCGACGCCTTTTGGCGCGTGAAGTTTGTGGCCGCTTAGGGAGAGAAAACTCACGGGCATGTCCGCAAGTTTTACGGGGATTTTTCCAATCGTCTGCACGGCGTCGGTATGAAACACCGCGCCCTTTTCACGCACGATTCGCGCAATTTCATCGACTGGGAAAACCACGCCGGTCTCGTTGTTTGCCCACATGATGGAGACAAGCGCAGTCTCGTCGGTAATGGCCCGCTCAAGCTCGCCGAGATCGATTTGGCCGTCGCTGTTCACGCCCAGCCACGTGATTGCGTGCCCGCGCTTCGCGAGCCCTTCGCAGGTCTTCAGCGTCGCGCTGTGTTCGACGCGCGTGGTCACGATATGCTGCCGGTCGCGATCCATGCGAAGCGCGGAATGGATCGCCGCATTCGTGCTCTCGGTGCCGCAGCTCGTGAAAATGATCTCCGACGGCTCGCAGCCCAGCAGAGCCGCAACGCGCTCACGCGCGGTTTCGATCGCAGCGCGCACTGTTTTCGCCAGCCGGTAGGCGCTCGAAGGGTTGCCGTATTGCTCGCGCAAAAACGGCAGCATTTCCTCCACGACCTGAGGGTCAATCTGCGTAGTCGCGTTGTTGTCGAAGTAAAGAATGTCGCTGCGTTCGCTCATACCAAAGTTCGCGAAGCTATGCGCACGGTGCCGCGCGGCAAGACTGCATTCGCAGCGTCACAGCCAGCGCTTCAGCTTGCGGTATTTTCCCCGGTATTCGCGGCGGCGGGAAACGCCCACTTGTGGTAGATGAGAAATTTAACCCAGCCCATGCAGAGCTGCGTGGTGATGACGTCGAAATCCAGCCGGCTTCCGCCGAAATGCCGGGCAATGCCGATATCAAAGTGTTTGAAGATTGTGAGCAGAAGCGAGGAGATTCCCCACATCATGATCACCACGGTAATGTAGCGCACGAAAGCGTCGCGCTTGCGGGAACTCGTCCGGAAGTTGACGAAATAATTCCAAAAAAAGAAGAACGCGGTGCCCGCCCCCACGCTGCAAGCCGCCTTCGCCCAGACCGGGAGCGACGTATGCGCACTCAGATATTTGAACGGAAGCGCGATGAGCAGGTAATTCACCACTGCTCCGAGCAGGAAAAGCGCTAATCTTTGACGGACACTCTGTTTCATTCCACACCAGCTTTGAGGCGGAAGCGGGTGTCAGTCCACCTCATTATCCAAGGGTGCGGGCTTTTCAGCCGACGCGGATATGAGGCGGGTGTGGTTGAACGGACAGGATTCTTAGTAGCCCTTCGCAGCGCCTTGCGAGGCGAGCACCTCACCGTGGTATTTCACCGCTCCATCATTGATTGGATTGCGGTAAATCTGATCCACGAGCAAAGGCGCCTCCTCGCTGTCGTCCGAACTAAAGATCGACTGGAAGAAGAACTGCCCGGCGTTCAGCGCCGGCGAGTAGTACGTGCGCAGGTTGTTTCCGATGCCGCTTCCAATGCTGTAGTAGGCGCTGGTCTGCGTAACCTGAATCGTGCTCGGGTAATCGCGCATCGTCGTGCTCGCGAACGAGGTGAGCCAGTTTCCGCCGGAATCCACGACCACCGTTTGAGATCCGATGACTTCGTTGCGGGCGTTATACATGGTGATAACGAGCGTGGAGCCCGGGTCGGCCTCGCCGGCGTAGAGCGGCTGAAGCGGGAGGAGCGGCAACCGGTAGATGTCGTTATCCTGCGGGATGTATGGGAACGGCGACTGCGGTACATCGGTTCCCGGGTAGCCGAGGCGATTGAATCCATCCCAGAAGAACTGCGGCGGATCGGCGGGCGGCGGAGCGTTTACCTTCACGCTGGCCTCCGCTTTCAGTTCGTAGTCATTCAATCCGCCCTTGTTCAACAGACTGTCTCCGCTCTTGCGTTCGGTCGGATCATCGCCCGGCATGGATGTCCACGTGATATCTGCTCCGTTTGTGAGCGTCGTGCCGGTCTTGATTCCAGCGCCAATCCGCACCTGGTAGGTGACGGTCACCGAGCCGTTCACGGGAATGTCGAACTGTCCGCTGATTGCATTGCCGCTTGCCTTGGCGGGCTGGCTGACCACTGCGCCGCCATCGGCTTTGGTGGTGATGCTGACGAGTGTCATGCCGTTTGGCAGCGTGTCGGTAAACAGCGACTCCCAAGCCGTGGCATTGCTGCCCGCTGCGTGGCGGATGACGACGGTGAACGTGACCACGTCACCGGGTTTGGGCGTCGTTGATCCCGCGGTGATTTGCTTGTCGAGCGAGAGGATGGGCTCCACGACCGTTGTCCGGACCGGCGGTGATACAACGCTGGGCGGCAGCGGATCGTTCACGCCATCGCCGCTCGTATCATATCGCGCGGTGAAGGTATTGCTAAGGACGCGTCCCGCCTGATTTGGCAGTTCGTTGACGACCTGCGCGTTGAACTCAACGACGACATACTCTGAAGCAGGGTCCGCAGCGTTGTTTGCGATGTTGCCGAGCCGGAAGAAGACATCCGTTCCGCTTCCCCATCCATTCGTGTCGCTGTTCGAGGTGTTGCTGATTGCTTCGGGCGGGAGGAGGAAAGTCGGCGTGTCCGTCGGAGCGAGAATTCCCGCAGCCATTCCGAGCGTACTGCTCGAGACAAGCGCTCCCGTGGCTGAGACAAAGCCGAGCGCAGCGGTGCCGTCGTCGAGGAACCGCATCCCAGCAGGAAGCGAATCGGCGATGACGTAATCGTTGAGTTGTCCCTGTTGCAACGTGATCACAAGCCGGTAGCGAACAATCTCTCCGATGGAGACATTCGAGCCAACCGTTCCGATGTTGCTGGTCGATACCAGGGTCTTCGTTGGCCTGAACGCGAAAATTTCCGTGAAGTTGTAGTTCGCTCCATCAGTGCCCGCCGGAACGATGACGCCCGAGATTCGGTCATTCACGACGTTTGTTCCGCCGAGTGAGCCGACGTAATCCGCGTTGTCGTCAAATCCAGCCGGCTGCGTTTCGCGAATCGCGTAGGTGCCGCTGAGGAGATCGTTGAACGCGTAAGTGCCGTCGGGATTCGTGGAGACGGTAATGTTCACGCTTTGACCCAGCGCATTGGTGCCGGTCAGCGTGACGGTGGTTACGATTCCCAAATCCGATCCGTTCACGATGCCGTCGCCATTATCGTCTTCAAAAACGCGGCCTGTGAGGCTGCCGAGCGTTTCGCCGAAGTTTTGATCGGCAAGGCCGGCGGTCGTGACGGTGACGTTGAGCACGTTTGGTGTGCTGCTGCCGTAGCCGAGTGGTTGCGTCTCGGTAATGGTGTAGTTTCCCGCAACGACGTTATCAAAAACGTATGTGCCATCCGGAAGCGTGACGGTCGTTGCGACGACGTTATTTGAGCTGTCGCGCAAAGTGAGCGTGACGCCGCCAATGCCGGTATCCGTGCCGACATCGAGGTCGCCCACTTTATCCACATCACGGAAAACAGTGCCGGTGATGGTCGTGCCGCGTTCGCCGAAGAGGTAGCCCGCACCAGTCTGGCCGGAGACCAGCGTGACGCTGGTGAATTGATCCGCGCCGACCGTGCCGACGGGAGCGCTGTTCACCGTGCCGAGTGTGTCGATGCCGTCGTTGTAATCCGCGGGCTGCGTCTCGGTAATTGTGTAAGTGCCAGGGCGCAGATTGGTGAATGAGTATCCGCCGCCAGCCACAGTGACGCCAGAGATGTTCACAGGATTACCGCGGTCGTCGAGTCCTCCAAGTGTCACGCCCACGCCAGCAACGCCGGACTCGCCAGCATCGCGGACGCCATCGTTGTCGAGGTCGAAGTACACCGCACCGCCGAGCGAGTTTGCCTGCACTTCGCCGAAGTTATTACCCGACGATACGAGTCCGCTGGTGAGAGTGATGCTGTTGATTTCGTCCCTGTCAGTCGCGCTATTCACCGCCACGCCTCCGCCGATTACCGCAGCGGTATCGCGCCCATCCAGGAACGTAGCAGGCTGCGCTTCGGTGACGTTGTAAACGCCCGGCCGGAGATTACCGAAGGAGTAGGTGCCATCAGGATTCGTCTGCACCGTGATTGGTGCGATGACGCCGAGATCATTCGTGCCGTTGAGCGTCACGAATACCCCGCCGAGCCCGGTCGCTCCGTCGTCGACCAGACCGTTGTTGTTCACGTCGTGGTAAACATTTCCGCTGATTGTAGCAGCCAGCAATTCACCGAAGAGGTACGAGTTCGCGGACGTGCCTTGCGGCAGCTCGATGCTTGAAATCACATCGTTCGCCGAAGTGTCACCATTAAACAGCGAGCCGTCGGTATCGCGTCCGTCGAGGAATCCCGCAGGCTGCACATTCTCCGTGACGCTGTATGTGCCGGGTCGCAGCGTTTCGCCCGCGCCGAACACCACGTTGCCATTGCTGTCCGTGTTGAGCGTGAAGCTCACGGCCTGACCGAGGAAATCGGTGCCGCTGAAAGTGACCGATGCGCCACCGATTCCTGTGCCGACTTCATCGCGGATGCCGTTGTTATTGGCATCCTCGTAAACTGCCGCGGCGAGCGAGCTGCCGAGGACTTCGCCGAAGTTGTAGCCGCTTCCGCTGCCACCGCCGGCCGGGATAACCAGACCGCTGATCGTATTCGATCCGAGCGCGTCGCTCTTGGTGCCGCCAAATGGCGCGCCGACTGTCTCCCCGCCGTCCACGTAGCCGACCGGCTGTGTTTCCGTGAGGGTGTAACTTCCCGCGGCGAGATTGGTGAAGGTGTAAACGCCGCCAACAGAAAGCGCGGTCGTGGTGAATGGAGAGTTATCCGCAGCGAGATTGCCGGTGATGGTGACAAGGACGCCATCGAGCAATGTGTCGGTTCCTGCGTCGTAAACGCCATTGGCATCCACGTCTTGATACACCAGGCCCGAGAGCGTGTTGGCATTGATGCTCACGCGCTCCGTGTCCTGCGCGAGCTGCGTTTGCTGATCAAAGACCTCGTCCGGCCCCGTCGCGCCGTAATCGCGGTCGTCGTCGCCATCGCTGCCGCCGGCGAGAACAGTGTTCGTACTTTCGCCCGGCTGCGAATCCCAAAAGATCCGCGCGTTGTTATCGATGTTCGTTCCGACGAGCAGCGGATTGCTTCCCACCGTCGCATCGAAAGCGATCGTAGCTGTCGCACCCAGTGCGAGCGAACCGAGCTTCAGATCGAGCAGCGAACCCGTCGAGTTGTCGGCGTCCAATGTTGCGCCGGTCACCGATATATTCGCGATATTTGAGAGGCCGGCAGGAAGCGCGTCGCGCACGAGAATGTCGAACGCATCCGCTCCATTTGCGACGTTGAGGTTCTGGATAGTGAGTGTGAAACGCACCGTCTGGCCCAGCTCAAGCGTGCTGTCGCTGGCCGTCTTGGTAATCTGCAGCGAAGGCTCCGCAACCGTGACATTGACCGGCGGCGGATTGCTCGGCGGAACTCCAGTGCCGCCACCGGTGAGACTGTTTGAAAGAATGGTGCCCGCGCTGTTTCCGGCGACATCATTCACAACAGCCTGGTAGGTGATCGTAAATGTATCGCTGTCCGTCGTGGCCGTGTTGTCCACATTGCCGGGGTTCGTGATGCTCGTCGCCGTGATGGTGAGCGTCTGGCCCACGGCTCCAGCATTGAAGCCATTCACGGTCATTCCGTTCGCGTCGGAGACGACGGCGCTGCCGTTGAGATACGACATTCCCGCAGGCAGAATGTCGTTGAGCTGGATGTTGTTCGTCGTTCCTTCGAGCAGAGTGACCTGCACCGAGTAGGTGACAATATCGCCGATGCGGACGTTGCCGCCAGCAGGCGATTGCAGACCTTTCACGAGCGTGAAAACAGACGGCACATTCAGCGTGTCCGTATCCGCGACCGGGCCAATCGCCCGTTCTCCAAAAACAATCCCCGGCTGCGTCGTGGCGACAGCCACCGCGGTGTTCGACAGGATTTCCGACGGATTCACCGAATCGAGCAATGGAATGCTGAAGACAAACGTAGCACTGCCGCCGGGGGCGATGGTTCCACCAAAGTAACCCACGGTGTTTCCAATATTGTTGCTGCTGAATCCCGCCGGCGTCGTGATCAGCGTCGCGTTACCAAACTTGGCCGCGTCCAGCACATCGCTCACAATCACGTCGTAGGCCGGGGCGTTGCCCGTGTTGCTCACGGTGATGCTGACCTCCACGGTGTCGCCCGCGTCGGCCTGCGTGACGTTGAACTCCTTATCAATTGTCAGCGTTGGAGTGACAATATCCACACGCACCGGCGGTGTTGGCGTCGGCGGCGTCGGTTCATTCGGATCATCAAATGTCGCCACGTTATCAAGCGTCGCACCGGCGACGTTCGCAGGCACATTCGTCACGCGCGCAGAAACGAGCAGGACAAAGCTGCTGTTACCCGGAATCGAATCCGGATTCGCGACGATGTTGCTGAAAACAAACGACACATCGTCGCCATCGAGGGCGCCGCCGGAAACAGTCGGCGCGTTCACGGTTCCGTTAAAATCAGCCGTGAGGAAGCCGTTCGACGCAGCTGCGGAAGTGACGATGGACGACGACACAAACTGCAATCCTGCAGGGAGCTGGTCCACGATGTTGAGGGTCTGGGTCGTGCCCTGCGGCAGCGTGATGGTCAGTGCGAACGTTGCGACTTCACCAATCGCAACATTGCCGCCGATGGTGCCCGTGTCGCTCGTGCCGAAGAGTCCCTTCGTCATCGAGCCAGTGCCGATAGTGACGCTCAGGTCGTCGATCCGGCGATAGTTGTTCAAATTGGCATCGCCAAACAGCGTGCCCGCCCCGCCAAACCGCTCGCCTGCATCCGGCGTGAGCGAGTTGCCGCCGTTGATCGAGGTCCAAGTCAGCTCCGCATTGTTCGTGAGCGTGGAGCCGGGAAGCGCTGCGACTTGAATCGTGCCTTCGTAAGTAATGGTCACGCTCGCGCCAACGGGGATATCGAACTGCCCGGTCAGCCCCGTGCCACCGCCTGTGATAGTTGGCACACTGTCAGTGGTCGCGCCGCCATTAAGCGTCGTGCTGGTGATGCTCGTGATGAGAATGTTCGGCGGCATCACATCGCGAACGAGGGAATCAAACGCCGTGCTGCTGTTGGGGCCGCCCGGATTGGTCAGCGTAAGCGTGTAAGTGATTACGCTGCCTGCTTCGAGGCCACCGGTTGGCGTGCCTGTTTTGTCAAATGTGAGCACCGGCGTCGCGACCGTGACGACCGGCGGGGCCGGAGGCAGATCGGGCGTCGGGTCAGGTCCGGGAGTTGTATCGCGCTCGTGGAGCAGGCGGAAATCATTCGTCAGCGTAGCACCCGCGATGTTCGTGGATTCATTCACAATGAGCGCATCGAACTCGATGACTATCGCTTCCGTGGTCGCGCCGTTTGTGTCGAGGTTCGTGAGGTTGCCGAGCTTGAAGAACACATCCGTGCCGCTGACGTAGGCATCGTTGTTTGTCGCGGAGTTATCGGAAACCTGCGCGTCGGTGAGATCCACAGTCGGCGTACTGCCGATGCCTGCCAGCGGAGCGACGATGCTGTCGCTGGTGAGCGCACCAACGAGGCCGACTTTCGCGTTCCCCGTGAACTGCATTCCCGCCGGGATCAAATCCTGAAGCTGCACATTGCTGAGCGTCCCGGTCGGGATCGTGACGACGAGGCGGTAACGTACAGTTTCACCCACGGCGACGCTGCTGCCCGCCGTGCCGGCTTCGCTCGTGCCGACGATGGTTTTTTGGAGCGGGAAAATCGGCTGCTCGCCGAAGTTGTTGTTCGTACCGTTCACACCACCCGCGAGCGCGATGCTGGTGAACACATCATTGCCGGCCGTGCCGGTTCCCGGCGTGCCCTGTGTATCAATGCCGTCCGCGTAGCCGGCGGGCGGAGTCGTCTCGGTAATCGTGTAAGAACAGGGCCGCAGCGTGGTGAAGGAATATGCACCCGCCGCATCCGTCGTGAGCGGAACACTCACCGCAACCCCGAGGAAATCGGTGCCGGTAAGCGTGACTCCCGCGCCGATGATGCCGCCTTCGACCGTGTCTTTTACGCCGTCATTGTTGTAGTCCGCGTAAACGAAACCGCTGAGTGACGACGCGAGGACTTCACCAAAATTGTAGTCCGTGGCGCTGTTGTTCCCGCCGGGAATCGTGAGTGTCGAAATCGTGTCACTGCCGATTGCTGCGTTGACGGTACCGCCGAAAATCGTGCCGACGCTTTCGCCACCGTCGAGGTAGCCAGCGGGCTGCGTCTCGGTGAGCGTGTAAGTTCCGGGCGCGAGGTTGCTGAACGCGTATAGACCGCCTGCGCCGGTCGTGGCGATGATGCTGATGACTTCGCCAAATACCGTCGTTCCCGTGAGCGTAACGGTCTGACCAGCAAGACCGTTCGCGGCTCCATCATCGAACACATTGTTCGCGTCCGCATCGTTGTAAACGAAACCAGTCAAACTGCTCGCGTTCACTGTCAGCCGCTCCGTGTCCTGCGCTGGGTCGGTGTTTGCATTGAACGCTTCCGTTCCCGCGCCTGCACCGAAGTCGCGGTCGCTGTCGCCGTCCGGCGTGCCGGTGAGAATGCTGTTCGCGCTCTCACCCGGCTGCGAGTCCCAGTAGAGGCGCGCATTGTTGTCAATGTTTGTGCCCACGAGCGCAGCGAACGTGCCGACGGTTGCGTCGAATTCAATCGTCGCTGTCGCGCCCAAAGCAAGGTCGCTGAGTTTTAGATCGAGCAGCGAGCTGGTGGAGTTGTTCGCATCAAGCGTCGCTCCGGTGACAGCAATATTCGCAAGGTTCGTGAGCCCTGCAGGCAGCGCGTCGCGCACCAGCAAATCGTAGGCAGTTGCGCCATTCGCAACGTTCGGGTTCTGAATCGTAAGGGTGAAGCGGATTACCTGCCCAAGATCCGGCGTCGTATCGTTTGCGGTCTTGGCGATTGTGAGCGATGGCTCCGCAACGGTAACAGTCACGGGTGGCGGATTGCTCGGCGGGACTCCGGTGCCACCACCGGTCAGGGAATTGCTCAATAGCGTCCCGGCTGTGTTGCCGGCCACGTCATTCACCACCGCCTGATAGGTGATCGTGAATGTATCGCTGTCGGTCGTCGCAGTGTTGTCCACGTTGCCGGGGTTCACAACGCTGGTCGCGTTGATCGTCAGTGTCTGGCCTACAGCTCCGGCGTTGAAGCCGCTCACGGTCATTCCGTTCGCATTTGCCACGACAGCGCTACCTGCGAGGTAGCTCATGCCAGCAGGCAGGAGATCGGTCAGCGTGATGTTGTTCGTCGTTCCTTCGAGCAGCGTGACGTCCACCGTGTAGGTAACGATGTCGCCGATCTGCACCGCGCCGCCAACCGGCGACTGCAAGCCTTTCACCAGCGTGAAGACTGCGGGCACCGTGAGCGTGTCCGTGTCCTGCACGGGTCCGAAGCTGCGCTCTCCTGTGACAACTCCCGGCTGCGAAGTCGCAGTTGCGGTCGCAGTGTTGCTGAGCGTCTCGCTCGGGTTCACACCATTTCCAAGCGCGACGGAGAAGATGAATGTCGCGCCGCTTCCTGCCGCGATGGTGCCACCGGAGAATGTCACCGTGCCAGCCGCGTTATTGAACGTGAAGCCAGCCGGCGTCGTAATCTCGGTGATTGCACCGAATTTCGCGAGGTTCACCGCGTCGGTGACAACGACATCGTGCGCCGGACCTGTGCCGGTGTTGTTGACGACGATGCTGATTTGCACCGTGTCGCCGGCATCCGCCTGCGTGACGTTGAACTCCTTATCAATCGTCAGCACCGGCTCCACCACCGTGACCGTGACCGGCGGAGGTGTGCTCGGCGGCACGCCGTCGCCCGGAATGTCGAACGTCGCGATGTTATCGAGCGTCGTCTGACCGGGCAGAATACCTTCGTTGCCGGCGATGTCTGTCACCCGCGCCGTGATGAGAATGAGGAAGGTGTTGTTGTTGGCATTTCCATCCGCCGCTGTCGTGAGCGAGCCGAAGGTGAACGTCACATCCGCTCCGTCTGTTGCACCGCCGCTGATGGTCGGAGCGGGCACAGTGCCGTTGAAATCCTGAGCGAGGAATCCGGCAGCCGCACCTACTGTCGTGACGATTGATGACGAAACATACTGCAACCCGACAGGCAGCGCATCCACCACGGAGAGCGACGGCGCTGTCCCTGCAGGCAGTGTTACCGCGAGCGCATAGGTGATCGTTTCGCCAATGGCCACGCTGCTGCCGGGAGTCGCCGAATCGCTCGTCGAGAAAAGATCCTTGTCGAAGCTGGCGGTGCCGACCGTGACGGTCTCACTGTCGATGCGGCGATAGTTGTTGAGGTTCGCATCGCCAAAGAGCGTGCCACTCGCGCCGAAGCGCTCGCCCGCGTCCGGCGTGAGCGAGTTCCCTCCGTTGATGCTCGTCCAAGTCAGCTCGGCGTTGTTCGTCTGAATGCTGCCTGGAGCGGCACTGAGTTGCACAGTGCCCGAGTAATTAATCGTCACGCTGCCGCCGGCCGGAATGTCGAATTGTCCGCTGAGCCCTGTGCCACCGCCGGTGATGGTCACGACGCTATCAGTTGTCGCTCCGCCATTCAGCGTCACAACGCCGATTGAAGTAATGCGGATGTCAGCATGCATCACGTCGCGGACGAGCGCGTCGAACGCGGTCGAGGTGCTCGTGTTTGTGAGCGTGAGCGTGTAGCCGACGGTGTCGCCCGCGCTCACGGTTCCGCCCGCGCTGGCAACTTTGTCGAGCGTCAGCACAGGCTCGACGACCGTAACGGTAACAGGCGGCGGAGGCAGCGGATTCGGATCCGGATCAGGTCCGGGCACACCGTCGCGATCGTAGAGGATGCTGAACGTGTTTGGCAGCGCTGTGCCCGCGACGTTCGTAGCTTCGTTTACCACGACCGCATCAAACTCGATTACGATAGCCTCAACTGCTGCCGTCGTATCGCTGTTGGTGATGTCACCGATTTTGAAAAATACATCCGTCCCGCTCGCGTATGTGTCGTCGTTTGTCGCGCTGTTGTTGGAAACCGCTGCATCCGCGAGAAGCACCGTCGGCGTCGTGATGCTGCCGAGCGGCGCGGTGACAGTGCTGCTCGTCACGCCCACCAGTCCGACACGCGCACTGCCATTTACAAACTGCATGCCCGCAGGCAATGCATCCTGCACTTGGAAATTCGTGAAACCGCCGGCCGGAATCGTCACCACGAGCCGATAAGTCGCCACTTCTCCCACGCTGACATTGCTGCCGCTGGTTCCCGTGTTGTTCGTGCTGACGAGTGATTTCGTGAGACCAAAAACCGGCTGCTCGCCGAAGTTGTTGTTTCCAGCCGCGACGCCCGCGATCGAGAGCGGGATATTTGCAAACTGATCATTGTTCACTGTGCCGCCGCCTGGAGAGCCCTGCGTATCGATGCCGTCAGTGTAATCCGCAGGCTGCGTTTCAGTGATCGTGTAAGTACCCGGACGAAGGCTTCCAAATGAGTAGTTGCCGTTCGCGTCGGTCAGAACGCTTGTATTAATTGAAGCGCCGAGATCATCCGTGCCCGTAAGCGTGACGGCGACGTTTTGAATACCTGTCTCGCCGACATCTATCGTGCCGTCATTATCCAGGTCACGGTACACTGTGCCGCTAAGCGACGACAGAGGCAGCTCACCAAAAAGGTACCCGGTTGCTGCGACATTTGTGCCAATCACAATCCCCGTGATGGCATCGCCCGGAGGCGGATTTCCGGCCGTGCCGCCGGAAGTTCCCGCTGCATCAATGCCGTCGAGGAATCCCGCTGGATGTGATTCGGTAATCGTGTAACCCGCGGCGTTCGACGGCCGGATGTTCGCGAACGAATAATTGCCGCTCGCGTCGGTGACTGCGCTCACGTTCACCGCGCCACCGATATCGTCGGTTCCCGTGAGCGTAACTGTCACCCCGGCGATGCCAGTCTCGCCGGCACCGGATTGAGCACCGTTGTTATTCAGATCACGATAGACCGTTCCGGCGATGGACGACTGCGAGATGACGAGCGAGTAGTCTTCGATTTCGCCTAAGTTGCCCGTCCCTATACTGCGCTCGTCCACATTCGCAGTGCCGGCATTATCGGTGATGGTGTTGTCGCTCAGGCGGAGGCGGAGGTAGGTCTGCCCGGTCGTAAGTGCGGGCAGCGAGGCCCACGACAGAGTGACGTTCTGTTGCGCGGCGTTTGTGGGCACCGAGGCCGTGGCGCGCTCGGATGCTTGGAATAGTCCGTCGCGATTGAAATCGATCCATCCCTGCAAAGTCTGCGCGACGCCCGTGTTGTTGAAAACGGAGACCGTCGTCGAGTAGCTCGTTTGCGCGCCAACGGCGATGTTGGTGAGCGATGAGATGCCGTCCTCGTCATCGCTCGTCAGCGTGTCGTCGCCATCCGCGTTGACGCTGCTCCCCTCCACTGCCTCCGTGTCAAACAGCGCACCGATGCGCAGGTTTGCTGATTCAGCCTCGCGGGCAGAGCTGCTGTTCTCGTACGTAGCGGGCGCATCGCCGTAATCGAAGATGTTAATGTTGAAGGCGAAAATGATGTGCGTGTCACTGCCCGCGTTCGACTTGGTCGTGTCCTTCCCGGGAGGCGTCCCAATGACGTTTGCGGGAATGTTAGTGGAGTGCACGGTCGTGGCGAGGTACGAGAGCCCCGTTGCCTCGCTGTAAACGACGTGACCCTGACCAATCAGCTCGCCAGTCTGCCCGAGATAGTCGTTGGCACTGCCGCCGATGAACGTGGCGAAATCCTTCGTCAGAAGGTCCGGCGTGAACGTGGCAACGTAGATATCCCACGTTCCGCCGCCGAACGTGCCATCATAGTAATTGCTTGCCGGGGTCGTATCCTGAACCGGGAAAGTGCCGCCGCCAGTCGTGCCGAAAACCAACAACCGGTTTGCCCGGGTATCGAACGCGATACCGCCAATGCGGTCTTCTGCATCGCCTCCCAAATAGGTCGTCTGGAATCCCGAACCCGCGCTGCCGTTGAGGGGAATCCGCGATACGAATGCGTCTGAGGTGCCGCCGCCATTGGTGGCCTGCGCAGCGCCAGTGGTGCCCGGAATATTAGTCGAAGCCGTAGTTCCCGCGACCCAGAAGTGGGTGTTCGTGGCTTCGACCAGCGCAGCCATCGTGTCGTTCGCAGTGGTGCCTTCGTTCCCGCTGCCGCCGAGGTAAGAAAACACATCGAATGCTGCGGGCCTCGTCGGCTGCTCATTCAATACACCCACCAAAAGCTCAGTGCCTGCAATCGTGGAGTCTACCGCGTTTACAAGCGCAGGGAGGCCCGCCGTGCTATCCGTACTGGTCGCAAACACGATCTTCGTTTTATCCGGCGTCACATTCACCGAGGTAAAGTACTCGTTCGCACTTCCGCCAACGTAGGTCGCCCAACTTGCCGCAGGAGTCGTCGAAGCTGATCCGAAGCGGATTACCACGCCTTCCTGCGCTCCGGCAAATGTCGCGTCCGGCCCGATGTTCGCTGCAGGAATTTGCGCAACCGGAATCGCGGCAGTTACGCGACCGCCGACGTAGAAGACATCGTTACTCACGATTGCGACGGCGTTCAGTGTATCGAGGGTCACAGCCTCTTGATTATACAACTGCGTCGCAAGGTTCGCTGAATAAATCTGGATCAGACCATGGCTGAAGCCGAGTAGCACACGACCATCCGGGAACAGCTCCAAATCCGCGGCCATGTTATCGAGCTTCTGGTTGGCGACGCCGCCCGTCGGACTCGTGATTCCGGTGCTCGTCCAAGCGGTAATATTCAGGCCATCGTTGGAGAGCCGGTAGATGTAAGTCTGGTTTGCCACGGTTCCCACCGAAAAGCCCGCATTCACTTGCATGTATCCACCAAAGGAACCGTTCGTGATGATCTCACGGACCCAACCGGAAGCATAGGTGCCGTTGCTGTTTACCTGGACGGAAAAGAGGTAGGAATCGAAGGGGAGCGCGCTGTCATTCAGGTCGAAATAGGTGGACCAAACGACGTTCGGGTCGATGACGAGGGGCGCGTCTGCGACAAGTTCTCCCTGTATCGAATAGCGAAGTTGTCCGGCATGGTCACCGGCTACCATCGCGGCAGCGACCATCACTTTTTGGCCATCGATGACTTGATACACCTCCGGCATTTTCAACGCCAAATCCTGATGCCGTAGGTCGAGCGTGGCCGAGCCATCGGCGGCGAAGATGATGCCGTCCTGACCCGTGAAGTTCATCGCAATCTTCGTGTAGTCGGCAGCGCGGGCGACGAGCCAGTCAAACTCCAGTGTGGCGCTCTCCGCAGAGTACAGACGGAGGTCCACTCCGTCGTACACATTCCGCAGAGTCAGTTCCTTAAAAATGCGGGGCGCAAAGACGGTTCCATCGGTATTCTGATAGGAGCCGGTGACACCTGATTCGCCGCCTGTGAGAATATCCCAGTTCACGTTGCCCCCGTCGAACGTCACATCCATCACCTGAAGACCCACTTCGCCTGTCTCAGGATCGGTCTGGTTCGCGACGATCCGCAAGTGGTCCGAGTAAACAAGCATCGCGCCAAAACGCGTCTTGAACCCGTATTTCACGCCTTCTTCAAACTGCCCGACATTCTCCTGGAACCAAATCTGGTTCGTGGACTCCCGGATCACAGAGTTGATGTCCGCCGGCTGTTCTTCCGTGAGCGTAGCCATGCCCTGGGATTCAGGCGCCGGCGCTGCGTTGCTCGAAACGGCGGCGACCGGCGCGTCAACCGGGTCTGCAGCGTTAGACGATTCTGGGGCAGGCGCGGGTGCCGCCGTGCTATGCTCCGCAACCACGGCGACCTCCGCCTCAGGCAGCGTCTTCGGGTCAACGACCGGCGCGGCGTCACAGAGTATCCGGTCCTCATACGATTCGAGCAGCAGCGGCTTGCGGCGAGGTTTGGAGGCGGGCTTGTTTGACCGCTTCATACGGGTGTCGGAATTGGGATTCGCGATAAGGAAAAGTCCTTTGACTCAAGCAGGAGTCATGCGGGGAATGATCTGCCGTAATCACGAGCAAATGATAGCGCCAATCGCATCGGGTTTGCAATTCAGAAATCCTCCACCTGTGGGGTTAACTCGGATAAACGGGGCACTTTACATACAATCCATTGCGGGCGGAATCTCGGAATTTTGTTTGCAACCCGGGGACGAAAACGGCAAGAGTACCGCGCGGTTGCTCCCTGCCAATCGCGAGAAACACCGCAATCACTCCGAACTTCCATGCGCGCAGCTCATCCACTGATCCTAAGTTTCGCAATTACTTCACTGATCCAAGTCGCACACGGTGCGGACATCGAACAGCAGCTACCCGAACGCTGGCAGCGAAACGACCGGGAACATGACCTAATCGGCGAATTCGAGCAGGGGATTTCACGGATTCCATCGAAACCGCGTCGGTTCTCCACCACGCCGGCACCGGAGCGGATGCCTTCCGATTTTGCGCCGTGGTGGATTCGCGGCCAGCGTACGACCATCGGAAAATCCACCACTTCGCAGCGTGTTTCGCTCGAAGAACTCTACGTCCGCGCCATCCGCAATTCGAATCAGATCCGGGTTTTCTCGGACCTCCCGCTCATCCGGGAGACCGGCATTCAGGAAGCCAAGGGAGCGTTTGATACGAATACCTTCGTGTCGGCGATGTTTGACCGGAAGAACGAACCGGTCGGCAGCACGCTCACAACCGGCGGTGCGACCCGCTTCAAGCAGGACGAATGGTCCCTCGAGGCCGGTGTTCGCAAAAAGTTCGTCACCGGAACCGAGGTCACCGTCTCTCAAAAACTCGCCCGCACCGATAACAACTCGATCTATTTCGTCCCCAATCCGCAATCCCGCGCGACGCTCGAACTCAATATCGTCCAGCCGCTTCTGAAAGGCGCCGGCGTGGGCTACAATCGCTCGATCATCGAGATTGCGAAAATTGACTCCGAAGTCGCGATGGCGGAATTCATCCGGCAAAGCGAAAGCCACCTTCAGGAAATCGCACGCGCCTACTGGAGCCTTTACTCCGCCCGGGTGACGTATCTTCAGAAACTCCGATTGCTGGAGGAAACCGGCAAACTCGCAGACGAAATCAAGGCCCGCGTGAACCTCGACACTCAGAGCAGCCAGCTTTTCCGCGCCCAAAGCGCGCTCGCCGGACGGAAGGCTGATCTCATTCGCTCCGAAGCCGCAATTCGCAATGCGCAGGATCGCCTCCGCAGCCTGACCAACGATACCGCTTTGCTCCCGAACGCAGACGTGGAGCTGATTCCGGCCGACCGCCTCGTGCTTGATCGCGCGATGGTGGACGCACAAAGCGCGGCGCGAGTGGCACTGGAATCCCGCCCCGAAATCAATCAGGCCTTCATGCAGCTCCGCGCCGCTACGATGCGGGCGGACATGAGCAAAAAGGAATTGCTGCCCGAACTGAATCTCGTCGTGAAGGGCGCGCTCGGAGGGCTCGACGACGGCGACGTAGGCGGTGCGTGGTCCCGCGAGTACACGACCGGCGGACCCGGATACGGCGTCGGTCTCGTATTCAACTACCCGATCGAAAACAACATCGCCAAAGCGCGCCACGAACGCCGCCTCATCGAGCTGCGCCAGCAGATCAATCAGGTGAAAACCACCGTGGACAGCGTCATTCTCGAAGTGCAAATCAGCGCCCGCGAAGTTGCCACCAGCTATCGCGAGGCGCTCGCGAAATACGCAGCGGTGAAAGCCTACGGCGAAGACATCGCCACGCTGGAAGCGCGCCGCACCATCCAGCCATTCTCAGACCCGGCGGTAGCCGCCATCATGGGGCCCGAGGCCACAAAAAGCGCGCAGGCTTCGCAGACCACCGATTACATCGACCGGATGCTCGACGCGCAGGATCGCCGCGCTACTGCCGAGGAGGAATTCATTCGCGCCGCGGCAAACTACCAGGTCTCGCTCGTGAACATGCAGCGCGCCAAAGGAAAACTTCTCCGCTTCGAAGGCATCCAGATCGTCCGCGACCGCGAAGACGGTCTGCCCACTCTGTACCTCCAAAAAGGTATGGGCACCGGCAAGGACGGCAAATCCGTCGCACCCGGAAAGTAGTCGCCTCTATCGCCGCACGGAACGGCGGTTCTGCTGCGCTTAGGACAACAGCCGGGAGTATCGCTAATGAAGCGCCGCTTTGGCCAGCGTCGAAGTCGTGCTTTTTCCCGGCACCAGTGACAGAATCTCGATCCGTGTGCCTGCCTCCTGCAGCGCACCACGTTCGCCGGGATCCAGTGTTGCCACCGTGTAGTCGCCGCCCTTCGCATAAACATGCGGGCGAATTTCGCGCACCAAATCCGTCACGCGTTCCGTGTGAAACAAAACGACGAAATCCACGCACTCCAACGCGGCGAGCACCTCCGCACGGTCCAGCTCGCAGTTGATCGGACGCGTCGGCCCCTTCAGTGCGCGGACGCTCTCATCGCCATTCACCGCCACAACCAGCGCATCCCCGAGCGCTCGAGCCTGCTGCAAATAGCGCACGTGCCCGACGTGCAGCAGATCGAAGCAGCCGTTGGTAAAAACGAGCGACTTTCCCGCCGCGCC
>SXGQ01568936.1_pt1 | contig 18680 bp, 20 predicted proteins | sample 3178371 | NCBI WGS metagenome assembly SXGQ01 (sample SAMN11356859, study PRJNA531348) | freshwater metagenome | isolation source: freshwater sample F1-20 | place: China: Fuxian Lake, Yuxi | collected 2017-12-25 | reverse complement strand
TTTGTCGATACAAGGATGATCGTATCGACAAATGCGCATTTGGCATGATACATATAGGGGCGAGGAGCAATTACTGCCTGGTTAGATTATTACGCTTAAGACATCTAAAAACAGTATTGTAGTGAATTCCAAGATTATCAGCAGTGGCTTGGCGATTTTCATTGAAATCTTTAAAGACCGATAAAATATGTTCGTCGGTATATTTACGAGTCGTCGCTCTGTCAAACGTGCTATTTTTATGCCCCTCTCTCATATTTTGTTTATGTTCTTCGGTCCTTATCTTGCCTCTATTTGCGTCTCCGATTTTAATTGCCGTTGACTCGGAACAACGATGGTTTCCATTAGCAATTCTTGTAGACACTGCCTTTTTTATGGCTTCTTCGGACATTTTTTTCCCCAGATTAATCATTCGTAGATGTTGTTTTTGTGCTTCCGTCAATCTTATATTTAGTTTCTTTCTAGAAACACTGATGTTTTTGCAGTGTTCGTTCGTAAACTTACGCCCTTTGTTGATATTACTGAGTTTTTGACGTGTATACGAAGATATTACGTAATTTTTCCACCTCTTTTTCCCAGCCAACGACACGGCATTACGATGATCCTTAGACAATTTGCGTCCTCTGTGTGCATCACCTATCTTCCTACGAATTTCATCTGTAAAGCATACACCATCTCCACCGGGAGTGCAATTTAGACCACGAGGAGACAGTGTATCGAATGTACTGATGAAGAATTTCTCCCATTGGTTTGCCAGGTATGCTCCTTTAATGCCCGTTTTCAAAATAGTGATGTCAACGTTGGTCCAACCACCGTATTTTTTCAAGCATCTTCTAACATAAATACAACCAGATGATTCTTTATTGTGATTTTTAAGTCTTTGTGTGAAATTACAAGTTCTTCCAATATAACTTTTATCATTAGGAAAAGTGAACATATACACCTCAAAGTCTTTGTTTTGTAGAATGTGCGAGGCAACCATCTCTTAGAGTTCATATATAATATTTGTTAAGCTATTTACCATGACATAATACTATGGGCAATCACCAAGAAATCACGCGAGGTGCTATAACTGATACGCATTTTAACCCGAGGCCGGACAGCGCGGCAATCGCGAGCTTGTCCGAAAAAGAATCAGACACCATTCTGGCTGCCACGTTCATGATGCCAAAAATAACGGCGAATTTAACGAGATTCGCCACGGTAGGGACATTTCCTCCTACGAGGAAAATCACGGCGGAATATGTCATTATCAGGAAGAATGTTTCGGTCACTGCCTGGCGACCGCACCCTATGGGGTTGAGTCTGCACCAGCTCGTGGTATTGTTCAGGAAATTGTTCTGCAGCGGTTGGGGAATCGGTAGAGAGTACTCCTTTTCTAACCTGTCTAGCACGTCCATTTGATATACGTATATATTATTATTTGGTGATTATTAGTTTAAATTAAAAAGTATGTATATATCAGTTGATGTTATGATTTCCGTGAAGATGTATGACGAAGATTTTCGGTTAGCCAAGCCGTCCGAAGTCGGCATGAATGTGAAGCGTTTTCCCAATACGACCACTACCCCCACGGATATGAGCTTCGATTTTCTGTATACCCCCCCGTCCGGCACAGTCAACATCCCCTCTAGGAAGGTGGAGGATACTGCGATTCCGCTGAGTCAGCGGGTCTCTGGAAGCTCGAGCGAAGGAACATCTGTTCAACTTCTCTCGCGAGGTCCTCAGGATGTATACTTGACATACAATCCGGAAATGTCTTTATTCAAGCGCGTGTACAAGCGGTATACGAATTTCGCAATAGAGCATAATGAGGAGAAATTTTCTACGACCGTTCGTTTTGGCACCAAGAACACGATTGCAGTGCCTAAACGCGGAGACCTCGTCGGTTCCATGGTCCTGCGAGTCGTTCTTCCCAACCTGAATATCACAGGAGGCACGTGGGTTGGTACGGCGGGATACAATATCATCGCAGGCGCTGCATTACGGATCGGGGATACACAAATTCAAACGACGGAGAGTCTTTGGTTAGATATCGACGACAAGCTGTTTTGCCCAGATTCTAAATATGCAGGGATAAGCAAGCTGGTAAAAAGAGGCGAAGTTCTGACTACTGACCAAGCGTGGGAAATATTTGTTCCTCTTAAATTTTTTTGCTGCAAAAACACGACATCCAAGCAGCAATTTATCCCCATCCTCAACCTGGCCCCCAACATAAACGTATATGTTGATTTTACGTTTAAAACCCTAAGTTCCCTCGTGAATCTCCCGGCCAATGCGCAACTTCCAGACAACGTCCAACTGGCCGCAGGTTTGATTGTAGAGTATGCTTTTCTAGACACCACAGAGAAATACAGATTTGCACAGAGCCCCACAAGCATCACGTTTGACAGGGTCTATAGCATTGACAAAAATACCTACCTCACGACAACCAACGGGCAAACAATGAATCAGAATAAGATAGACGTCGACCTGAGAGAGTTGAACAAGCCCGTAAAATACTTCGCAATCGTGGCGTATCCAGAGAATGACATAACAGGATTCACGTATTATGATATATTTGAGAAGGGCACGTTTTATTTAAATTCTAACCAACAGTTTTCGCCCAGATCAAGTGAGTATTTCTCTATCGTGCAGAAATATCAACATTTTCGTCGATGCGATCCTAGTGACAACATTCTGACATACAGCTTTGCTCTAGATGCGATGTCTTTCCAGCCAAATGGGAGTCTAAATTTTGCACCGTATACCAAGGCGAAGTTGTCATTTGACATTTTTCCACAAATAGTACCTAAAAAAATCAAAGTATTCGCCGTTACTATAGACTTCATAGTGTTCGAAAATGGAATGTGCAGAATGCTATTTGCATAATCATCACCCCGACTTTCTGTTTTTCCTGCAGGACAATTTGTCAACCACCGTTGCTTGACTTTCACGGGACTCGGTAATCCGCTTCCACACCTTGGCCGCATCGTCACTCCCGATCATTTCGCGCAGCACCGTCATTATATTGTCTTCCTTGAGCCCTGGCATCTTCGTTGATTGTTTGAGCATAAGCTTCACATCTCCAGCAGACGCAACTTCGTAGTTATTCTTCGTCATGAATTCGTGAATGATCGTCCCGAGTTCGTCTTTCTTCTGCCTCACGGCTTTAATGCTTTTAGAGGCCTCTGCGATTTGATTTGTGATGTCTACGTATTCTTTCACACACTCGCGAAAGATATCTAGTTGCTGGTTTCCAGACATTGTATCTGTTGTATCTTACATCTTGTTATTAAATTATTTAGAATGACAATATGTATCATGTGTATCATTTTTTGTATTCCACGCGCAGGTGCTCGTGGTACCTGAACCATTCGTCTACGGATGTGAATTCATCCGGGGGGATGACGAGGTTGTTACTCACGGTACCCAGCTTCGCGAGGCGATCTGCTTCGTCATTCCCCTGGTCTCCAGAGTGCGCCTTCACCTTGGACACGTATACATGACCATCTCGCTCCAGAGATAGTTGAAGAACAAAATTCGCGAGTTTATCGTACTTTGTCCGCTTCATCTTAGCGGTTATGTTACAGATAGAAGTCTGGCTGTCTGTGAAGACAAGCGTGTCAAGGTCCGGGTCCGCCATGGCGATGCTCGTGAAAATTGCACTCAGCTCTAGACGATTGATGTCTTTGGTTTCGTAGGAACGTGCGCTTAACACATACGCCCCCCCGGTAGCATCCCTCGAGACGAAACCGATGCCCCCTCGGTTCGCACGGATAGAGGCATCCGAATATGAAATGATGCGGTTTTCGCGGAGAATGACCTTTTGAGGGAACCCGCGCAGAGTTTGAATGAACATATTCACAATAATAAGTAAGACATCACGTAAAGTTTCTTAAATTATTGAACATATCTATATGACTCGGTGGTCAACTGATTATGTCGATTGACCACGGTTTAATTTACCGTTGAATCAAAGCTGGTGATCTTTACGACGATATGGATAATGAGGTCTTATAAGACATATTGACATTTTATAAGGGATATCGTCAACTGTTGTCATCCTTAATTTACCTGGGCGTGAATAATTTCTTCACATACACCTTTTTATCCCCCTGACGAACGTATGTGCGACCCTTAGAATCTTTCAGAACCTGGCGCTTTTTAGAGTTCACTTTTTGAGTGTTGGTGAAAGGGCTCTGTGCCTTGCCCACAGTTTCCTTAGGAGGGGATTTCTTCTTCCCGGACGCCACCGCGGTAGTCACAGTTTCCTTTTTAATTTCTCTACGGAGTCTTGGGTCAAAGTTGGGGAGATCTGCTCTCGCCGGGGCACTTCCTCTACGCCGTGCCACGGGGGAGGGAGACCTTCTTGGCGCAGACCCAAAACGCTCGCGCCCGCCTGGCGAGTATCTGGGGGCGGCTTTACCAGACATTCTCGTCGGCGACGGAGATCTCCTGGGAGACGAAGACCTTCTAGAGGATGAAGACTTGGGAGAAGACCTCGGGGTCAGTGGCGACAACTGAATCAGCCCCGTGGTCGGTGACCTTGCAGCTGTCGGAGATCTCTGTTCCTTGGATGATGCCACATCCACAAAAACGGGCTTTCCGCATTGGAAATTTTCCTTTGAATGGAACAAGTCCTTGAAGAGTCTGCAGTCTACCGCCATCGCCTTCAGCAATCTCTCGGTCTGTGCTACCGGGGCATTTCTCCTGACAGCGTCGGCGAAGACGTAACTGTTTACGCCCGGGGGTAATTTCCCAGGAGGGGGGCCGTTCACGGTAGACAAGTCAGCGCCCAGGTTCAGCGTCATGATCTTTTGGGCTGTTTTTTCTAGCTCTGGGAGTACCTTTTTAGATATCCCATCATGAGCAAAAGTTCTTGGCACGGACGAGAAATACCTGTATATATTAGCGAGCTTTCCTGCGGACTTGGAGTGGCCACACATTCTCAGCGCGCGCCCTACCGCTTGGATATCCGCAGCAACATCGTGCAGAGGATCCACTATGTGCACCCCAGTGAGGCCAGGGGTGTCCAACCCCTGGTAATACGTGCCAGTGGCAAGGACGATCTTGATGTTATCTCCGTTGATATTAGGAGAAGCGCCGAGTGCCTTTTTCATCGCGTTGAGTTGCTTGGCTTCTATTTTAACCGTCTTGCCTTTATACGAGTACGAGCCAGACTTGTAGAACACATATCTCTTTCCCGCACCGAGCGGAGACGCACTCGGGAGGTAGTTGGAGTATCCCATTGAATCAAGAACTGCCATGATGGTAAACGCGGTAGCGGCATTAATAACATACATGTATTGCTTGCCCGGTGTGGACAAGACTCGTTTTATAACTTCGCGAAGCTTGGGAGACAAGATGCTCATCTTTGGTCCAAACCTTATAACAGCGGGAACCCCCCCGGTCAAATCGCGACGAGATAGTCTGTCAAGTTCTTCCGCGGAATACAACCCTGTTATCGCGGTTTTCGTCGTGAGGGCATCTCCTGCACCGATTGCATTTTTCATATACCCAGGACGTTTCTCCGCTTTGAGATCTGCATCTTTCAGCGATTTGATCGTTTTCAGGAACCCTGCGTAATACTTAGGGTCCATCTCTGAAAATACGTTCTGAACGTTCTTGTTTCCATACACGCTCGTGTCTCCGCGAAGTTCCACGTAACTCACAAAGCCCTTCAGCCACTCCGGGTGCTTGTTAAGATCTTCGGGACGGATCCTCGGCACGTTCAGAGGCCGCACGAAGTTGACCACACTCAAGATATCACTCACGGTTCCACCGGGGGTTCCGGTGAGCGCAAACACGTACATGTGCTTCTTATACTTGGCGTTGGTCAATTCTGCTCTGAGCCAGTTTGCGGCTTTGATGTAATCCTCGCTGGTTCCACTCGGTTTGAAGAGGGACTGAACTTCGTCCATGATCAGCACACTGCCTATCAATTTACTTGGCTCTTTCTTCGTTTGCTTTCCGTATTTGCCCATGAGCAATGCATCGCCCTCGGGATTCGCACGCCCGACGCCGCCCGTCCCCTGGAACCCTAAGTTTGAAGCAAGCTCGGTGAAACTGAACGTCTTGATTCGCCTCGACATGGGTGCGACGTTTTTCTTGTCGGCGCACCAGCGTTTCAACGCATCTCCCGCGGACATAGTAGTCCCAAATGCGGACACTTGCCTGCCAAAGGGGGGGCGAGTAAACTCAGGAAGAGGTGTGTCTTTGAACACAAGTTTCACGTGGTCCGGGTAAAATTTGAACAAGTTTTCCGTGTAAACATGAGCGTTGTTGTCTCTGTTATTCTCGGGGGTCGTCGCAAGGACTATGTTACGCTTCGTGCCCCAAAATGCTAGGGCAACTCCCAATGCAGTTCCAGTTTTGCCCGATCCGACGCTATGGAAGCACAACATTCCACGAATCCCACCGATCTCCTTAGGAGAACGGCTGGCGAGAATCCGAGCATACTCGTAGACGGCCATCTGATGAGCCCCCAGCTTTGGAATTGAGAAATCACACTGAGGGTTCGCGCCAGCACTACCTCTATATTTGCGCTTCTCTGCGATGATAGGTGCCAATCGCTGTTCTACTCCTTTTACGAAGCAATTGTCGGAGGACCTGGGGTTGAAAGTATCCCCTACACATACGGGAGGAACCGGGGGCTTGTACATCGCGATAGATCTCTGTTGGTCTGGAGACAACCTCCGGACAAATCTGGGATCCGATACGAACTGACCGGTGATATTGGTAGGAGAATATCTCTTCACATACTGGCCATCATTCTTTCTGGGTTCCATGTAGGATACTGTAGAAACCCCGTCTTTGGAGTCGACGACGGTCCCTGGGACGCGCACGGACTTCTCGCTAATTCGTTTCAGCGACACTCTACCGTCGTCAAGGAACACTTCTATGCGCTTTCCCTTGGGGACGTTTCCCTTAACCACGAGTGTTTTAATCACTACCTTTGGAACCTCTACGACACCAGGCTTCACTATTTTTCCCATGACAGAATATATAGTAGGCTCCTCGACAGCTTGGCCGGATATAGGGTCGAAGTACACCTTTATGGCCTCGCCTACGGCCCTCGTAGATTTGGTGTCAAATCTCTCTACGTCTGTGGCCACGAAATTAGAATTCAGGAGCGCAAAAAGAGGGAACCCGCCGTCTACGCTCATCGGCGTGTCCGATTTAAGCCGAGCGCTGAATGAACCGCTTGGTCTGGTAAAGGCGACCGTCGCCTTATCAGAGGATGCTTGGATGATTTTCCCGTATGTGGATACTTTGCTCAGCGGAGTCTTAGCATTCTTCCATGGGAGGACGCCTATAATTTTCTTAGCGCGTTCGTCAAAGTATACAATTACCGTCTCGCCGATGGCAAACCGATAGTCCTTAGGCTGGGGGATTTCCTCACGGTCGGTTGTCTTCGCAGGAGACTGGTGGGCAGGAGATTTGGCAAATCTCCGTCGGGGCTTCAATGGAAGTAGCCCTCCTTTTACTTTCCTCGTAACGGATCTAGAGGAACGCGGAGACGACATATAACTACAATAAATATTATTTTGGCGTGTGTAAAAATGGTGAAAAAAAACTAGGACATATTCGTAATGGCGACCGTAGCTCCAAGTCCAGGACCGCTCAGCAAGCGTTTTGCCCAGACCGTGGAGTCAATTATGAAGAGAGAAAATGTAGTATGGGATGATAATAAGGACAATGAAATAATCGTAGAAGAAGCGGCCGACGAAACGAAGAACTCCGACGTCGTTGTAGAAGACAAGGGCGACGAAGATGTTAGCGCCGCCGTCGTTGTAGAAGACATTGACGATGTTGAAGTTGTTAGCGAGACCCCCGCCGACGTCGTTGTAGAAGACATTGACGATGTTGAAGTTGTTAGCGAGACCCCCGCCGACGTCGTTGTAGAATACATGGACGACGACGAAGTTGTTAGCGAGACCCCCGCCGACGTCGTTGTAGAAGACATTGACGACGATGAAGTTGTTAGCGAGACCCCCGGCGGCGTCGTTGTAGAAGACATTGACGACGATGAAGTTGTTAGCGAGACCCCCGCCGACGTCGTTGTAGAAGACATTGACGATGTCGAAGTTATTAGCGAGACCCCAGGGAACCCCTTGGTTAAAGAAGAGCCCGGTGAAAAAATCGCCATCGCCGAGGAGGAGAGGAATGATCGTGTGAGCAAAGGGGTCGCGGAAGTCGAGGAAGATGCCGGCGATGACATTGTATACTACAAGGACGCGCGGATAGAGTATGAGTTTGGCGAAATGCGAAAGGTCAACGGCGTGTACTTCGTCCCCCTTAGGAAGCCACTTCTGGTCCAGACCCCCGTGCTGAGACTGGTGAGTCCCGTGTCTGGAGATTCCACGATTTTACAGGTGTCTGATGGGTTTGCAAAATTCATAAAGAGCCACGAGGAGAGCATACTGAAACTCACTAAAGAGAACAAGGCCAAGTGGTTCAAGAATGGGATTGAGGACAGCGCTCTCGATAACGGGTTCAAGTCGTTCCTCGAGTCTGATACGTTGAAAGTGAAGATTTCGGACGAGTTCGCGTCGTTCGACATCGGCGGTAATTTCACTGACATTTGCACTCCGGCGGAGGTCAGGTGCATTCTGGAGATTTCCGGCGTGTGCTTTGGGTCCGCTGAGTTTGGTTCTATAACTTCCCTCGTCCAGGCGCAACTCGCCAAGCTCCCAAGGTGTTCTATTAAACAAACTCGCGAGAGGAAAAGGTATAATTATGCAGGGGAATTCGCGTAGTTTTTTTACAATAAAAAAAAATATAATATATTATCATAGTAATACAACACGATGGATATGTCTAACATGGCCAAGATCCTGGCTCTCGTTGCAATTGTATTCGTTGGTTTCATGCTGTGGAAGAACATGAGCGAGAAGAAAATCTCCCCCCCTATGCCTTACAAAGCTCTAGAAACTTACATGAACTCCGCAGAGGGGCAGGAATACGACATGGAGGACGATGATATATATTACCCCGAGGACACCGACGCAGAGGATGAATACGATGCGGAGGAAGACGACGAATACGTCGAGGAAGATACTGACGACACCGATGCCGAGGACGAGCCTTATGACGACAGTGTTGACGCCGAGAGCTCCCTCCCGAAGGTGATGAAGCCCGCCATGCCCCTGCTCACCCCCTCATCACAGCTGCTGCCAAAGGTCACACCGGAGGCCGCCGATTTCTCGCAATTTGCCCCCAAGAACCTGCAAGCGCAGAGCTTCCTGACCCCTTCCCAGTGGATCGGCGTGAACACACAGGGTTCTTCCCTCAAGAACGCCAACTACGACCTGCGCGCAAATCCGCTTATACCCAAGGCGGATGTTGGACCTTGGGCGCAAAGTACGATTGAGCCAAATATTTACCAGAGGGAACTGTTCGGTTAATTGTATGTAAAAAACAAGTTTGTCGATACGAATATGTTAATCACATCGACACTCTACTAAACGGGTATCTACTTCATTTTGATAATACAGTGAGCATGCCATAGTCCGGTCGCGCTCTGCAGTTCCTCTGGATTTACGAAGCAAAAATACTCTAGCGTTCCTACGTGCATCAACGCGATTTCGTTTATCTTTTCTTTGGTAAGTGGTATTACAGACCATATCAAATAATGTCTGGTTTCATCCACGTCATATGGAAACGCGTTTCGCATCCACCTTATGACCGCTCCCTTCATATTCTTGCGGATCACGTCTTCGATCTTTATTTTATTTTGCTCTAGCACCGTTTTATATTCGTCGTACTTTTCTTGAACGTTTTTACTTCTGGATAACAAGTCGTGTCTGCCCAGAATAACGCACATTTGGGCATCATCCCAGTGCATCTTTATACCATAAATGTATATTTTTTAGAATAAAATATATAATATAAGAATATAACAAATGGGAAGTCGTATAAATCCCGCGATGAGCGACGGTCGCAGTTTTACCAACTATGTGTCGTCCGGTATTTACAACAACTACCTCGAGGATAAATTCAAGATCAACAGCGACAGCACTTACCGCCAATTCCTGCAGAGGAATGCCAAGCAGGTCGAGAAGGTAACCAACTCCCTGACCGCATATTACGTGAGGCCCCCCAAGATGCCCAAGGCAGTCGTCCGGGGGGTCGAGGGAGAACCCGACGCACAAATGACCGCCGGCCTGGTCGGCCAGCCCCAGAAGATTTTGGATGCTGGATACTACAAAAACCTTACCAGGACGAATCTTAAAACCAGGGGGTGATTGATGATATCCCAATATACTTTCGAACATCATATGTATGAGTTTCGAACGAGTTATGAAAAATATGTAAAATAAAATAATAGTATTATATTAGAATAATATGGAGCTTCTGTCCATTGCCGCTATAATCGGTTACGGTTTGTATAACAGCCAAGCTGGTAGAGAAGAACGTCCCGACAGGAACGCCTATGCAGACCTCCTGGGTTCTGGAAACGGAGTTCGCGAAGACTACGACACAAGGCCTACCGACATGGTGAGGAAATATAGAAAGAAGGCGGAAAAGCGGTGGAAGAAGGCCCAGGTCCCCAAGGAATCCGGAATCATCACTCCAAACATGCGTCCGTCCGAGGTGATGCCGTATTTCACGTCAGGGAAAACGATGAATACAAATACCGACTACAAGCAAAGAAAGATGGAGCTATTCACAGGAGGTCTTATGGAAGGGACGTCCGCTACCGGTACCTACAAGAATAAGAAGGAGACTGAAAACATGTTCGGCATGACCCCTCAGGGGAGGGTGTCTTCTTCCGGCACGATCGGGAATGCCCCGGGAGATGCCGAACTTGCCAAGGCCAGAAGCATCGCTTCACGCACCCACAAAAATGTTCTTCCATCGGAGCAACTTCGCGTTGGTCCTGGTCTTGGAGTTGGGCCGGAGGTTGCTGCCACGGGCGGGTTCCACCAATTCTATAGACAGATGCCGCTCAACATCAACGAATATAAGCTGAACACGCTCGTTGGTGGAGTAGTCCCAGGCGGGTCGACTATAGGCGGGAAGGGCGAACTTCAACAGATATCCCTCGTCAACCACAACCCAGGTGCCCTTATAAGCACCTACGACGAACGACCCCCGATGGCTACGCCGAACGGTGCACTTCTAGGTCGCACGGAATACGGAAAGCAACCGCGTGGGTGCGCAGGCCTCCGTCCCTTCGAGGATGGGTATCAGGGTCCGTCCGATAGTATCGTAGAGGCGCAAACGGCGAGGTACCTAGATAAAACTCGCGGCCGCGCGCGCACCGGCGAAGGAGACACTACGCCGATTATCAATGCAAGCGGGACAAGTGGTCAGTACTCGGGAGTAGGCGGGTATGTAACGCAAGGGTCTGAGAGTGTGACTCTTGAAACTCAAAGAGGACTTGTGAACAAATATCTGATGCCCGCCGGCCCGACTGGCGGAGTCACATCCGCGGGAGAAGCACGGCCCGCATTCGTGCCGGAACCAACCCTCCGCGAATCGTACGAGAGTGTGTATTACACCGGTGGTGCCGGAACTGTCAACGGGGCTGCAGAAAGGTTGGATGTTATCGAATTGCAACCGGAAAGCAGGATGCCCGCCAAGAGGGCTGGGCAGGTACGCGACTATACACCCGGGGCCCAGGGCAGCAACGTCTTCGAGCCTGCCGCAATGGGGGCATATGGGCTTATCGACAAAAACAAATACGACGGTTTCCAACACACCGCATTGGCCCCCACTATACCCACATTTGGCTCCGTCGCCACGGAGGGCAAGGCCGAACGTTTTGGCACCAAGAGCGCTGTCGAAAATCCATATTCATCGGCGGGAGCGCTCAACATCGCATCCGGCCAACTCGCGGAGAACCGTTTCAACCGCAGTATCGCACAACCGGATGCCCTTGCAGCGACGACTGATGCGGGTCGCCCATTCGCCCAGCAGAATCTCAAGCCGCGCGCGTGGGTTCCCGGTGACGTAACCCCCCTGTGGAAGAAGTGAGATGTCGTTTGTCCCTGGGCAAGGAAATGCAATATAATCACACATAAATTTATACACTTTAATTGTCACGCGAATACCAAAGATGAACACCCTCCCCACCGACATCTCCCGGGTCATCTACAAGAAGGCGGTCAAGGCCAGAAACGACGATATCGAACAACAGATAGGCGTGACAATCTGGAACGTGCTTCACTTCATCCCCGCGAGCACAGTGTTGTACACCGAAATACCGCTCTTCGTTGGGTCTGCCAAGAATCTATATATCACGTCATTCGTGGTGGACAAGCTGCAGCAGGGAAACGGCCTCATCACCACGAGGATGGTATTTTTCATAGACGACGATGAATTCGAGACGACGTATAACGATTACGAAGGCGATGTTGATGTGTGCATGTATATTGTCAATAAGCACGGGCTGTATGCAGATGTGGCAAGCGATGCGTTTTTCAAGTGTTTCTCCACCGGAATTGTCTATTAACTATGAGTATTCTTTGTCGAATGTAATACACGGCGACAAATGATACACCTTACACCTTACTTAGATTTCGATAATTCTCGGCGCCGCCTTTTTGGCTGCCCTGCCACGAGGCTTGCGAACCGCCTTTTCGACCCTGATCGTGTTCATCTCTGGTGAACCGAAGTCGGACGGCGGGGGGGATTCGAGGTCAGACGGAATATCCGAAAGCCTCTCAGACTCGTTGTCTGGGATGTGCGCCAGGGAATCCTTCAGGTCCTGCTTCAGGTTCGTCTGTTCGGGCACGATGTGACTTGCGGAGAAGTTGGGGGGTGTGCCAAACTGAGGTGTAGCGCCGAACTGAGGGAACGAGAATGTGGGGGGTTTCATCTCCTTGCGCGCTACAGGGGGGGTGTGCATTTGCTGGGCCTGTTGTATGAAACTGCTCTGAATACTAGGCGCAACGGGCTCGGGTTGCTTGGCCTGGATCTGGGGGCCTGCACCACCGCCTCCGCCGGTCATCATTTTCATGATACTGTCCATCATGCCGCCGCCGGAACCAGAGTCTCCGTCCTCTAGGGTCTTGGCCACCTTCTTTGCCATGACGTTACTCATGTGGAAGGTCAGGGCGGACGCGCCGAATGTAAGGAGCAGACGAACCTCGGGAGGGGTTTGAACCTTTCCTCTGTATTTGAAGAAGAGCTCCTCGAAAATACTGTCATACTCCTTTTGCGCATATACGGACTGGTGCATCTGGTCGGACCACCCATCGAGTTCTAGGTCCAGCACGTCTACACTGTCGTTCAGAAACTCTAAGGCGGATGCCAGACCTACTACGGCTTTCCTAGAAAACTTGAGACTCCGGTCTAGTTCCAGGTGCGTCTTGATGCGGTTCAGTTCCGCACGCATCTCGCGAATGTCATCACGTGCGCTGAACTTCCGTGGCTCAATACCCTGACGACGAAGCACCTCGAGTCTGAATAGGATGTCTGCTTTCTCGTCGCCGATTGTCAGGAAACCCTGAGACGGCTGCTCCTCCTCCGAGAAATAACTAGAACGACGCTGCTCTACTGGGGATCCGCCACTAGATGTGCTATACACGTCGCCGTCACCGTCGTAATCGGCAGACACGTCGCTCCCAGATTCGGACGACGATTCGTCCAAGTTCCTGGTCTTGTTAGGGTTGGCGATGTCCTTCATCATCTCTTTCAGTTCTGCCTCGTCCCCGAATTCAGAGTCGCCTATAGACGGAGCGGAGTAGGCAGGCTTTTGACGTTCGGCAAAACGCTGTGGGAGTTGGATTCCGACGCCGCCCGCGTCGCCGGTTACCCTCATGGCCGGACGAGTGTCAAATTGATTGCCCAGAGTGACTGTCATTATTGACAGGCAATATATTAATTATTACAAAACAACGCATTTAAGTTAATAATTTGAAACCATACGCGGTTACGCAGTTTCAAATCCTTTGTCATTGCCACGACCTTTCCGTTGACTTTTTATGATGTTAATAATGCCGAATAGAGTGCGGGTGCTTATACTTCTCTGAACTGGGTGGCGATGCCCTCGACGGTGAGATGGTGGTCGGGATCTCGAACTCCTCGAACACATTGCGCCACGGCTCCGTTGATATTCTCCTCAGCGTTTGCGCATTGCTCGTGATAGTGTCGGAAAACACCTGTCTCTTGGGGATTTTAAACATCTCGTCTGTGGACACCCACACGAGCTCGGACTTCTCGATATAGGCGGATCCGATATTTTTGTACTTCAGGAAGTTCACAACTTTCTTAAAACGGAGAGGGAGGTCCGGTATGTAAGGGACCTCGATCATGAACATGCTGTAAACGTTTCCCTTCTTGGTAGTCCCGGTCACCATGACAGACATTTTCTTGACGCGCTCTCGAATAGAATGAGGGGAGTTGCACAGGCAACCGAGCGTCTCTTCGTAGAATTCCCTAGTGGCCGTGTTGACGGGGTCGCCGTTGTCTATCGGCTCGGATTTTCCGCCGAAGTCCGAGAAAACCCCGTCTCGCGAATCTTTGCCAAGTAAGAAAACTATATCTCCTTGTTCGTTCCTGCTGAACGGGAGGATGCCGGCGGAACTGTTCATGACTATTAACTAGTGTATGTTTACAAGTTTTTATGAGGTTTTATACGACAAATGAGATATGCTTTCGGCGAAACAATTTTGTGTCGAAGTCAATGAACACGCCCCGTATAAGAGGTTCTGACATCTTCCTCAACGTGAGCATGCTTATTCCGGACACTCGAGACAATTCGCTCCAGGTGGTGAACGTATGACACTGGCCGAGTATTTTTATATTGATCGGGAAATACAAATTGCACGGAGATACGTTTCCAAACTCATGGAACTCTTGAAGAATATTAAAAAGACTCCTTTCGAGGTTCCCGCGGAATCCTCTATTCGTAGAGGGTTGCGAACCATTATACGAAATGCTCCCACTAATCGGGCGTAACCAACAGAAAGAGTTCTTGGTGCTAAACTTGATAGACCACGATGAAAATTGTACTTTACAGTATACACTCGTGTCTCCTACTCCGTCTATGTTGTAATACAGACCATCTTGGGTATACTCGCACTCCCAATCGTCTGATAAGCTGCTTCTGAAGGCACTCTCCATGTCAGACCGGCTCACGAACTTGTCCCATACGACCCAGTTCTCGTGCGTGAACGTCCCATGCTGCTCTTCCGACTTCGTGCGGAGAGCCTCGTACATGGCCCACAAAATGCTGGAATACTTACCACGGGGGCGGTAGGAGTCGACGTCTAGGGGGGTAGACGTGTGGGTGATGTCGAATTTAAAGGAGACGGGGTCATTTTCTCTGACGGAATGGTGAGGGGCGTGGAGATCTATGGTGATCGAGATAACTTCATCTAAAACTCTCGTAGATGCGTGCAATTTCCTACCACACACGCTGACGTTCCAACCTCGAAAATAACTCGCGAACTGGTGCCGGGTCTGGTCTGTAATCGCAAACACCCGGGGGCTGAACTGATCCCAGAAGTCGGTATGGCGGTAGACGTGCAGCAACACCGCAAGTCTTCCATACCAAAAATACTGCATCTTTATCTTGAGCTCCCTATCGTATTCTATTTTCTTCCGTGCCCTTATAACATCTTGATCACACAGCGCCATGCTCAGGTTGGCTACGTCCGAACATGTTTTCATGTTAGAAGCGATTCTTGCCAGCACATCGTTGTTAATCATTATTATTTTATATTAAAAAGGACGATTACAGAACTTTAAGTTATTTCGCAAAACACGACGACGATTGGTCTATTTTTTTTTCGGAAAAATAAATAATATAATATATTACAAATGCAGTTCGCGTCAATATTCGACGCATTCGGTGTGAATTCCTTAGAGACTGGGGAGAAGAGCCCTGCGAGCAAACGCACCGCATTCCAGGATAAGGTGTTCGGAGAGGATGTGGAAGACGCGGACAAGGTCGGTGTAGAACCTCCTGTGATGGTTATACCAGAGGACAGGAAAATAACCAAGAAAGAAGTCCAGGAGTTTATCTCTAATGCATATCGCAAGAAAGGGTTAAATGCCGTGTGGAACTTGATGGATAGTCGGGTCAAGCGCAAGATCATAGGGATGTGCAACAAGTCGGTCAGTAATATAAAAGGGTTCTTCGAAGACATCTTCACATCACCAGAGAAAATGCTCGCGATACTGGCGGTGCTGTTCGTTATCATCATCCTGCTGGACATAAGCCAACCAAAGAAGGTCGAAATTCCTGTGATGAACATGGCCGAGCAGTTCTATTACCCCCAACATCAAATGCCCCAGATGCCCCAGATGCCACAAGTGTATTACGCCGGGTACAGCTCTAACCCCATTAGCACAAGTTAAGTGAAAGATATATATTTCGTCGATACGAAGCCCGTTGTATCGACAAAACGCATTCGCATACATACATAAGAACTTAATGTGTGTGCATACTATATATCACAATGAAACAAACCAAGACCATCGAGGCACGCCTGAAAGAGGTGATCGAATTCAGGAAGAAGTTCGAGGAGCTTGGCCTGGACTCCGAAAACGAGCAGGTGAAGGAGCTCAATGAAAAGATGAACCATTTCGTAAGGGACGGGGCCGGATTCTCGGATAAAATCCGACTGCCTGACTATGGTCGCGTGGCGATCTGCAAGTTCACAAATCAGCCTCGTAGTGTGTCTACTATTGTTCTTCGCGCTCTCAAATAAATTAATATAAGAAGCCGCACACGATTACCGCAGCTATGAACCAGTAAAAGTCATCGTTGCGAGTGTTGGTATTTCTCGTGGGATACAAACTTCCAAAAAACAAAAACGAATTTCGCTCGTAACACATCCTCGCCGCCATCTCATTCGTGTCACCATAAACTTCCGCGTGGTTTATAACATAGTCCACGTCCATGATAGATTCGAGCTTATGATCAACACAAAGTTCGAACCTCAATTTATTTATCGCAATACTCTCAACGATTTGATCACGGTATTGCTCAAATGCCATAGTTATCTGGTCGCGCTGCTCATCGAAATGCTCATCGATTAATCTCAGCTTCCTAACGCGATGCCGAAGCTCCCTATGTAACCGCTGGTTTTCCTTGTTTTCGGCGATTCTCAACTGGCGATTGAGCTGCTTCACAAGGGCCGTCTGAATCCTCTCAGACATATTGAATAACCTATAATTTTTTTACAAACGAACATATTTATGGAAAACAAGGGGTGTCGTGCTGTGTCATTTGACCCGGAATTACGCATATCAACAATCATACCTTATAAACCAAGAAAAGCATTCACCAAACATCACACACGCGATGAGCTTCCTCAACCAGGTCATTGAAACTACCAAGGAATCTAACAGGAAGTTCAAAGCGGAGCGAGTGGAATATGAACGCACGTCTAACGTTCTATATGATATCGCGGAACGAAAGCTAAAGAAACTCATTCTCGGCCGTGCAAATAACGGGTTCACGGACGCGACGTTTGATCTGATCAAAGACCTCAGGCTAGACATCGCCGGGAAGTGGAGCATTCCAGAACTCCTGTTCGCAATCATCTTCGATGATATTCCCCCGGTAGTATCGCGCTTGTTTTATCTAAGCACGTCTCCTTTCAACGGTTTCGCGATTACCTCCAAGCGCAACGACGCGGGTCAGGAGTCTGTGATTGATATAGACTGGGCATACGCAATGCTCCAACCTCAATCTACACCCCCTCCCAAGCCAGAAAACACACCTAAGCCTGCTCCTAAGCCCGCGCCCAAGCCTGCTCCCAAGCCTGCTCCGCCAGCCAATGCCAATGCCCATCCCGCATGCTGTACCCTTTCCCCGTTGCCCCATTGGGATATGGGAATGTTCAACACGGAGGAGTCTACCCTTGGTACACCTCCCGCCAAGCCCCGTGCACAATACCCCCCTGGCGCCCCTATGAAATCCCAAAACCCAGTGGTTCGCAATATTTTCGAAGATACCATACCGCCGCTTACTGAGGAGCAGATTATCAACTACCTCGCTTCTTTTTACACCCCCCTGCGTTAGACTCGTGTAAAATATGCGAAAAAAAATTACCCATATAGTTTAGACATCGCAATGCAGGAAGAAAACGCCTTGACCAAGATATCAAAAGGACCTTTTTCTAAATTCAAGGAAGGCGGATTCGGTTGTGTCCTGGAAGAGATACTGGGGAGACTTCGGGTGCTTCGCAGAAATCAGCGAGTTCTAAATATCAAATACCCAACTACGATGGACAATTATGCATGTTTTAAGATGTTAGAGGAATGTGAGTTGGATGTCGTAGATGTTGTAAACACCGATAACCTACACATTGGAAAAGTATTACAGGAGAACAACTTCCCCACAGAATTCCCATTGTTGATGATTGATACGCTGGATATATGGGTGAGGACAGAGTATAAGCCACTGATAGTCGCGATAAAGTTGTCCGAGGTGACACTTTCAGAGTACAGGAAATCTGTGGAGGTATCTGCTGATTTGGGATACATCCCAGTGGCTCTCACGGAGGGCGTTGTTTTATTCATAAGACACGATCTCGCGAATGAAGCGGGGGTTAAAGGTATCAACCGGAGGAACTTTGATATTATCTTCTACGATAAGTAAATGTACGCATTTTATTTGTCACACGGAAACCCGATTGACAAAAAAATCAACGCTGCGATTAGAGTTGTTGAAATAACAAGAACCCAATCACGCCTGCCACCCCCGCCATGAGACCCAACTTCGTGGTTGGTGTCAT
>SXGQ01017198.1_pt1 | contig 18685 bp, 26 predicted proteins | sample 3178371 | NCBI WGS metagenome assembly SXGQ01 (sample SAMN11356859, study PRJNA531348) | freshwater metagenome | isolation source: freshwater sample F1-20 | place: China: Fuxian Lake, Yuxi | collected 2017-12-25 | reverse complement strand
CGGCGGTCATGTCAGCGCGGAACTTCTTCCAACAAGCGGGGCACACGCCCACGGGTCGGGGCTTGCGGTGGTCGAGGGCGCAGGCTTCTTGTGGGTTCTCGTCGGGCTTGCCGCAGAGGGTCACCCACTCGGCAAAGTCGATGAAACCCACGCGTCGTCCGCTCTCATCGAGAATGGGAGAACCGCTGTGCCTGAACTCACCCCAGGTGATACACTTTGTTCGCCTTTGACTCAAGGGGCCTCCGGAGAAGTCGAATGACCGCAAGCCAGCATTTGATCGAGGAGATCGAGCGCGCTTTTTTGAAGTGCGCCCGCGACAGGGTGCAGGGTAGACACCACCCCGCCCGCCGCCTTTGGCGTCACACCTCCTGCGGTGAGGACGACGAAAGCGGCGAACGCTTCCTTTCCCCGGTCATGGGCTTCCCGCTGGCGCCCCGCTTGATATTCCTCTCTCCGCATAGCGTTTATGGGTTTATGGTTCATCGTAGGTCCCCCCTGCCCCCCTGCTCCCCTGCCCCCCTGCTCCCCTTCTGGGGGGGCAGCTTTGTCGACGGGGGTGGTGTTCATCAGATCCACTTACGGAGGGGCTTTGACTTCCTCCCCGTGATGCGGAAGAATTGGTTTAGCTACCCAACTCGTGGGCGGTGAGGGCCTTGCTGGCCCTCACCGCCGCCCGGCGGGCCTCCCGCTTGCGGCGAACAGAAGCCTTGCGGCCGACGCCACGGTAATCCCGATCGTCGGTGACCGCCTCGGCAGCAGCGATGGAGGCACGGTTGACGTTCTTCATGAAGACTCCTGTTAGTAGTTGTTAGGAGGCTTTCCGCCTCCTAAAGATTACGGTTTGTAAGACCCCCGGAAACCTTCCCTCAACCCGGTTTGGAAACGACAGAAAAATTTTTCAGCCGACTAATTTGAGTTTCACTTTCTGAGGTTTGCATTTCGAAAAAGGGTTTCGAAACAAGGGGGTCGTTTTTCCACCCCAAAGGTCTCAATGGGAGACGAAGGGAGTAAAGGGATAAGTTTCCAAACCCGGATTTCAACGGGGATTGAAATCCGGGTTTGGAAACTGGACGGATTTTTCACGCGTGTTGAACGTGTGTTTTAGGGAACCCGGAGAGACCCTATGAGGTTTTACGTGCGGTTCTACCGGGGGGGACCAGCTTGTGGTTTTTCGGGTCGTTAGTTCAAGGGACCATCTTCGGCTTGAGAGGCGAGCCACAAGTAAGACCCAACCACAAGATCCGGGTCCAACTTCTCGAGGATCTTGGAGTTCCCAAACCCCCGAGAGAGAAGAGCTTTGGCCCAAGTCAGAGCGAGCTCTTGGGTTTGGCTCACATCGAAGGGGGGCTCAGAGAAAGCGTCAGAGTTCTTCACGCGCACCTCAGGACTTGAAGGAGAAGCCGACCCGAGGAGTTTCTTCGGAAACCCGGACCGACTCAAGGAGAATTTTCTGGAGATGTTCCGGGAGATTCTCGACGAGAGAGAGAATCTCCTTCTTAGGGAGGTAAGAGGTTTTCTCTTCGAAGAGTTCGAAGAAGACTTCCCCCAGAGCCTCTTTGAGGGTTTGGACAGGAAAGTCTTTGTCGAGACTCACCCGATCCCGTTGAAAGGTGACAGTGACTTCACCTTCTGGAGGGAGCGGGAACACGACCCGACCGGGGCGGGAATCCCCGACTTGGTCACGGGCACGGTCCCTTACCAGAGGCTTGAGCCGAGAGATTTCAGCCTCAAGGCTCTCCAAGTATCGGGCCAGGCTTAGAGCAACCCGGAGCAAGTCCGGATGGTCTTTGCTTTGGATTTCCTCGGAATAGGAAATCAGGTCTTGCAGGGAAGTCATGGAGATCTCCAGAATTAGAGCTTCGCGGCGCAGTCCGGGTGGTACATACCGCGCCCTTTGATCTGGATCACCGAGGCCGTGGCAGGAACTTGTTCCCCGCAGTAAGAGCACACGCCCCGGAAGGGCATGACCAGCTCTCGACCATCGAACCCCCGGGAAAGAAGGTCCGCAAGAAGGGAAGCCGGGGCCTGGGAAGCCGGGGCCTGGGAAGCCGGGGCCTGGGAAGCCGGGGCCTGGGAAGCCGGGGCCTGGGAAGCCGGAGCCTGGGAAGCCGGAGCCTGGGAAGCCGGAGCCTGGGAAGCCGGAGCCTGGGAAGCCTGCTGGGCAAGGGCCATCAGGCGGGACTCTTCCTGCTCATCGAGCAGGGTGGCAAGCTCGTTGAGCTTGGCGAAGGAAGCTTCCTGGCAAAAGCGAGCCAGGGGGCACTGGGAGCAAGCCTTGTCACCCTCGGAGTAGGAGGAGAAGCACTTGGTGCTGGAGAGGGCAAGCCGACGGAGGCCGGCATCCACCCCGTACCAGGATTCCCGGTCGGGGTCAGGAGCGAGAAAGCTCGGGGACCAGCTCAGGCCCTCGGACTTCGAAGCGCGAGGAGTCTTCGCGGGGGTGGGGAGGACCGAGCTGTCACGCATGATGTAAAGTCCGCCGCCCACCTTTGAGGTGAGGCGGTCAAAGCGACGCTCCCCTTCGCGGACTTCGTTCTCAGGGAGATTCTCCTTCAGGATGGCCTTGACGTCGCGCCACGCGAAGGGATTCTCACCCCGGGCGACGAGGGCCGCGAGGATCGCCTCGACGAGGAGGGCCGGATCCTTCTGGGCCCGGAGGTCCTGAGCGATGATGCTGATGTCAGAAGCAGAGAGAGCCATGTTGAACTCCTTGGTCTCGTGGAGACGCAGAGTTGTTGAGAGTCGGGGGATCCGACCCTTACATATAGATTACGGTCGGGAGGGGAACAGGGAAACCTTTACGGGAAAGAAACCCTGTTCCCCTCTCCGGCTCAGGCCGAGAGCAGCCCCTCGCGGACTTCCTCGACCAGGGAGGAGTCCAGGGTGACACCCGCCGCATCCGCCGCGACGGCAGCGCCGCCACCGACGGCGAGGACCCAAGAGCCCGCCTGGGAGGCATCCAGCTTGTAGCTGACGTACCGGCGGGAGGGCAACTTGAATTCCGAGGTGATCAGCCCCTTGGCGACGGTCTTGGCCTCGGACTTGGTGTCCGGCCCCCAGCCCATCTGGGGCTGAGCCAGCACGGTACGCCCGACCCGGAGCCCCTGAAGGTAGATGGTGCCCTTGGGGGCAGCGTCGAGGGTGGGGTCACTGTGGCCCGTGTAGACCCGAGCACCCCGGACGGTCTCACCGTCCACCACCAGAGGCTCGTAGACATCCTCGGTGGTCGAGGTGTTGGTCCCAGCGATCGACTTCTGAGCGGAGTCGATCATCTCCTGGAGGGCAGCCTTCATGTCCGCGAGCGTGACCGGAACCTGAGCCGCGTTCTTGGCACGGGGCCGGTCCCAGGCGGTCGGGGACTTGGCAGCCAGGACCTTCTGGAGATCCTGGTCGGTGACGCCAACGAGGATCTTCAGGTCCCGCTCCTTGAGGCGGGTGTAGGAGAAGCCCGTCACGACAACGTCGTGCACGGTGGCGTCACCGTAGCGGACACCGCCGCGCTCCGAGCCAACCAGCGTGGTGATGACGCCCGTGAAGGTGCCCTTGCGGGAGAGGGCGAGGGAGAGGGCGAGGGTGACCGAGGAAGCGTTGGTGGCGGTCATAGCGAGGTCCTTTGTCCGCAGGGCGGATCGAGGAGGGGGAAGTAAGGGGCTGTCCGGAAGGATTACCGGGCAGCCCCTTACACTATCATTACGGTGGGGACAGGGTTAGGGAAACCTAAGCTGCGAGGCCAACGCCCGGCTTTCGGTTGAGGGCTTCCCAAAGCGGGAGCAACCCACGCTCCTGGGCACAATCCGGGCCCACGCCCAGCTCGATAGAAGCCGGCACGGTGAGGCGCTTTGCGCAGTAGCAACAAGCCCCCTCATGCCAGACTTCGATGGTTGGGGGAAGAAGCCCTTTGTGGGCCCGACCCCAAGTCCAGGCGAACATCTTCTCCAGCATGACCCCTTTTTCCGTAGAGGGGAGGCAAGCCGGGACCCCAAACTTGCGAAGGGACTTGTCGTAGCGGTCCTGCATCTTCGGGGTAGGCACCCAGCCCCGAGCTTGGTACTTGGCCCAGTTGTCCAAGAACCCCAGGAGCCAACTTCCGGGCTCTTTCTCTTCGACTTTGGCCCGGAGGTCGAAGTATTCCGCAGCTTGGGTGTACCGCAGGAAAGTCCCTCCCTTGCGGACCCAGCCCAGAAGAGTGTACTCAGACTTCTTGCTGTTGTCCGTGCCGGTGAAAGCACGGACCTCGTAATCGAGGTCGGAATCTTCGAGCTTCTCGACCCGGAAGGTGCCCCGGTTGCCGGTGGCGGTGTTGAGCACCGTAAAGATGCTCTTTCCCCCCGTCACAAAGTCTTTCACCCGCTCGGGGGCGATAAGGTGGCCGTGACGGGTAGAAGAAGAGGCCATGATGGACTCCTTTGTCCGCAAGGCGGATCAGGGGTTGGTGGAAGAGATGCGGTTGGTAGCCGCTTGCTCCTCTATCCCGAGCGACCCCGCGAAGTCGGGGCGATGGGCGTTCGAGGATCGCGGGGATCTCAGGGTTCCCCGACCAGTTGCCTTTGCTCTTTACCCTCCTATGAGGAGAGCTGTTTCGGTGATTGCTGGCTTCACCGTTTATGGGAGGGTTTGCCTTCCCTCTCACATAAGCATTACGGTCACCCCGAGAAGAGGGAAACCTTAGAAATTCTTTGCAGCGGGTAAGGTTGTTCGGGGAGCATCCCCGAGGAGAAGATTATGAACAAGCCCGAACTCATTGCCGCCCTTGCTTCCAAGACTGGTAACACCCAGGCGCTGACGGGGGAGTTTATCTCGGCCCTCACCGAGATCATCACTCAGGAGATGGAAGCTGGCAACAAGATTTCCATTCAGGGCTTTGGAGTGTTTAACTCCAAGGTTCGCGCCGCCCGCACGGCCCGCAACCCCAAGACTGGGGGCACCGTGGATGTTCCGGCCAAGCGCGTTGTAAAGTTCTCGCCGGGTGCAAGTCTGAACAGCTTGAAAGTCTGAAGCAAAAACAACAAAGCCCCCGGAAAGCCCCTTCTTGTCAACGAGGGCTTTCCGGGGGCAGCGAAAGAAGCTCGATGGTCCACCGGGGCGAACTTAGCGGGGGATGGGCCAGAACATCCCGGACAAGGCCTCTTGGAGCAGCCCCTTCAGGCGGGGCTGGTATTTGGGGTCCACCGCCAAGGGCTGAAAATCCCCATCCTTGCGCTGGAGGAACTCTCCCTCGGGAGAAACCCAGACTTCCTTGATGCCCCCCGACAGGGGGCGGACAAGGTCGAGGCGGACATAGCGTCCGCAGACTTCATCCCCCAACTTTCGGTAAGGGGACCAGACCCCAACCGGGTTGCGGGGGTTCGGGTCCGCGAAAGCGGCCCGCCCGAAGGCGGCCCACTTGAGGTTGCGGGGAACTTCCGCAACCGGGAGGTATTGAGCCCAAGCCATGTTATGTTACCGCTCCTACATAAGCCTTACGGTCACAAGCAAGACCGGGAAACCTCTCAAACGAACCGTTCAAGGTTCGGGTGAGCGGGCTGAGCAGTGAGGATCCTGTACACGGACTTGCGCACGGACTTCGGGCTTGGCTTTCGGATCATGGCGCATCTCTTCGGGCCTGACGGACTTCGATCAAGAACATGTGGAGGTTTGGGTGTTGGGGCCGGTTGGGGACGTCCTCGGCCCCGGACACGGCCAGGTGCGCAGCCGCGCCCACGGCCACGTACACGGGCCAATACACGGCCACGTGCACGGCCTTGCGCACGGTAGCGGGACTCGACTTTCGGCTCACGGGGCACTCCCTTGGGTTTGACGAACCTCAGTTAGGGGCAGGGGGTTCGGGCGTGGGCTGAGGGCGGATGTCTTCAACCGTGGGCCTGATCAAGGCTCCCGCACGGCTCGGCGTATGCCTTTGGGATTCCCCTTGCGGGGAGGGTTAGACTTTGTAGGATTTCCCTTACAAACTGGTTGAGGTTCGGGTGGTTTCGAACTTCCAAGGCCTCGGTGTAAGCTTCGTGAATTGGCCAAAGCCCTCCAGCATAAACCTTTTCGTCTATGGAAATTTCCAGGTCCAGGATATTCTGGAGGTCCTTGGTGCGGTACGTGTCGTGGGACATAGCATCGTTCAGGGGCACGGTCACCGCTTTGTGGAGGGCCAGGTAAATGTTCAGCGGGCTTTGCATGGTCATTCCGTATTCTTTCGGGTAGTCGCGGGAGGAAATCCCCCAGATCGAATCCAGGTCCTTGAATGGGATGCCCAAAAACAAGAAAAGCCGCGCAGGCCCAGTGAAGGAACCTGCGCGGCCGAAGGGGAAGAAGATCAGTCCTGGTTCAGGACACGCTTGTTGCCGGGCAGGTTGATCTCCTGCCGGATGATCTCCCAGTAGCCCTCCTCACCCCGGGCCTGGACCGGCGGGATCACGTGAGTCTCGTGGGTCGTGTAGGGGCGGTGGTGGACCACCTCGACCGGGACCGTGTTCACGATCAGGGTGGTGCGCTCGTTGGTCAGGGATCCCCCTTCGCGGAGGAACGCATAGCTGGAGCTCTCGTCGACCGAGAGGCTGGCCTTGCTCTTGAACATGTTCGCGAGCATCCCGGCGGGCGGGGTGTACCCCGGCACGCCGGAGGCGATGTGGTGGTGGCCGGACTCCGAGTGGGCGACGCGGAGCGGCTGCTCCTCACCGACCTTGCCGAAGTCCTCCGGGGGAGGCCCGGAGCGCCAGATGATGGCGACGTCGCCCTGGCACGTGATGCCTGTCGTGAGGAGTTCCTGGTACGCGGGGTTCTGTTCGACGGACATGACTTCTCCTGTGGGGGTTTGGGGATCAGGAACGGTACTTCAGCCGGGAGTACTCTTCCACCGTGAGACGGTAGGACATGGCCCCTGCCTCCAGAGCCGTGGTCGCCTCCGGCATGGCCGGGAAGGCGATGCGGCGGCCGGTTCCGCACATGGCGACCAGGAACTTGACCGGTTCGGTCCCGCCGCCCTCGCGGCGGGGGAAGTCGACTTCGACCAGTTCCCCGAACATGGGGTTCTCGTGCTTGTCGAGAACCCGGGGCTCGAGGGCTTCGAGGATGTTCGCCCAGCCGATCAGTTCGCACCCGGCGGTGCGCCGCTCCGCGTTCGGGTCCTGCAGGATCTCCTGGGCCAGGGCGCGCAGGCCTTCCTTGTCGGTGGGGCGGTCCACCACCCATTGGCAGGGCACCTCCGTGCCCTGCCAGTAGTACAGGGCCGACCCGTAGGGATCGTTGGGGTCGTAGTTCCCGTCCGCGTCGCGGCCCCAGGCGATGGCGGGGCCATCGGGGCAGTGGAGCACGTGGGTGTTGCCCAGCTGCATGAGCTTGAGCACGGCGGGTCGATCCGCCACGATGGCGAAGTTCGGCCCGAAGTACACGCCCCCGCAGACCTGCGCGAAGACTTCGAGGATCTCCCACGCCTTCTTCTGGGAGGCGTCGAGACGGGCGATGACCCCCATCTCGTTCAGGATAAAGTCAAACCGGGCCGCGCTGGACCCGTAGACCTGGGCCGGCCAGTAGCCGTCCACTTCCTCTTCCGGGTAACCCATCTCGGTCGCGATCTGCCGACCCGCCTGCTGGGCGAGGATGGGCGAGGAGCAGCGGAAGATCCGCTCGGGGGGGATGGCCGGCGCATCGTCCCAGGTGTTCTCGGCGTTGACCTTGTTCATGGTCAACATGATCAGCTCGACGGTCTTCTCGAAGTCCATCGGGGCCGTCGAACGGCCAATCTCCGTCCACTTCTGGACGTATTCCGGCATCTTGGCTTTCTGAGCCTCGGTGATCTCGGAAATCTTATCCACTTTTCCCTCCAATGCTTAGTTATCCAACTTAAACTAACTCATTACCGTTTCTTGAAATCTACCTAACCTTGGGGTGGGTTTAGGTATCAGCGAACTGCTACAAACCCATCAGGCTTGGGTCATGTACCCGTCACGGAAGTAGTAGTTGTTCTCCTTCGCCCACTGAGCGATGATGGGGCTGAGGACCTTACCCGCATCGGCAACGGAGAAGATCCGAGCCGCCGGGAGGGTCCCGGTGAACCGGGAGGCCGTCTCGTCCAGCATGCGGTTCAAGGAGTGGATGTGCAGGAAGAGCACATCCTTGGCCTCCGCCTCCGTGGCGAAGGACCAGGCCTTGAACGTGCGGTAGCGGGTCTGGTAGACAAACCCGGTCCAGGTGCCGTTGGCCGCTGGGAGGACGGCACCGATGGCGTCGCCGTCCATGGAGGCGGACCGGCCGATGAAGAACTCGACCTTGGTGTCGGCGGTGATGTCGACGCCGTGGTCGGTGTCCGTGGTGTAGGGGCCGAGATGGATGATGGGGGAGCCCTGCGTGTTGGACTTGGGATTGACCAGCTGCATGATGAACCTTTCGGTTTGGACTAAGACTCGGACGCCTCGGCCGCGACGAGGTCGCGGCGGTCCTTCTGGGCGAGGCGGCGGCGGGCAAGCCGCCGGGAGACCACCTTGTCCGGGACCTCCCGGCAGCAGGGGCAGGTCTGCCCCTGCCCGCGCCAGCCGCGGATGTTCTGCTTCATGTCGTCCATTGTAACCTCTCTGAGGAGACCTGGTCGGGGGTTTTGGGATGCAGGCGACGGCCTGACCAGGGGTCAGACCGTCGCCTGCTTCAGGCGGGTGACGGCCACGATGTGGCCTTTGTCGTTTCGCACCGCCCCGTCCTGGGGGCCGGTGCCGGGGACGAGGACGTCGGGGCGGGAGATGCCGCGGGAGCGGAGGGCGTCGCCCACCATGCCGCTAACCACGAGGAACGTCCCCGTGACGGGGGCGGGGAGGTTCTCGACCTCACCCGTGAAGTCGAGGCGGTGGACAGCGACCAGCCCCGCGAGGGGGTGGTCGGCGAGGGAAGCGCCCGGGGAGTTGCCCACGCGGGGCTCCTGCCCCTTCGGGGCGCTGGGGGGGACGGTGGTCTCAGTACCGTCCGCAGCGCGGAGGGTGATGGGGTGGGGGGTCAGGTTCAGGACGGTGGCGGTCATGAGGAACTCCAGACAGAGGGAAGCGGGAAGCGGTTTGAAGCGGTAGGGGGCTTTATCGGCCCCCTACACTATCATTACGGTGGGGGCAGGGAGCGGGAAACCTTGTTAGCCGTTTTCCTCACGGAAAGCGGCCACGATCTGGCCGAGTTTCTCGGCGGTTAGGTACAAGTACACGTTCCAGTACATCACCCGCCCCACGTGGGCGGCGACGGGCTCCTCCCGGAGGAGGGCAAGCGCCGCCCGCGTGCTGGCAGAAGGCCAGTTGAGCTGGGAACGGGCTTCCCCGTCCAGCTCAACTTCCGCATTGAAAGCCTCGATCAGGGTGTCCAGGGCGTCTGGGCCCTCCAGGGCAAACACCCCCCCGATCAGGGGCCAGGTTTCCTGGGTGGGGTTGAGAACCTCGCGCGCGAGGTTCATGCGGGCAGTGGGCTCGGCCATGAGAACTCCAGGGTTAGGGAAGCGTTAGGGGGCTTTACCAACCCCCCTACACTACCATTACGGTGGGGAACAGGCCCGGGAAACCTTACCGAGGAAAGGGGGTGGGGTCAGAAGACGGGGACGCCGAGGACCTTGGCACGCGCGAACACGAAAGTCGGGCGCACCCCCTCGGCCTTGGCGATGAGGTCCACGTCGGCGGCGACGATGGCACGCTCGCCGCCCTGCTCCACCCACGCGTCGGCGGCACGCCCGATGTCCGCGTCCACGTCGAACTCGACGCCGCCACTCAGTTCGTTCGCGGCCAGCTCCAGCTCGGCCTCGTGCGTGGCGGTCGGGGCCCACCGGGTGCACCAGTCAGCGAAGTCGCTGTCATCCTCGGTGGGCATGACCTCCGCATCGAACGCGCCAGCGCGGAGGAAGTAGCGGCCGGCGCTCTCGTCACCGGCGACGATGTACTTGGTACCATCCCCGGTGGTGAGGGTTTCCCCTTCGGAGACGAAAGGAAAGAGGTCACGGGCAATGCGAGTCATGAAATGCTCCTGGGTTTGGTTATTCGAACTCAGCAGAGAGCTCTTCGCTCCAATCAAGAGATTCCCCCAGCAGGGGGTCCCACTTGTCAGGGGCCGGGGACTCTTTGTCCGCCCCCGGAGCGGTGTTCCAGAAACCGCAGTCGTATCCCGCAAGGGTCTTCAGGGAAGGGCAAGAGAAACTCAAGCCCTTCGAGGCCAGGGTTTCCCAGACCTTGCGGAGCACCTTGTCGGTCTCCATCAGTCGGTGCCGAAGGTGCGAAGATTCCTTGGGGTCGAAGTAGAACCCCAGTGCGGCAATGGCCCCTACAGAGTTACGGTAGCGAGCCAGGCACTCCAGCACCTCGGAGTAGTCGTGAGGCACGGGGGAACCCTCTACCTCAGCCAGGCACTCCAGGGCGAACTCGTGAAGCCCGAAAACCCAGCCTTCCCCGATAACGATAATCTGGTCTTTCTTCTGCCCGTCATCGAGAGAAGACCACCAGGCAGTGGCGGCTTTCAGGAGAAACTGGGCGCGGTCCGAGTTCTCCATCGAGAGGGCGATTTGAACCGCCCACCCGGCCGCCACCAAGAAGTGGCCCTGGTCGGCATGAAGCCGGGCCTCTCCCCGGAGACCCTCCGGGAGGCTCTCCAGGAGGTCTTCCCGGAGGTCCTCCGGGAAAAAGTCGACTTCGTCAGGCTGGGATGCCTCGGGGGCATCCCAGCCGCAGAACTCACGGACCGCGCCCAGGAGCTCCTGGAAAACCTCCTCCTCTCGGGAAGAGAGGAAAGCCTGGTAAAGGCTCTGAATCCGGGCCCAAAGAATCTGGTCCTCCTCCCCGGTGAGGGGGAATGGGTAGTTCTGGAACTTCTCCGCTTGCGCAAAGAGGTCCCCCGCCTGCTTGAGACGGACGGAAGGAGAAACAGGGGCGTTGGTCATATGGGTTCCTACAGTGAAAGAAGTGAAGTGAAAGAAGTGAAGTGAAGTGAAGTGAAAGATCCGGTAAGGTTTCCCGCCTACATGAACATTACGGCGGGGGTCAGAGCCGGGAAACCTAAATTCCGTTAGCGCAGAACGCGCGCATCAACTCCGTGTTTGTCTGCAACGCGGAAAGCGCGCTTTAGGTCCGCAATGAACCGCTGGAAGGAATCGACCCTGAGCCACTTTGCCGAGTACGTCACGTACACGTAACGCCCATCTTTGGACAAGTCGGCGTCGTGGTTCCTGGCAAAGTCCCCGGCTTCAAGGAAAGCCTGAAGAACAGGACCCCGGTCTTTCAGAAAGAGACCGTGCAGGTAAGTGTCCTTCCAGTTCAACCATGCCCGGTGGGCTTCGATCTCCCCAACGGGAAGGTCGAAGTGCGTGCGTGGCCCTTCCTTGGGCCGGACGGAGAACCTACCTTCCCACCATCGGTACCTGGTGGCCCCAAGAGCTTCCAGAAAGTGGAAACTTCCCTGTTCGGTTGAGGGGGGCTCGGAAGAAGAAGTACAGTAGATGTAGCGGGTCTCAAAGGTGCCGTCACCGAGAGGCTTCTTCCAAAACCCCCGGAAGACCTCCCGACCCCAGTCCTGGGAGTATTCCAGGGAAGGGGGCGGAACAGGGAATACGGACACGGGTAGACGGATCCGAATGTAAGCCCGGGGGCCCCACAAAGGGAGCCCCCGGTTCTTCATGAGGATCTTGCGGAGAGTGCGGCCGTTCGGGCGCATGGGTTTCTCCCAGAGAGATTTACTCTCAGTTCCCCAAGTTGATCTTCTTGGCCTGCGCCGGGAAGATAATCCCGTCGAGAACCCGGAGCAGCTCTCGGGGAAGCTCCGAGATGTTGTTCACCGCGACGTGCTCGGGAAACAGACGCTTGACTTCCCAGCACCCGTAGGAGATCCCAACCCCGATGATCGAGACGCCGGCTTCCTTGGCCACCCGGATTTGGTGCCGAACCACTTCCGAGTTGTCCGGAGAACCGTCCGTCACAACGAGAATCACCCGGTGGCGCTCAGGGCGCTTGTTCAACTGGGTCAAAGCGTACTGAATGCCGTCTTCCAAGGGGGTCGAGCCCACCGCCCGGACTTTGGCAAACCGCTCCCAGCAAGTGGTGATCTTCTCGTCCCAATCCTTGAACACGTCGATGCAAACCGAGGTGTTGCGGTGACTACCATTGGTGTGCGGGAAATACTCCAACTTGAACCCCGGACCGGCATTGCGGGGGCCGATGACAAGGCAGGGGGAACCAAGGTTCGAGAGCGGCTCGGCAACCGCAAGGGCTGCTTTGCCGACCTCCAGAACCAGGTCGGCCATCGAGCCGGACTCGTCGAGGACGACCGCGCAAGCCAGAGAAACGTCGTCCTTTTTCTCCCGCGTCCAATCCGGGCGGGAAGGCCGCCGGCCCGTCTTGAGCTCGACAAAGCTCTCCACAAGGCGGCGCTCCGAAAGGGCACGGCCCTGTCGCACTCCGTGAAGGTCCTTGGGAGAACGGGCCTGCAGAAACTTGGCCCGCAACTTGCTGGTAAGGGAGCTAACTTCCCCCTTCACCGAATCCCGCAACTTCTGCGCGGCATTACGGGCCGCAGTGTCCCCCCGGGAAACTTGAGGCACGCAGACCGAATCGGAGGACGTGCTCGCCGGACGCCAGGGGCGCTCCCCTGTCAGGCATTCGGCGGCTTCCTCCTTCTGGGAAGAAGACATGGCTTGAGAGAGGGCCTGGTTGTTGTCCAGCAAGAGGCTCCCTTGTTGGGACTCAAGGAGCTCCAACATGTCCTGGACCGTCAGGTCCTCTTCCTGAGACCCGGAAGTCGGAGACCCGCCATTCTCGCCAACTTCCCCTTTCCCGGAGGGTTGAGAAGACTCGAAGTCCTCTTCGCTGTCAAAGGACTCGGCTTCGAGCCCCTCGGAGTCGTCATCCCCGTCGGAGGACTCGTCGCCCTCGGTGGACTCGTCGCCGTCGTCGTCCTCGTCGGACTTGTCGCCCTCGTCGCCGGCCTCGTCGGACTCGTCCTCGTCGCCGGCCTCGTCGGACTTGTCGCCCTCGTCGGACTTGTCGCCCTCGTCGCCGGCCTCGTCGGACTCGTCCTTCTCGTCGGACCCGTCGTCCTTCCCGTCCTTCCCGTCCTTCTCGTCGGCCTCGGGGGACTTGTCTTCCCCGGAATCGGGGGGTTCTTCCCAAACCTTGATTTGGGTGTTTGTCCCCTTAAGGACCAACCCGAGCTTGCTAAGGGAGGTAATCATTGTTGCTCCTTGTCCCCAGAGGGGATCAGATCAGAAGGGTGGGGTTGTTTCCAACCCCTTACACCAACTTTACGGTCTGGGGAGAAGCCGGGAAACCCTGGCCTGGGTTAGCCGGCCTGGGTTAGTCCTCCTCAACCAAAGCGAACTCCAAGTCCTGAATCCCAGTGACCGGGTCCGGAAGAGAAGCTCGCACCACTTGGGCCCGCGCTCCCGCGTAAGGCCCAACCTGGATTTGAACCTGGTCCCCCACTTTGTACACGGGCGGCTTCTCGGTAATCACCGGGATGGGACTCTGGCTCGAATCCTGGGCTTCGTCCTCGTCCGGCGTGGCGTCTGCCTGATCCACTTTCCGGGGCTCCTCCTTGGAAGTCTCCGAGGGCTTCTCAGGGGAGGCTTCTTCTTTCTTCTCGTTCTTCTCCGCCCACTTCTTTGCCGCCTCCGGAGCGGCAATCTCCGCAAGGGTGGCCACGATCTCCATGGCAAGCCACAAGCTGCCAAGGTCGTCCTCCCGGGTCAAAGCGATCGCCCGGTCCAGAAGAGGGCGCAGCTTGCCCTTGGTCACCAGGTTCCAGCCCTCCAGAGAATGAACCTGGTACTTCTCGAGCGTCTGCCGCTGAAGCGAAGTCTCGTACCCAAGACCCAGGTCGCGGAAAGCCCCTTGGACAACACTTAGGAAATTGGAGGAATCCCCCGGTTCCTTCTGGATGCCGGACTCCATCTTCAGGATCAAGTCCTGAAGGGCTTCCATCTTCTCAGGAGCTCCCGGAAACTCCCGGTTCCCCAGGCGCTCGATGCGGATGTCCTCCACGATGTTGCTCCAAGTCAGGAGCTGTTGGGTCAGCTTGGACCAACCCCGGAAACCCCGCTCCGGGGCCCACGGAATCAGCCCCCAAATTTGCTGAACGCGGGGCCAAACCTCCTCCAAGGAGATGGGCCGCCGCCGCGAGTATTCCGTGTGCCAGGCTTCGTGGTAAGCCCCACCAACCAGGGCCATGGCAAGCTCCTGGTCAAGGTCATCCGGGGTCTCCGCGATGGTGATGCCCCGGTCGTACACCGTGTTTGCGGTGTACTCCGAAGATGAGAGCCACCGCCGCACGTCCCACTCCGTGGGCTGAACTTCCTTGTTGAGACGGGCCCACTCGCAAAGAGCCCCCGCGAAAGTACGGGCGTACCACTTGTCGCGGTTGAGGAACTGCGACCCCTGAGAGCGAACTCGACGGTACTTGTCAGAGTTGGGGTCTGCCCCCAGGACCGCGTCCACGGTCACCTGATGGGTCTGACGCCACTTGGCGCCGGGAAGGGTCTTGATGTTGGCTTTGGCCATGGTGATCTCCAAGGTTTGGGTAAGAACCCTTACACGAACATTACGGCGAAAGTCAAAGCCCGGAAACCTCGGGGAGTTCCCAACATGCAACTCCCAAAAACGACGAAATCCCCGAGAAGCCCCCCTTGCTGGGGGAATCTTCTCGGGGGATACCGAACTCTCAGACCGAGGAGTCGTCCGAAAGGGCGCCACCCTTGATGTGCGGGTCGATCGCTCGGCGGGCTTCCAGCTGGCTGTCCCCGTCAAGACCTTCGATCCAAGCCCGGAAACCCAGCTTCAGAAGGTTCCCAGGGACCGGCTTGCCCCCAAACCGGAAGCGGACGATGTCCTCGCACTCGGAAAGCACCTCGCACAAACCCCGGTGCGTGAACTCCGCAAAGAGGTTCCCTCGCGAAATCGCTTCCCGGAGTGCGTCCGAAGCTTTGCCCAGCATCCCGGGATCGCCGCTCGGCGTGAAGAAGATCTCCGGGGCGCGCTCCGCCAAGAGCGGGAACTTCGAAGCGAGCACCTTGCCCTCGTCCGCCCAGTCCAGGTACTCCGCCTGGATCTTGCGGCCCAAGCGGTCCAGGATCGAAGCGTCCATCGGGTTTGCCGAAGCCATCCGGCCGCGAGCATCGCCCGTGCCGCAGGAGTTCGCCGTGCAGACAAACTGCGTGCCCTTCATGAGGGGCACCATCTTGCCGTGCGGGTCCATGATGCGCCCGCTGATCGAGTCCGTGAGGATGCGGAACCACTCCGCCTGAGCCGAATCGGCGCGGTCCACGTCGCTCAGGAGGATAAGCGCCGGGCGGGCAACCCCGTCACGCCCCTTCACACCCTCGGTCAGAGCCTTCCACAAGTGCCCGTACTCCCAACCCGTGCCCTCACTCCCGATGCTCCGGGAGTAGAACCAAGGGGCCAGGTCCGTTCCGGGGCGGAACGTGACCATCACCACGGGCTTCCGCGTCATCGCGCTGAAGGCGTGGATGATCGCGTCCTTGCCGGTGCCCGGCATGCCCCAGAGGAACATGTTGCGGCCAGCCAGGAGCGCCATCAGGGCGCGCTCGTACACGCCCTTGGCCTTGCCCTTGGTGGGGAAGGTGTAGCCCTCGGGGAGGGGGAGGCACTCGTCCTCGGAGACGGCGCAGTCGACCTTCGAGTCGAAGCCCATCAGGTTGACCTGAAGAGCATCCGGACGCGGAGCCGGAGCGCGACGCGCTTTCTTGTTGAACTCGTCCATCAGCGCGGCGGACAGGGTCGGCGCTCCCGGGTGCTGCTCCAGGTACTCGGCGAGCGAGAGGCCGTGAGCCTCCCGAATGTGAGCCTGAAGCGAGTGGCTCTGGAAAGCCCCCCCCTCGCTCTCGCAAACCTTGCAGGCGGGGCGGGTGTCAACCGGGGCGGAAACACTCATGTTGGTGGTCATAGTAAACTCCTTGTCCCCAAAGGGGATCGGGTTGAAAGGTGTCCGAACTACCCGGACAAGAACATTACGGTGGGGGTCAAGTCCGGGAAACCTCCTTCGGGTGATCTCAAAAGGATGGTTTTGACCCTACCGGGTTTGGCCCCCCTGCGCCCTGAAGGGAGCTGAACTCCTGATCTCAAGTCCCCTAAACTCAAAACCCCTTGTAAAACAAGGGGTTTCGCTTCTCAGGCTCGGGTGAGGGCTGCCCTGAACCCAAAGGGTATGGTTTTGACCCTACCGGGTTTGGCCCCCTTACATCTAAGTCTCGCCTCCTGCCCCCCGTATCGTAGGGGCTCTTCTAAAAAGTCTTAGATCTCAAGGGTTTTTAGGCTCTACCTCTTGTTGAAGTTCTGTCTGACGGGTCGGGGGATGGTTTTGACCCTACCGGGTTTGGCTCCCTCAAGCATGAGGCTCCTGTGAGGAGCCTAACTGGGCTTCGAAACCTCTACGATGAGACTCTCGGTCTCTAACAAGTCTTGAACCAAAACCTCCCACTGCTCCGGTGTGTGTAAATCCCGGGAAAGCCATGTGGGCTTCTTCCCAAAGATCCGCTCGTATGCCTCGCAATAAGCGAGGTAGAAGTCTTGCAGGTTTGTGCCGTCCATAACTTCTCTCCTCAAAGGGGCTTCAAACACCTCGCGGGTAATCTACTTCTCGCGGGTAGGGTACTCCTACTCCTCGCGGGTAGACGATTTCCCGCCCCCCGGTTACGGTGACGGGCCTGCTCGGGAAACCTGAAACAGGGTTTCAAAAATTTGTGGTTTTAGCCAGATCCGCTCTACACCCTCCCGCAGAGCGGATTGTGTAGAGCATTCATCTACTTTTTCGGGGACTCAGGCCCTCCTAACCCCCCTAAACCCCCGTCCTCTTAGGTCCCTGTCCCCTCTTCTTAGATTACGGGGAGATTAGGTTTCTTGTAGCCGGGAAAGTTCTCGGTGAATCTCTCGAAGCAACCGGAAAGCAGGAAGTTTACGGAAGACTTGTTCTCCCCGGTCAGGCCCCAGAACACTGTACAGCCGGGCCCTGGTTAAAGTCACCGCAAAGTCCAAGTCTTCCGGGTTACCCGAGATACAAGTTTTGCCTTGCGGGTTTTTGTAGATTTGAATCAAGAGTATTCCCTGTAGGGTCTTGGGGTCTTGGACTTCTTGGGGTTCTTACGGTTCTTAGGATTTTAGGAACTTAGACAAGATTCCAGCCCGCTTCATAGAGCGATGCTTTTAGAAAGAGACCGATTAGTTCTCCTTCTTTGGTGAAAGCAGAAAGAGTCTCCAAAGTTTCTTGCTGGGTCCCACTTGGGACAAGTGGGACCAGGTAAGCAACCTGGTCAAACGGGGAAAGCAAGCCTTCTGGGCGAGAAGCCACCAGGAGGGTTCCTTCATGGGGAAGAACTTGGACCCACTTGGGATTCATCCATTTGAGTTTGGCTTCGGGGCCATCTTCTGGGAAGATAAATCCCACCGCAAGACCATAGTGGGTTTCTCCGACCCACTTTACCAGGCCCAGAGTACCAACAGGGAACTTACGCCCCCCGACAACCCGGATTCGGTCCCCTTTCTTTGGGGTTCCCGTCTTTGGAGTGTTCGACATACTTCTTCTCCCAGGAGTACATTACGGTGGGGAGAAGAAAGCGGAAACCCGCCTGCGTTTATCTTTCGATAATTGCTATCAGGGGCGGGAAACTCTGCGCTTTGGTGGGCGTCCTTGTACAACCGACTTGTTGGGGGGCAGGACGCTCCCTATGCGGGGACTTGAACTGGGTTCAAGCAGCCGCTGGATTAGGCGATCTCCATGGAGTCCGCCCCCCTCGAGAGCAATACCTAAGCTATACCCTGTAAAGGGGGGGTAAGGGGGTGTCTATGTCCCGTAGTTTAACTGCTCAAGATAGAGCTAATCTTGTTCGGCTGGCTTCCGGACTTCCAGTTGGTAATTCTCAGAGAAAGATTATCCTTGCAGGGCTTAGATTGGCCACGCAAGAAATCTTGGTTTCTGGGGGGGAGAGGGAAGCTTGGGCCGATCAAGTTTTCGATATGGTGGTTGCCACTTACCAGAAGATTGGAGTACCGGCAAAGAGCCCCAGCGACCTTATGGAGTTTGACCGTTGGTACCTCAACTTGAATGAGAGAGGGGAAGCCGTAGCATTCACCCTCATCAAGACCACAGCTTTTGGGAGCAAAGCAGGTCTTTCAGGATCCAACGGTAGCCTGGAGGGCAAGAGGATTGCCATTGCAAATCTTCGGGCCAAGTTTTTCAAGCCTGGCTTTTACGGGGAAGTTTCTCACGCCGTAGAGGGCATTGCCACTTCAGCCGGGGCCCCCGCCATTTGCAATGTTTACGTCTCTGGGGTTTTGGGCAAGCCCATACAACCTCACCCGGACGGGATTCATTACTCCCGCAACATTTCAGGTGTAGGCACAGTTCAGAAAGTCATGGTGGGCAACCCCAAGGGGATCCCCACTACCGATTACAACAACCCTTCTTGTCCCATGGAGGGCAAGCAAGCAGCCCTTCGGATTCAGGGGGGTCAATCTTCATCCAACTTTGAAGACCGTTGCGCCCACGCCCTGTGTTTGTGGATTAGAGAATAGAAAATTCCCCCAACTTGATAGGGGCACGAGGTAATCCTCTATCAAGTTGGGGGAATATGGTAGCCGCAGAGGGATTCGAACCCCCGACCCTCGCCTTGTAAGGGCGGTGCTCTCCCACTGAGCTATGCGGCTGGAGTGGCGTTCTCGACAGGATTCGAACCTGTGACCTGCGG
>SXGQ01210611.1_pt1 | contig 18686 bp, 18 predicted proteins | sample 3178371 | NCBI WGS metagenome assembly SXGQ01 (sample SAMN11356859, study PRJNA531348) | freshwater metagenome | isolation source: freshwater sample F1-20 | place: China: Fuxian Lake, Yuxi | collected 2017-12-25 | reverse complement strand
TATATTTTTTTCATTAAAATTCATTTTTTTTATCTATTTTCTCCCAAATCTTAGGAAATTTTGTGCATACGGCATCAGGTAGAATTTTTTTATTAGCTAAATTTCTGTATGTTAATTCTATTTTATTTACATTTTTTTTGTTAACTAGTTCTGGAGAAACCAAGCATATTTTTACTTTATTTCTTTTTAAATAATTATAAAATTTTTTGTTCATTTCTATTTGACTGAAATTATCCAGCCACAACCATTTAATTTTTTTAAAAAGTAAATTTCTTTTTTTTAGATCTTCATATTCTGAAAATCTTACTGAGATCTTTGTTTTATTCATTGTTTTTAACAAACTTGAAAAAGTTTGATCGTGAAAGAAAAAATTTATAATTCTTTTAGCTTTTAGTAAGCTCAAAATTTTTTTTTCTAATCCTTCTTCTTTTACATTCAAAACAATAATTTTGTGATTAAAATAATTTAACCATTTTTTAAATAGAACACCTTTTTTAAAAGGATCATGGTGAAGATATATATTTCCGCTTTCCGACCTTAGATCTATCTCAACACCATAAATACTTGGAGTTTTTTTTAAATATTTAATTGTATTGACTCTATGTTTGATAAATATCATAAATTTTTTGCCAGTTTAATTTTTTTTATATCAATATAGATAATATTAAATATTTTTTCTTTATTATGTAATTTTATAGAGTCACTTTTATTGTCGTAATAATACGATCTATATCCAAACTTTTTTAAAATTTTATTAATTTTCATATTAGTATTTTGATTATATTCAATTAATAAAATTGGTTTATTTTTTTTTATCGTTTGAATGCCACCTAGAATACATTCAAACTCATTTCCTTCAATATCAATTTTAATCAAACTAGGTTTCAGATTAAAATGATCAAGTTTTTTTAATTTGATTAGATTAATTTTAAAATGAATTATTTTAAGTAAGTTTTTTACAAAAAGAGATTCTTTAAGTCTAAAAGTTATTGAAGTTTTATTAATTCCAGAAAAAGGAGATAAAGGATATTGTTTAAAATAGGGTACAAATAATTTTTGTGAATCTGATTTCACGTTACTTAACCCACAATTGTATATCTTATAATTAACATCTTTTTTTTTTAATTTTTTCAATTCCTCAAATTCAAACTTTAGAGGCTCAAAAGAAATAATAATATTTTTAGTTAAGAAGTTTCTTATTGACTTATAAGATATTCCATCGTTAGCTCCGATATCAATTATTGGTTTTGTTAAATCATCAAAATAAGAATTTTTTTTTAATATTTTTAAAATTTTAAAATCAGATTCAAAAATATATTTTGTAAAAAATTTACTTACAATAAATCTTGATAAAATAAAAATATAAATATTTGATCTTACAAAATGTTCAAATATTTTTAAAAAAAAATTTTGTTGTGTCATTTTAATTAAAAAATCTGAGCTTAATTAGATAAAGAGTATTGAGTATAATATGATTTATAAATGAAAAAAAATTGTTTTTCCATTTAGACTGACCGTATATTCTATTTTTAAAAATAACTTTTATCTCAACTATTTCAACTTTATTTATTAAGCACTTGTAAAATGCATACGTATCTAATGTTGTCCATCTTTTTGGCATGTTTGTAAAATAGCGCAGAATATCTTTACTAAATACTTTTGGCTGAGCATTAATTTCATTCATTTTGTATCCCAGTATTATTGAAGCTAGCTTTTCATGCAATCGACTTACAAGTGTATCAAATCCTCTATTATTAGTTCTTATTCCTTTACCGAATATATTTTTTTTATTTTTAATTAGTTGGTATAGATTAAACACATCACTTAATGGGGATTGGAGATCTGCGTGTGCCCAACCAATATACTCGCCTTTTGCATAACTAAGTCCAGCTATTATACCACCGCCGTAGCCAGCATTTTTTTGTAAAGCGACTTTTTTAATTAAAATATTTTTATTTTTTTGATTATTAATCTTTATTATATTATCAATTTGTTCTCCGGTAGAGTCTATTGATCCATTATTTACGAGTATTAATTCACATATTGTTTCTTTGAAAGGAATTTCTAGAAATTCTTTGTATAATAAAGGAATGTTTTTTTCTTCATTAAAACAAGGTAAAATTAATGAAAGTTTTATTGACATAAAAAAAAATAGCATAGTTTTCAAAAGATATAAACATAGTTATTTATGAAAAATTTTTTAGTAATACCAATGGGTGGAATCGGTGAAAGATTTGTTAATAGTGGATATAAAATTTATAAACCTTTTCTTAAAATTGAAAATGATCATACCATTTTAGAAAATATTTTAGATAATTTTAAATCAAAACAGATTAAAATAATTATTATAGGAAACAAAAAAAAAATAGAAGAAAATTGTTCAAAAATCCTATTAAAGAAAATTCATTTTATTGGAGTAAAAAATCACAAAAAAGGCCCGCTGTTTTCGATTTATTTAGCAGCTAATAAATTAAAGAAGATTATTAAAAATAATAGTTTATTTGTTTGTTATTCAGATATTAACTGGAAATGGAAATTTAAGAAAATTTTAAAAACGATTAATAGAAAAAAAATTATAATATTTACACACTCTGGTTTTCATCCCCATCTTGAAGTTGATGATAAATCTGATTTTTGTTTAGCAAATAAAAAAAAACAGATTAATTCAATTATACAAAAAAGAACCCATTTTTCTAATTATAAAGAAGAATTGCTTGCAATAGGATGTTATTATTTTAATAATTTTTCACTTATTGAGAAAAGTATAAAAAAAATAAATTTTTTTTCAAAAAAAAATATATTTAAAGAGTTTTATTTGGTTACCTTAATTAAAAATCTTTTAAATAAAAAAATTAAAATTAATCATAAGAAGGTAGATGCTTTTGTTCATTTAGGAACTCCAGAACAGTATGAAGATTTTATTATGTGGAATAAGATTATAGATAAACAATCAAATAAAAGTTTAGGTTTTTTAAAATATCCAAATATTATGTTAATGGGCGGAAAAGGAAAAAGAGTAAAAGATTTAAAATATAAAAAACCTTTTTTACCAATAAATAAAACAGAAATTTTTAAATATATTTTTAATAAATTTGGAAGTAAAGAAAGGGCTATTATAACTAATCAAGATTATGCAAATATTCTTTCTAAGAAAAAATATCAATTTTATTTGATCAACAAAACAAATTCCATGTTTTCTACTCTTTATAATGCTAAAACAATTATAGACAAATATAAGAATTTTTTTTTAACTTCTTGTGATTGTTTTGGAGAAATAATAAAAAAAGAATTTGAAATTCTCTTAAAAAAACAAAAACCAGATCTAGTAATCTTTGGTTATAAATTCACTAATTTGCAAAAGAATTTAATCGGTTCTCACACTGAACTAATTTTAAAAAATAATAATATTATGAAAATAAATGTAAAAAGTAATTCTAAAATTAGTGAAATAGGTCAGGCAGGTTTTTATTGGATAAAGGATAAAAATGTATTTAAACACTTAAAAGAATTTAAAAAATATTTTAAAATTAAAATTGGAGGCAGAGAACCATTACTTGATGATTATTTTAGCTATTTACATAAAAAAAATTTACTAAAAATTAGTCTGTATAATTTAAAATATTATGTGCATATTGGATCCATACCTGAATTTAATGAATATAATTATTGGGAAAAATACTTTTTATGGACCTTAAAAAATTAATTACTGCTAAAGCCTTACCTTCATTTTGCACTTCTAATATATTTGTTTTGAAATCTTTACTTCATTTTTGCAAGTATAAAAATTTACCTGCTCTAATTGAAACAACTTCAAATCAAGTAAATCAATACGGCGGATATTCTGGAAATAAACCAAAAGATTTCATAAAAAAAATTAATAATTTAATAAAAAAAATAAAGTTCAATAAAAAAAATATTTTTTATGGAGGCGATCATCTAGGGCCTTTGCCTTGGATGAAGAGCAAAAGTGTAACAGCTTTAGCAAAATCTATAAAACTCATAGATTTATATTTAAAAAATAATTATATAAAAATTCATATAGACACGTCAATTAAATGTAATGATGATAAATTTTTGACCACGAAAGAAGTATTTTTAAGAACTAAATATATTTTAAGAAAATTAAAAAAAAAAAATAATTTAAAGAAAATCTTTTTAGTATTTGGCACAGAAGTGCCATTATCAGGAGGTAATGATAGTAAAAAAATTATACCAACAGCATTAAAACAAATTAAAGAAGAATATCTTAACTTTTCAGCACTCTTAAAATCTGAAAATTTACCAACTGATAATTTTGGATTAGTAATTGAACCCGGAATGAAATTTATGGATAGAAGTATAACTAAACCATATTTAAATAATTTTAAACAAAAAAAATCCTTTAGTAAAAAAAATAAATTTATTTTTGAAGCACATTCATCAGATTATCAAAATTTTTCAACTCTCAAAAAATTAGTAAAAAACAATTTCAAAATTTTGAAAGTGGGCCCAGAACTAACCTTTAATTTATTTAAATCTTTTCTATTTATGGAGCAAATTGAAAAAAAAAATTGTCATAGCAAATCAAACTTTAAAAAAATAATTTTAGATACAATGTTTAAAAATAAAGACCACTGGAAAAATTATTTTAATCATTTATCCAAAAAAAAATTAAGTAATAATATTACTAACAGTTTTTTTGATAGAACAAGATATTATTTAGACGAAAAAAAAGTTTCAAATTGTATAACAAATTTACAACTTAATATTAATAAAATAAATCAAGAAAAAATAATAAAATTGCTCGAAAAAAAAAAAATTATTTATAATTTTAAAAAAATAGAAAACTATAGATATACAAATTTTGATTTAATAGTTTTTTATTTTTTAAATAAAATATTTGTTAAATACTATAAAGCCTGTGGTTTTAATTTTTTAAGTTAGACTCTTTTTTCAATCCTTTAAAATGTATTGCACAAAAAATTATTGGCAATAAAATCATTCTTGTTGCCATATGATGTATCGGCGCAGCAAATACGAAAGCTAGTAAATACAAAATAAAGATTAAAAATAATATTTTATTTTTTATTAATGAAAAAATAAAAAAATAAAAAATTAAACCAAATGGTAATAAAAAATTTATAAAAAATAATTTAAAATTTGAAAAAATACTATTGTTAATAATATCAGAAAAATTAACTTGACCTTTTTGAGGTTCAATTGGAATAAGAAATTTTGGGTTGACTAAACAATTTATTGAATTGAAATTAAATAATAAAAATAAAATCAGAGTTATTATAGAAATTATTATAAATGTTTTAATATCACGATTAAATATTAACCAAGTTAATAATATTATAAAACCGCTTTCTCTATTTAACGTTGCTAGAATACAAGTAATAAAAAAAAGAAATTTTTTTTTATTTTTACTAGCATACAAACCAAGACTTAAAAAAAACATCTCAAAAATTGAATAACTATATTCACCGAGGTATTGCTGAAATATAAATGTGATGTAAGCAAGAAATAAATAATTATATTTTTTGCTATAATTAAAAGTGTTATTTATTAAAAAAAAAGCTAAAAATAAAATTAAACTATGTATGAATATATTTACATAGTATGGAGCATTTAAATTAAAATTTTTTGAAAATATAAAAATTTTTTTTAAAAAAATATTTTTTACCCACCTAAGTTCATGTCGATCATGCAAATCACCAGTAACTTTACATGCTGAATCAAGTAATAAATTATATTCCCTTTGATCAGATAAGCCATTTGAAATATCTAATTTTAGATCTATATTAAAATTTTCTGATTTAGAAAAAATTTCTGTGTTAATCCCTTTTATTTTTTTTTCTATTTTTTTATAAGGATTATAAGTAATATGAAAGAAATTGACTAAAACTATGGTTAAATAAAAAAAAACTATAGCATGAAGCCAGTGGTTTTTTTTAAAAAAATTTAAAATTAAAATTTGTAAATTTTTATTCATTATTTTTGTTAGTATTTTTATTTTTATAATAAAAACCTAATGATTTATATGAAATAATCTAAAACTAATTTACCACTAGAGATAAAAATCGAAATATAAGCAATACTGTAAAAAAGATTTTCCTCAATAATTTTAAGTATTTGATAACCAATAATTATTCCAAGTACGGCTAAAGGAAATAACATCATGGACTGTTTAAAATTTTCAAATGTTATGATTGATAGACCTATATAAAAAGGAAATTTAATTAAATTTACACATGCAAAAAATATTATTTCTGTACCAACATAAATCTCTTTTCTCATTCTAAGTGGCAGTAGATATATGCTTAAGGGCGTTCCCCCAGCATGCACGCAAAAGCTGGTAAAACCTGAAGCCATAGAACTAATACTACCTTTTAGAAATGATTTTGGTTTAGGAGCTATAACTTTTTTTCTAAATAAGAAAAAATGACCGGCAAACAAAAAGCCCACCAAACCAATAATAAATTTTAATAACGATTCTGAAAAATAAGTGAAAGTGATTGATGCAATAAATACTCCAATAGCTGCACTAGGTACAATTAGTTTTAAAGTTCCAAGATCAAAATTTTTTCTAAATCGATAAACCGCAACCATGTCAGATAAAATTAAAATTGGCAAAATAATCGCAAGCGCTTGACCGAGAGGCATCACCACCGTCATTAAAGGAATTGAGATTAAAGTCATGGACCCACCAAGACCTGATTTAGAAATACCGAAGAGAATAATAGCAGGTACTACACAGAGAAAAAATAAAAAATTTATCTCCATTAATTTTCAAATTTTTAAATGGTTTGGAATTAATATCTGAATTTCCAAATCTTTTATTTTAAGTTTTTGTTTTGAGAATATTTTAAATTCTGGATCATAAAGTTTTATCAAAGCAAAAGGGTATTGATCACCAATTAAAACTCTACCTACAAGTTGGTCGTTAAATTTAATTTCATCTGAAATATTTACAGGCATTTTTGAAACAATAGGTAAAAGTCTTCTTCTTAATTTATCTTTAAGTTTCATTCGTGCTGTATTTTCTTGTCCAACATAACAACCTTTTTTATAATCAATTGCATTTAATTCTTCAAAATTAGACTCTAAACCAAAAAGATTATTCTGAAGATTCTTCACTCCTTTAATAGCTACTCCTTGAGTATGAGCCAGTTTTAAATAATTAGATTTATCTATAATTTTTAAATCTAATTTTTTTATAGTTAAATGAAGTCTTTCAAGACTAGATAAAATTCTTGCACCTAAAAAAGGTAATCGAGAATCTATAAAACATGGACTCTCCCTATATATTACTGTTTTTTCCTTAGAATTAATTTCCTTTTGAATTTCTTCAAATTTATCTTTACTTATTATTCCAACCACATGTGAAGAAGATAAATCTTTAATCTCAATTTTTGATCTAAGTTTGTATTTTAAAAGGTGTTTAATCAAATCATCTTTGAGTTCCATATGGCAATCTAAAAGATACCCTTCTTTATGTTTGATAATGAAAAATTCATAAAGATATTTTCCTTGGGGAGTAAAAATTCCTGAAAAGATTGAATGAGACTGATTTACTTTATTTATATCGTTACTAATAATATTTTGAAGAAAGTCTTTAGATTCACTTTCTTCAACTAAAATTAATCCTCTATCTTCAAGTATAACGATTTGATTTTTTTCCATATTTGCAAGTTCTTAAGGTATAATATATTTAATTACTCGTGTCTGACAATTTTAGCCTAATTATTAAAAACGGATCTTGCTATATTAATGGCAAGTTAGAAAAAACTGATATTGGAATATCAGCTAATAAAATTAAAAAAATTGGAAAAATAGAGATAAATCGCTCAAAAATATTTGATGCTTTCAACAAAATAGTTCTACCAGGTATTATTGATACTCAGGTTCATTTTAGAGAGCCCGGTTCAACAGATAGAGAAGATTTGGAAAGCGGAAGCAGAGCAGCAGTATTAGGAGGTGTTACAGCAGTCTTTGAAATGCCAAATACCAATCCAACTACGTCCAACCTAGTTGAGTTTGATAAAAAATTAAATCTAGCAGAAAATAGAATGCATTGTAATTACGCTTTTTATTTTGGTGCTACTCCAGAAAATGTAGATCAACTTGCAAAACTCAAAGGATTAAAAGGTTGTTGCGGTGTTAAACTTTTTGCAGGTTCCTCAACTGGCAATCTATTAGTTGCAAAAGAAGATGATATTGAAAAAGTAATTTCTAATAGTGATAGAGTCGTTTCAATTCATTCAGAAGATGAAGAAATTATAAATTTAAGAAAAAAATTTATTAAAGAGGGAGACGTTCATTCCCATCCAGAATGGAGAAACAGTGAATGCGCTATGTCTTCTACAAGAAGGGTGGTTAAAATAGCTGAACGATATAATAAAAAAATTCATGTTTTACATGTCACCACTAAAGAAGAGGTTGATTTTTTAGCGATGCATAAAAAAAATGTTTCGTTTGAAATAACCCCGCAACACTTAACTTTATATGCACCAGATTGTTATGATAAACTTGGAACACTGGCCCAAATGAATCCACCGATTAGAAAGAAAGAACATTACGATAGACTATGGATTGCAGTTAAAAATTCTATCGTTGATGTATTAGGTTCAGATCACGCCCCTCACTCACAAGAAGACAAAAATAAAAAATATCCAGCATCACCATCGGGTATGCCTGGCGTTCAAACTATTTTACCCATTATGCTCAATCATATTAACAATGAAAAATTGAGCTTAGACCAATTAATTAAATTTATGTGTGAAAATCCTTGTAAAATTTTTGGTATTAAAAATAAGGGTTATATTAAAGAAGGATTTGACGGTGATTTAACAATCGTTGATATGAATAAAAAACAAATCATTAAAAATGAAATGATGGCTAGTAAATGTGGCTGGACACCATTTCATGATATGACCGTTAAAGGCTTTCCTATCGCAACTATCATTAATGGTAAAATTGTTATGGATAATGGAAAAGTGGTTGAAGAGGGATCAGGACAACCTTTAGAGTTTTAAAATATTATTATCAATTAAATTTTTTTTGATCTCATCTAATATAGTTGGATCATCTATTGTAGGTGGCATGTTATAAGGTTCATTGTCAGCAATTTTTCGGACCGTTCCTCTTAAAATTTTTCCCGATCTTGTCTTTGGAAGTCGTTTGACCACTATTGCAATTTTAAAAGAGGCAACTGGACCAACTTTCTCTCTAACCATTTCTACACATTCTGAGATAATATTTTTTTTATCTTTAGTTACACCAGTTTTTAGTGAAACTAACCCAATAGGAACTTGCCCTTTTAATTTATCTGCTATCCCTATAACCGCACACTCTGCAACATCTTTATGTTCTGCTAACACTTCTTCAATTGATCCTGTCGACAATCTGTGACCTGCTACATTTATAATGTCGTCTGTTCGAGACATAATCCAAACATAACCATCTTCATCGATATGACCCGCATCATAAGTTTGATAATAACCAGGATAATTGCTCATATAATTTTCTTTATATCTTTCATTAGCTTTCCATAATGTTGGAAAGGTTCCGGGTGGCAGAGGCAGCTTGATTACAATATCTCCCATTTTTCCTGGTTCTAATTCTTTACCTTCTTTATTTAAAATTTTTAAATTATAACCAGGCACAGGTTTAAACGCCGAACCATATTTAACAGGAAAAGATTCAATTCCAGTACAATTTCCAGAAATGGCCCAACTAGTTTCGGTTTGCCACCAATGATCTAATACAGGAACCTTTAATAATTTTTCTGCCCACTTGATGGTATCAGGATCTGCTCGTTCACCAGCTAAGTATAGATATTTAAAACTACTAAGATCATATTTTTTAAAAAATTCACCATTAGGATCTTCTTTTTTAATAGCTCTAATTGCCGTTGGTGCTGTGAAAAGAGATTTAACTTTATGTTCAGATACTACTCTCCAAAAGGCACCAGCATCTGGTGTACCTACAGGTTTACCCTCATAAAGAATAGTTGTGCATCCATAAAATAATGGACCATAGACAATGTATGAATGTCCAACGACCCAACCAATATCACTCGCCGACCACCAGATATCATTTTGTTCCATGCCGTAAACATTTTTCATAGTCCATTTTAATGCAACGATGTGCCCAGCAATATCTCTAACAATTCCTTTGGGTTGCCCTGTTGTTCCTGACGTATAGAGTATATAAGCGTAATCACTGCCTCTCATTTTTTCACATTCAGCAGGTTTGGCATCTTTTAAAATTTCTTGCCAGTCCACATCTATTTTAGAATCTAAATTCGCTTTAAAATCTTTTCTTTGAAAAATAATACATCGTTCTGGTTTATGTTTTGCAATTTCAATAGCTTTATTAAGTAAGGGTTTATATTCAACCGTTCGCCCAGGTTCATAACCACATGATGCGGAAATAACAATTTTGGCTTTAGAGTCATCAATCCTACTTGCTAATTCATGTGAAGCAAAACCTCCAAACACAACTGAATGTATTGCGCCAATTCTGGCACAAGCTAACATGGCTATGACTGCTTCTGGTATCATAGGCATGTAAATAATTACTCGATCACCTTTGATAATTCCTTGATTTTTTAAAGCACCTGCAAAGAGCGCCACTTTTTCTTTAAGCTCTCTAAAAGTATAAGTTGCTTTAGAGTTAGTGACAGGACTATCCCAAATTAAAGCATTTTTTTCTCCTAAGCCATTATCGACATGAAAATCTAAAGCATTATAACAAGTATTTGTTTTACCATCCTCAAACCATTTATAAAAAGGAGGGTTGTCAGTATTTAAGATTTTTGTAGGTTTTGAGTACCAAAAAATATTATGAGAAATTTTTTTCCAAAATTCTTCTTTATTTTTGATAGAAAGATTATAAATTTCTTTATAATTTTCTGACATTATTAAATCCCAACATATAATTCTCTATTATTTCAATTAACAACAAATGAGAGAAAAAATCTAATAAATTAATATCGAAATCAAATGAGAATTTTAGACTTTTTAAAATTTTACTCTTTAATTTGTCGCAAGTTTAAATCCTTGCTCTAATTTATTTAATACTTATATTCAGCTTAATGCCAAAAATCACATATATTTCATATGCAGGAAAAAAAAATACAGTAGAAGTTGCTGTAGGACTTACTGTTATGGAAGGAGCTATACAAAATAATGTTGAGGGCATTGATGCTGATTGCGGTGGCTCTATGGCATGTGCAACTTGCCATGTTTATGTTCCAGAAAATTGGTTAAATAAATTAGAAGTAGCTAAAGATGTTGAGCAAGATATGATTGACATGGCTTATGAACCAAAAAAAAATAGTAGATTAAGTTGTCAAATTATAGTGACCAATGAACTTGATGGGCTAGAAGTAATCACGCCTTCAAAACAAACTTAATGATAAAAACTGATGCAATTATAATTGGAGCAGGCCCAACAGGTTTGTTTGCCGTTCATCAGCTTGGCATTATTGGTCTTCAATGTGAGGTGATTGATAATTTAGATAAAGCAGGCGGTCAATGCATTGAACTTTATCCAGATAAACCCATTTATGATATTCCTGGAATACCAGAATGCACAGGAGAAGAATTAACAAAAAATTTATTAAAACAAATTAAACCATTTGAAACTAATTTTCATTTAAATCAAAGAGTTGAAGAAATAAAACAAGAAAACAATTCTTGGATAGTAAAAACAAATACAGGAAATCTTTTTCTTGCACCTAATATTATAATTGCAGGGGGCGTAGGTTCTTTTGAACCAAGAAAATTATCCTTAAAAGAAGCAGAAAAATTTGAAGGCAAACAAATATTTTATTCAGTAGCTAATAAAGACTTATTTAAGAATAAAAAAATATCTATATTTGGTGGAGGTGACTCAGCATTAGATTGGGCATTAGAGCTTTCTAAATCAAATGAAATTACTTTAATTCATAGGAGAAATGACTTTAGAGGGGCTGCGCACACTTTAAGCGAAGTTAAGAAGAGAGAAAAAGAAGGTAAAATAATAATAAAAACTCCTTATAGTTTAAAATCAATAGAAGGTGATCAAATCTTAAATGGAATTGAAATTGAACATGAGGAAGGCAAGATAGAAAAAATCAAAACAGATTACATTTTAAGTTTTTTCGGCCTTATAATGAAATTAGGCCCTATTGCTGATTGGGGATTAAATATAAGCAATAAAACTATTCCCGTTGATACCGAAGGTTTTCAAACAAATAAAAAAGGAATATTTGCAATAGGAGACATCTGTACTTACCCTGGTAAATTAAAACTTATTTTATCAGGTTTTCATGAAGCTGCCTTAGCTGCAAGGGCCTGTTTTAAAAGAGCAAGACCTAATGAGACTTATAGATTTGAATTTACTACTGGTTCAAAATCTATTCATGAGAGATTAGGTGTAAAAAAGTGATCGAGGTTTTTACCGCAGACACACCTAATGGAAAAAAAATTTCTATTATGCTTGAGGAAATAAAATACGATTATAAAATAACTAAAATAAATATTTCTAAAAACGAACAATTTAAACCAGAGTTTAAAAAAATAAGCCCCTTTAGCAAAATACCTGTAATTAAAGATCATAAAAATAATGTTACTGTTTTTGAGTCTGGTGCAATTTTAATTTATTTAGCCGAACAAAGTGGAAAGTTTTATGGTCAAGACAAAAAGACAATTATCAATCAATGGTTAATAGGCCAAGTTGCCTATATTGGCCCTATGCTTGGTCAGCATCATCAGTTCCATCATTACAATCCTGGAAAAAGTCAATTTGGCGAGGAAAGATATTTTAAAATTTGTACTAGAATTTATGAAGAATTAGATGAAAGATTAGCCCAGAGTGATTATTTAGCCGGTAACTTTTACTCCATAGCTGATATCGCAACTTTTCCTTGGATCGCAAGACATGAATGGCACGATATTGGTTTAAAGAATTATAAAAATTTAACTCGTTGGTATCAACTTATTGGAAAAAGAGAAGCTGTTCAAAAGGGGTATGACCTATTACAAAAAGGTGAGAAAATTCCTGTTGTTTAATCTTCTATAAAAATCTTTTCATCTCGCTCATGTCTTTCTTGGGCCTCGATAGAAAGAGTAGCAATTGGTCTTGCCATAAGTCTTTTTAATCCTATAGGCTCAGATGTTTCCTCACAATAGCCATAAGCATCAGATTTAATTCTAAGTAAAGCTGCATCAATTTTTTCAATAAGTTTTCTACTTCTTGCCAATGCTTTCACTTCAACTGATTTATCTGTGAATGAAGAAGCTTGATCGACCATGTCAGCCGATGAAATATTATCGTCTGAAGAATTTAGAAAATTAGTTAAAGAATTAGATTTAATAATATCTTTTTTCCACTTTAATAACTCTTCGGTAAAGAACTCTTTGTGTTTAGCACACATATATTTTTCTTTATCATTTGGGACATAAAGTTTTTTTTTAGTTTTTTTTGAGACTTTTGCTAAAGGCTTTACTATAGGTTTTTTTGGCATATTTAAAAAAAATGGAGTATATGTTTCAAATTACAAGTGTCAATAGACTTTAAATTGTATTAATTAGATTAAAATAATGAACAAAAATATACATTTTATATTTAATATATTTTTGCTCTCACATTTATTAATTTGGACACTTGTTCCTTTTTTATCTAATAAAAATTTACCCTTAGACGTTATCGAAGCATTAGCTTGGGGCACTAATTTAGATTGGGGTTTTGAAAAACATCCCCCTTTAAGTGCTTTTTTTCCGGAAATTTTTTACCAAATATTTGGCAATCAAGATTGGGCTTATTATCTTTTAAGTCAGATATTTATTGTTATTTCATTTATTGTAATTTTTAAGCTAGCAAAAGAATTTTTGAAAAATGAAACTTATGCATTAATTTCGGTTTTTTTGTTGGAAGGAATATATTTTTATAATTTTACATCTCCAGAATTTAACGTAAATATTTGTCAAATTCCTTTCTGGTCATTAACAATTTTTTATGCTTGGCAAAGTTTTAAACATGATAAAATTCACGATTGGATATTATTTGGATTATTTGCAGCATTAGGATTTTTATCTAAATATTTATTCATTTATTTATTGATAGGTATAATATTTTTTTTTATTTACTATTGGCTTAAACACAAGAAGTTTAGTTTAAAATATTTTGTTTTCCTTATAGTTTTTTTGTTAATATTAAGTCCCCATATTGCGTGGTTGGTAGAGAACGATTATACAACCATTGCCTATGGATTAAAAAGAACAGGTTTAGAAGAAAGCATTTTTTTTAATCATATAATTTACCCTTTAAAATTTATTTTTAAGCAAATAGTTACGTTATTACCTTTTTTTGCTCTTCTAAGTTTATTGCTTAAAAAATATAAATTTAAAATTAATCAACGTGATGAAAAATCAATTTTTTTAATTTTTATTACTTTAGTTCCAATCTTTTTAATGGTTTTAACTTCTTTAATTTTTGCAGCCAATATTCGTACGATGTGGGCGACGCCTTTTTATTTATTTTTAGGTTTATTTTTTATTTATCATTTTAAATCTAGTATTAATTTAAATTCTTTAAAAAAATTTTTAATTTTTTTTTTATTTATCTTTGTTCTTTCTCCAACGATCTATCTGTACATTTCATTTTCAAAGGATAATAAAAGAACGGATTATCCTGGCAAAGAAATAGCTGAATTAGTTCAAGATAAATGGGACAAAAGTTTTAGCAACAATATTGCAATTGTTATCGGAGATGAGTGGTTAGCTGGCAATCTATCTTATCACCTTCGATCTAGACCTAAGTGGTTTAATAATTTGAGCCCTAAACTAAAAGATTTAAAAATAGAAGGTGGAGTTATTTATGTCGGCAATAAAGATATTTTAAAATCTGTTTGTCCAGGAGAATTTGGAAGTATTAAACTTCAAGGTTTTTGCATGATAGGTTCGCGGTGAAAAAATTTGTTATTTTAATTCCAATTTTTAATGATTGGGAATCTTTAAACCAACTTCTAATTGAGATTAATGATAATATAAAAAACTTAAAACAAGCTCGTTTTGATTGTCTAGTGATTGATGATTGCTCAGCAATAAAAAATAAAAAAATTAACATTCCCTCTCAAATTAATTCAATCAAAATTATTCATATGTGTAAAAACAAAGGTCATGCCAGATGCAATGCTTTTGGTATCAAATATTTATCTGAGAATGCAGATCTCGATTATTTAATTTTGATGGATGGAGACGGCGAAGACCGACCTGAGGAAATAAAATCATTAGTGGCTAAAATATTTAGTGAACCTGATAAATCAGTTGTAGCAAAACGAATTAAAAGATCAGAAGGATTCTTTTTTCAAATGCTTTATAGATTCCACAAGTACTTAACTTTATTTACGACAGGTAAACTTATTAATTTTGGAAATTTTAGCTGTCTAACAAAGTTAGATATAAAAAAACTTTCTTTAAAAGCAAGTTTGTGGAGCAGTTACTCTGGTACCTTTAAAAAAAATATAAAAAACTATAATGAAGTGAGCTCTATTCGAGGAATAAGATATTTTGGACCATCACAAATGTCATTATTTAAACTACTTATTCATTCTTTTTCTATTATAGCAGTTTTTAAATACCGGGTTTTTATTCTATCTATGATCATTTTAAGTTTACTTTACTATCTAGGTTTTTTAGTTGAATTTAATTTTTTATTTTTTCAACTATTGATTATTTTATTTAATATTTTTATTTTTATTGTCTCTTTTAGAGAAAATGAAAAAGAGCTTGAAAGCAGTCATCTTGATATAGTTAACATAGAGAACCTCATACACTAAAAGGTTGTAAAATGAGTCCAGACTAGAATCAAAAGTGAATCAAAACGTGAACATCTAAACTACATGTAGATTATTTGTGGATAAGTATAACAACATATATTTTGCTAAATATTTGCTAAAATAAATAAATAAGATTTAATTCATTTATAAAAGTGAAAATAGAATATTTTTACAGCGCTTCATCACCATTTGCTTATCTTGGCTCAGTAAGATTTCAGTCTATAGCAAAAAAATATAACGCAACAATAGTTGAAAAACCCTGCGATTTAGGTGGAGGGATATTTCCAAAGACAGGAGGCTTACCTTTACCTCAAAGATCTCCACAAAGACAAAAGTATAGATTAGATGAATTAAAACGATGGAGTGAATTTTTAAATATCAAAATTAATCTTAAACCAAAATTTTTCCCGCCTAAAGATGTTCACTTACCAAGCAAGTATATAATTGCAGCTAATCTATTAGGTGCCCAAATCGTATTTGGCCATAAGATTTTAGAACAATTATGGAGTGAGGAAAAAGATATTTCTGATGAAAAAAATATTGAACATATAAGCAATCTATTTAAATTAAATTTTAAAGTATTATCTGATTTAGCTAAGTCAGATAAAGTATCTAAAATTTATCAAGATAACACTGAAGAGGCTGTTACAAAAAATGTTTTTGGCGCACCTTCTTATATTTATAATAATGAATTATTTTGGGGACAAGATAGATTAGACTTTTTAGAGTGGGCTTTAAGTAAATCCTAAAATGTTAAATACTATTTCTGAAAAGTTTTTAGAAAAAAAATATTTAGATTTTTTAGCTACTCAAGAAGCACAAAGTGAGCCATTTTATAATAAACTAGGCCAATTAAAAAATTTTTATCTGCCTATTTGTGAAAGGATATATCAAAACTACGTAAAAAGTAAAAAAATTAAAATTATAGGTTTAACCGGCGGTCAAGGAGCTGGAAAAAGCACTATTACTCAAATTATAAAATTAATACTTAATTACAAATATAATTTAAAAGTAGTTTATTTTTCTATTGATGATTTTTATTTAACATTAAAAGAAAGAACTAACTTAGCAAAAAATATTCATATTTTATTTAAGGTAAGAGGAGTTCCAGGAACCCATAATACTCAATTACTAAAAAAAACTTTTTCAGATTTAACAAAAAAAAAATTTAAGTCAATTTTAATTCCGCGCTTTGATAAGTCTAAAGATGATAGATTTATCAAATCAAAATGGCAAAAAATAAACTATCAACCTCAAATTATAATATTTGAAGGATGGTGCGTTGGTGCAAAACCTCAAAGAAATAAAGATTTAATCAAGCCCGTTAATATTTTAGAAAGAAAACAAGATTCAAAATTAATTTGGCGTAATAAAGTTAATCAAGAATTAAAAAATGAGTATAGAAAAATTTTTGATCAAATAGATAAATTAATTTTCTTAAAAGTACCTAATTTTGAAAGCGTAAATAAATGGAGATTTTTGCAAGAAAAAAAACTCCAATTGACTTCTAAAGGTAAAAAAATTATGTCTTCCAATCAAGTGCGTCAATTTATTATGTATTATGAGAGAACAACTTTGCAAATGCTCAAAGACTTATCAAATAAAGCTTATGCCGTTCTTTATTTAGACAAAAAACATAGATTTAATAAAATTAAATTTAATTAATATGAAATTTTTTATCGTTATTATCATTCTTATTTTTAATCTTAACTCAGCTTTTGCCTCTGATTTTTTAACTTATTTGGAAAGTGCCTACAAAAGCAATCCAACATTAAATGCAGAAAGAGAAAATTATAAAGCGGTTAAAGAAAATATTAATATTTCAAGGAGTGAATTTTTACCAAGTGTTTCTATCTCAGGTAGTCAAGATAGCGAACAAAGCACCAATAGAACAAATCAAGCAGGTGTTAGACAGCCTGACACGAGTAATAATACTGAAACACAATCTGTCTCAGTTGATCAAAAAATTTTTCAAGGACTTCAAGGTTATAACTCTGTAAAAAAATCACAACTTGAGTCAGAACAAGCGGCAATAAAATTAAAAAATGTTGAACAACAAGTTTTATTGAAATCAGCCATTGCTTATTATGACTTAATTTACAAAATTAAAAATAAACAATTTAATTTAGCAAATGTGGATTTATTTGAAAGGCAAGTAGAAACTGACATCTCAAGATTACAAAAAGGAGAAATTGCTTTAACAGACTTAGCTCAGTCAGAGTCTTCACTTGCTGATTCCAATGCAAAACTAATTACAGCTGATACTGAGTTATTAGCTGCCAAAAGTAATTTTGAGAGAATAATCAGATTAGCTGTTCCAAATGAAATAGCCGAAGATAAACTTATAGAAAAAATGAATTTAAATTTTCCAGCTGGATTAAACTCAGTTTTAGCTTTTTCAGAAAAAAATAATCCAAAATTACTCCTTGCTAAATTAGATTATGAAATTTCTAAAAAAAACGTGAATATTGAAAAATCTAAGTTTTTACCTTCAGCATCAGTCAATTATACAAAATCACAAAATAAAGATTTAAGTTCTACAATTGATCAGTCAGATCAAGAGAATCTTAAAGCAACCGTAACTATTCCAATTTTTAAAGGTGGCGAAAATTATTCTTCATTAAAAAAATCACAATTTAAAAGAGAGCAAACAAATTTAATTTTACAAGACACTTTTAATGAAGTAAAAACAGATACAGCTAATGCCTGGTCTGTTTACCAATCTTCTGGAAGTGTTTTAAAATCAACCCAAGCACAGGTAAAAGCTGCAGAGATTGCAAATGAGGGAATTACATTAGAGTATGATTCAGGAAATACACGAACCACTCTTGAAGTTATTCAATCCAGAAGTCTTCTGTTAAACGCAAGAATAAGTAAT
>SXGQ01302721.1_pt1 | contig 18689 bp, 20 predicted proteins | sample 3178371 | NCBI WGS metagenome assembly SXGQ01 (sample SAMN11356859, study PRJNA531348) | freshwater metagenome | isolation source: freshwater sample F1-20 | place: China: Fuxian Lake, Yuxi | collected 2017-12-25 | reverse complement strand
GTCGTTGATCGTGACGGTAAATGAGCCTGCCGCTGTGACAATATTGCTCACAGTCAGCTGTACGGCAGTCGGTGCCGGTGAAAAATCGCCGATGTCAAAAACAAGCCCGTTGCGAGTGTCAATTAGATTTGTAACAGTGCGCCGCAAGATTTGTGCGTTGATGGTGACGCCAGTCAAATCTACAGGTTGCTGGACGCCTGCTGAATCTGCTGCTGTAAGCGTCAAGTTCCAGTAGGTCTGCTGGTTGTAAACCAGTTCGCCAGCGATAACGGGATTGTCAAACCCCGATACCTGCGAAATCGTGTTCTTTGAAAACTTTGCCAAGATGTTCCCCTAGCTCGGGTGGTGACGCTCCTCGCTGACTCGCAAGGCTACGATTCTTGTCTTATGACTTCATAATGTAGCACAAAGCATAGTACGGCGGCAGGTTTGCATTGGTTGCGCTGCTGCCTTCGGTGCTGTTTGTTCCTGCTGGTGTGCCTGCTGACACAGCGGATGTATTAACTTGATTAACTTCTGGCGATCCATTTGCTACATAGTAAGGTCCACCGCCACCACCAGTCGCAATTCCGCTACCGTGAAAGTGTGTCGGAAGTGCTGCGCCGGTAAAAGTATGTGTATGGCTGACAAGGATTGCATTGGCAGAGCCTCCGCTGGCAGCAACAGCATAAGTTGAGCCTGCACCAACAACAAATCTATCCCGGAGATCAGGCGTACCGCTTGCGCCGTTGCACAATAACCAGCCAGTCGGTATGCTTGCCTGTGAGCCTGACCAAATAATTATGCCGCCTGATGGCACCGAGTACACAGCCTGGGCAACGTCTAAATTAGTTCTGGCTGTTCCCGCTGTGGTTGCGCCTGTACCGCCATTGGCAATTGGTACTGCCCCTACTAAACCATCAGTAGCGTCAAGCTGCCCCGCAGTGTTAAGGTTGTTGGCAAGTTGCCCAAGGTTAAAGGCTTGTGTCATTATGCGGCTCCATCTCTTGCAAAAGTTTGTTGATTTAGCAAAGTGTAATTATTTGGGATTGCCGTAACTAAATTGTAATTTACTGCGCTAGCAATGTAATCGTAGGTTTTTGCAAGGATAACTCCGTTGGCATAAATTTCCATAGCTAATGGATTGCTTGAAAAAGTGTAGGTAATGGCACCATTGACCGAATATGCAACGCTGTTAGTCACATTGCTGGCTGGCACTCCATAATTGTTTGGTGCGTAAACAATAATTGTTATCTTGCCAGTAACTGCGCCTGGAAACCCAACAATTGCAGGGCCAGATAAATCGTAATCTACTTCGCTAAATTGTACGCCGTTGACGTAAATTGATTCAAACCCGTTTTGAATTGTGATAGTAGTTGGTGTGTAGGTTGTTACAGCAGTAACATTTGCGCTGTACCGTGACCAAGGGCGATAAGTTGATGACGCCGCACGATATCGGTAAACACTAGCACCATTTAAATTGCCACCTTGATTTGGGCTAAATTCAACAATATTTAAATTTGGATAAAACGCTGTTACTGTGTATTGCGTTGGTGTCCCAACGTCTGTAAATGTAAGAATATCTCCAACTACTATATTTTGATACGGTTGATTAGCATACTCAATATAATTTACACCGTTATCAACAACAAATAATCCTAAATCTTCAAAATAAATTGATGTACTAACAGCCCTCATATTTATAATAATAACAGTATCATTTACTGTGCAGGCTGTTCCTAAAACTACAGTTGTGCTAGTTTCGGTATATTCTGTTGTATCAAGCAGCAAACCATTTTTAAATACTAAAACATCGCCAACAATGTGCGTGACTGAAAATGTTGTTTGCGCTGCTGTGGCTTGAAATGTTGATTCTGTGTAATAAAAACTATCAGGGGAAGTAAAACCTACGACTCGTCCAAATACATCAATTGTTAATGTAGCAGCTGCAAAACTCTTAGAATAAACGCCTGCGCCAAAGTTTAGGAATTGAGCCAGCTTAACAACCATAGTGCCGTTAGTGTTGTTAGTGACAGAAATTAATCCATCTTGCGCTGAAATTGATGTTGTTCCAACCGAGGTTAATTGTCCAGTGCGTGCATCTAAATCAATACTGTTGATGCCGTCTTCTAATCCAAACCATGATGTGCTGTCGTACACTGCTGTGTTTGTTGGGACAAAAGCAGCGTTTAAATTTACAAAAGATGCTCCACCAACTGCAAAACTAAATTTTCGATTGCCACGATTTATAAACAACAAATACAAATCTGTTGAAAAATTAGATGATGCTAAATACCAAGTGTAATCTGATGCGTTAGGGCTGCCGGTAGTGCTCGGCGTGTTTTGCAAACCATAGTACGCTTTATTTCTTGGATTAGTTGTAAAGCCTGTGCCTACTAGATCGTTACCGTAGCGCACGTTGATGTAGCGTTCGGTATATTGGAAAGTGGTTGGACGCCATTGCAAAACCGAAGATGCCGCTGAGTATTGACTTGTCGCAATACCATTAACAAGTCGGGCAAACAAATACCAATTGCCAGCAGGCAGTGTTGCCGAGATTGTTGGCAGTGATTGGCTTGGTGAAATTGGCACGCCGTTGCTTGGCACTTGCGTAAACCCAAGAAGGTATAGTTGGCTTGGTGTTGGGCTGGCAAATGCTGAGTACCATATCTCGGCTACGGTAACAAAACTTGCAGTGCCTACGTACGGTTGGACTGTAATGGTTGGCACTGCTGCTGACGGGTAACTGGCAGTGACTGTAGGCGCAGGAACAGTGCCAAAAAATGATGGGTCTGTGATTTGAGTGTTTGGTGCTGGGCTGTACTGGACGATTGTGGCGTTGTCGTACACAGCGGCGTTGTATTCATTTAACTCTAGGCTTGCGCCCAAATTGCCATCAGGCAAAGATATTTCGCTTACTTTCATTACGCGAAACAGTTTGGCAGACCATCCGTAGCTGGTGTTTGTGATGGATACCACATCGCCTGCGTCCAGCTGTATAGCTGGGTAAGCTGCATTGATGCCGACTATTAAATCTTCCCTGGCTTGCTCCAGCACTCGATTTGCCAAATAACTAACTTGCACAGATTCGTTTATTAAATCAAAATTGCATGAGAATTTATTGATTGGTTCATTTGCGTAAAGCAAATTTGCAGGCGTTTCTAAATACACTAAATCACGTTGATCTCGATTTAATTTGTTTGGAAATTGCGCTTCGATTTGATTTATTGAATTTGCAATATCTGTCAAGCTGACTTTGATGTCGCCAATAATGTTTGTGTCGTCAAAAGCATAAACAGTGCTTTCTTCTTTATTGATTACAATTGACCATTGCCCTGACGCTGCGTTGTAAGCGTTCCAAGAATCGCAAGCCAGCATAATGCGGTCAATGTTAGCAAGCACATTTTGTCCGGTGTCCAACACGCCGTTAATGCGATATCTGGCTTGGGTTGCTGGGTTGCCGTTGCTGTCAGTAAAAGTAATCGTTTGGTCAGAATAAGTGTTAAGAGCAGCTGCGGATGCGGTGTTTATTAGCCCTGCTGCCATGCCGCCGCCGTAGACTTCATTGCCTAAATAATCTGCCCACACATCCCCTGGCTTTGCTGCGCCAGTGCCGTTTAAATTTTGAGTAACATTAAACGTAATGGGCTGCAAATTTGTTGTGCCTGCGTCTTGGTTGTAGTTTAATTTTACAATTGCAAATGCCAAACCATTCATTTGACGCACGGCAGCAGGCCAACGCTCGGTTGAAATAATATCTGCGCCGCCCATTGCGGTATTTGGTGCGTTGCCTGTGACAGTAGTGATTACACCCGCATCGGTTGATGTGTACAAATTTATATATAAATTACCACTGATTTTTGTATCTACATTGCCAGCGCCATCGGTTAGGCTGACGACTTTTGTTAAATCTGTTGCATCAAAAATCACCAAACGGTCGCCGTAGTAAAACTTTGTGCGGTCAAAAGTAAATTGACCATTTGGGCTGATGCTGCTAATTGCGAGCACGTAGTACATAGACTGCTGGTCAATTGTCAGCACTGCGTCAACAAATGTGCCGCCCATGAATGCGTTGCCGTAGACAATCGGCAAACTGTTAGTGGTGTTAGGTGCTACCTGCTGTCTGACGCCTTGGTCAACAGGTTGATTTGCAGTTGGGTCATTTGGTGCAAATATTCGATTGATAACATAGCTGACAGCAAAATTAACCGCAAAAGTTGCGGCTGCTACTGCAAATGTCGCGCTTGCACCGGCTGCTACTAACAAACCTGTTCCGTAAGCAATAATTGTTGCAACCATTAATGCACCCGAAAAAATGTTGCTTGCATCGGGCTGTAGCCTCGCTTGGTGTAGTCAATCCAAGTATTTTTAGCCATTACCGCAGTAACTGCAACATCAATACGCCCGTCATCAATCAAATCTGTAGCCAGCCGATCAAATTCCTTCCAAAGCCTGCCGCCGACTGTACCATTGCGATGTTCGGGCTTTACCCACCAAGCGAGTTCGTGCAATTCGTAAACTTCAGGGCACCAGACGTTTGTGGTAATGAGTGCAGCAATAAACCCTCGGAATTTGTTGTCAATCAATACAAAGCCACGCCCTGCCATCATCTGCGTCATCAAGTTAGCAACGTGCGCCTCATCGTGCATTGCTGCTGCTTGCAGGGCTGGCACAGGCGTCTGCGTGCTGTAGTCGCGCATCATTTGCAACAACTCTGGCATATCGTGTTTGTTGGCTTCACGGATCATAAACTAGACAGGGCTTTCAAAAGTTGTCTGAACATTTGACGTGTTGCTGCTAACAGTTGCAGACTGGGGCGGTTTGCCAAAATCAAAATACGTGGCTGCAATCGCCGGAACTCGATTCATGCTAGTGTCTGCTGGGTAGATGTAGTTCCATGCCTTGGGAGTCGTTTTAATGCCTTGTATACGGTTTTCTAAAATAGTTCTAACACTGGCGCAGGTAATGCCGACAGTAGCAATGCGCGTTCGCAACTGGTCGTTGAAATCCTCAGTGATTGAGCAGTTGCTGACAATGCCGGAGTACCGCTTAAAAAATTGCTGGCTAGGGCTAGTTATAATTTGATTGTTGCTGTCTAAAAATCCACGCCATACGTCAATGTTGCTGCCCTTAATATTAGCGGCAAGCACAACGGCAACATTGGTGCCGTCAACGCCAGTTAAAGATATTGACAAGTCTGCGCTGTTGGCTTTAATGCTTCGGTCAATTGCGCTAATAGATAATAAGCTCCCTAAATTAGTAAACGTCATGCCGTCTACAGTAATTGCTGCCGCCGCATTGCAAAAATAATAAGTTGCTGTGCTGGTAATAAGCCGTATAAATTCGGCTTGGATGATAGAAGGGCTGCTCAAAGCAGCCATCGTAATAGTCATCCTGTAATGTCCTCAATAAACACAAAATCACCATCCCATTGCACAAATGCGCCTGAGGTCATAGGGTTAAGTGTGTAGGTTGGACATTGTGCCGCCAGCAGATAAAACGTGCAGGCCGAGCCAACAGCAGTCAAGGTGCCTGTGGTAGGCGTGCCGATAACTGGGCGGTGCAAAGTTACGCTAACTGTTGAGCCGCTGCCACGCAAAACTTCAGCGGTGACTTTATACGGGTAGATGCCAAGCTGTAGAAAATCGCCAGCCGCAAACACTACAGAGGATGATGAAACGCTTGGCAAATTGCCAACTGTGATTGTGGTTGCGTTAGCGGCTGGGACTGCTGCAAGCGTTAAAGCTGCTGCCTGACCACTGGTTAACCCGCCTTTGTACTCATCAAACCAATTTAACAGACTGCTGGCAAAAGTAATTGTCTCAGGCAGTTGACGATCTTTGTTGTCTATAGCTTGGATTACATTACGGACTTGCGGATAGTACAAATATGCGTGCGGCCTAACAGTAAATGACCAAGGCACAGATGTAAGGTATTCTGCTACCCGAACCTGGCCTGATCTGCTTACTTGCTGACCAACAGTGCGCCTATTCTGGACGCTAATGCTTTGGCTAATTTCAAAAATGGTTTGAAAACTCATGTTCTTCCTCTGCCAAGCGATAAGTTTTTAGCTCCGTATGCGTTTGCTGCCCAGACTGCCTTGCTGCTGCCAAGTATGCGGTCTTCAAACGATTTTGTGTCAATTGCTTGAATATTGTAGTTAGTGACGTTTGTAGTACCGCCCACCATTGTCATCGAGTGATTAGGCACAATTGCGCCTGCGCTGCGTGGCACAAACAATTCTGGCCCACGTTCGCCAACAAGATATGGGCTGTTACTTTCTACCGGGCCTCCGTTTGCTCTTGCAAACAATGTTTGACCAATCATTGAAAACAAACTGCTTGCTGACTGCCTTAATTGAATACGAAGCATATCTTTTATAATTGAGCCAGCAAAATCAGCAAAGTTTATTTTTCCAGTAGTTACAAATTTTTCTAAACCTTGCTCCATGCTTGACATAACAGCATCAAATGCTTCGCCGCCAGCTTCAAAAGCTGTCTTCATATTTTTACCAAAACGATTCATTTTGTCTTCAAAACCCTCCATAAATCCACCTTCTTTTTGATCTTTTAATATTTGATTTTTTTGTTTAGCATATTCAATCAATTTTTCTTGATATTGAATTTCATTTAATAATGCTAACTTTTTAGCATCTGCTGTTAATCTGTCATCAGCATTTATTGCTTTTATAGCATCTTCATGTTTAAATTTTATTTCCAGCATTTCTTTTGCTAATTCGTAATCTTCGGTTTTTATATATCTTGATTCTTGTTCTAAAACAAACATTTGCTGCGCTCTATTTAAAGCAATATATTCTAATTCTTGTTTTTCTCTAAGTGCTACATTTCCTGAAACATAAAAAGCGTTTAAAGCAGCAGTAGCTTCTCCAGCTTCTTTTTGCAAATCCATTTCTTGTGTTGCTTCTTCTGCCATATTTTTAAATTTTAATTGTTTTTGTTTTTCCCGCATTTCTGAATACAATTGACTTTCTTTTAACGCATAAATTCTAAGATTTAATTCTTTAAATTTATATTCTTCACTAATATCTTTTTGATTTCTCTCTAAAACAGCCATTGAATTTTTTTGATTATATTCTTGTATTATTTTTTGTTGTTCATTTAAAAAACGATTAGTCATAGACAAATTATTTTCTAATCTTAATTTTTCTAATTCAAATTCTTTTGCTTGTTTAGCTTTTTTTAATGCGTCAGCTTTTGTGTCAACGCCTAACGTTACTGATCTTCCGCTAGTTGCTGGTGTAACAATTCTTGGGTCATCATATCCTTTGCCCATAAATCCAGCATCTGTGCCCATAATACGAGCTTGATACAAATCTAAATCTGCTCTTGCTTGTTGACGTCTTTTTTCGTATGCTTCATTAGCCGCAATTGCTGCTTTTATTCCTTCTGTAGTTAATATTTTTAAATTTTCAATTGTGTGTGTTACTTCGTCTGATATACCTTGTAAAATAAATTGCAAATTCGAACCAAGCACTGCAATAGTTTGAAATACTATTTTAAAAGCACTGCCTAACAAATTTGAGCCATTTGTTATTTCTTTTATGTATTCAGCAGTCAGTTTTAGTGATGGGCCAAGTGTTTCTGCAATTAGTAAATTAACGTCTCTGCCTGCTTGTTTTAACATATCAAAAGCAGCGGCTGCGTCTTCTATTGCTTTGGCTTGTTTTTTACTTGCTTCTGCTCCGTTTGCCATGCCTTCAGCAACGCCTACCCAATCAACACCTTTACCAGCTTTGCCAAAAGCATCCATACCTCTGGCGCTGCGGGTTAATGGGTCTTCAATGTCAACAAGTCCTTTAATTGTTTTTTGAAATAACTTATCAATAGATAAATTGCCAATGTCTTTAAGAGACACACCCAGCTTGGATAATTTTTGTTGTGCCTCAAAAGAACCGCCAGCCGCTTCGTCAACAAATTTGCTAAATGAAGAAAGCAATTTTCCTGCATTGTCTGCTGAGCCACCAGAGTTTGCTAATGCGTTTTGCAGTTTAATAACTGAATCAATTGCTACGTCATTGGCTTTGGCTACATCTGCAATTTCGTCAGCATATGCCATTGCCGCAACTGTCGCTGCTACAAAAGCGGTTGCTGCAACTTTTCCATATCCAGCGGCTTTACTTGCAAATTCTTCTAACTTTTTTCCAGCAGCAGCAATCCCAGTGACAAATTCTGCGCTGTTTAGGCCAAGGGCTACACCGAGTCTTGCAATGTTAGCCATGATTAAATTTCTCCGGATTGAACCCTGGTGCCTGCACCATAAAAGCTAACAACCGGTTATTGGCTTGTGCTGCAAGCTGTTCTGGATTAGCTGGAGGGTATAGGTAGTCATGCGATGCGCCAAGCGTGCCTGCGAGCTTGTACGGGGCTGCGTGAGGCGGTCTAATGTAATTGAAGATACCGGTTGTCAATGTTGCAAGCTGCGCCAGCAGGCCATGATTGCCTAGTGTGCCATCAGCGTACATTGTTTGGATTTGCAGCATAGTAATTTGATCGAGGGCAGCAATTGATTCTGGTGTGTGCCCATTGAAGATCATCGCCGCTGCGACTTGTTCCCTCAATGAGCCAATCAGTTTCCCCGTATCTCCTGGTAGCTTGGGCTAATGACTTCACTGATCTTTTCAACTAAAGCCCGTTGAACGTTTAAAGGCCATTCCAGTTCAATTTCTGCGTAGGTAATGTCGTCTAGATTGTTAGCAGGGTTGTCGGACTGTAGCAGCCGCACCATTTCGACAATCCTGGCTTCCATCATGGCTTTGTTTTTTGCCGCTTCCCGCATTGAGCGCCCTGATACAACAACATCGTTTTCTGTAAAAACCAAATCTTCGTTTTCAGTAGTTTTAAATTCTTCTAGAGATTTTGTCAATTCTAGGTAAATTTTGTCTACCGCTGCGCTGTCGGGTTTGATAATGCGGCTATGGATGGCATCGCTTTCGGATACCAAGGGCACGCGCACTCGGAAGGCATGGCCTCCTAGTTCAAATTTTTTGATGCGAAATTCTGCGCCTGTTCCCAGTGCATTTGATAGTCTTGTCATAGATTTGCTTTCTTGTATTTGTCAATTCTTCTTGTCAGTATTCCAGCAAGATTGTTTACCACACTTGTCGATTGTGATTCTAACGCAGCACGCAAATATGGTTGCGCTGGATTTCTAGCAGTGCCAAATTCTTGGGCTATTGCTCTGGCATCGCTTTTTATGCCCATCTTGGCTAACTTTTTGCCCGGTGCTGTAGTCACCAGCGAAATAACGGTGTCAGTGCTGGCAATGTATTTTGATCGTTTGTCTTTGCGATTAGGACGGCGTGCCTCTACTTGTAGGCTGCGTTTGAGGCCACCTGTGTCTACGGGTGTATCTGCCCTGGCTTTAGACAATACTGGCTTCATTGCTTCCCGCACTGCCGGGATTAAAATTTTGCTGTTAGCTTTTTTGTCGCCAATTTCGTCTGCTAATTCTCGAAAGACTGCTTGGACACTGCCCACGCCTTCAAGTTTTATGCTGACGCTCATGTCATCCTCGGATAATATCTTTATACATCAAATTGTTAAGTTCTACGACAAATTTTACGATTTGCTCTGGCTTCATTGTGTCGGCATGGTTAGCGGCAATCTGATGCACCAGTTGTATGCCTGTCATTTTTTGTTGGGTAAACCCAAACCAATCCTTGCGAGATTCGGCTTGAGTTACCAAAAAGTTCAACAGGTCATTCGTGTTCTGTATTTTGTCGGACATTTTTTTCCAAGAGTTTTAGGCAAACATACTCCGCTGAGTCTGGGTTTGCCTGGGCCAACGCTTCGGCTATTTCCGCTGCGCTGACTACCTGTTGCCGTGCAAGCGCAGCCAGGTCGCCGTAACTAGCAGTCATTTCTGCTAGCACCGCATCTATTGCGGTCATACCGTGTTGCTCCAACCGTACTGATTGCCGCGAGGCTGAATTGTAAAATTAGCCTTGGCCTCGGCACCTGGTGCAGCATCAATTGTCCACTGACTAACCCTGCCGTTAAATGCGTAATAAATGGTGTTTGTCCCATCAGTGGCGGCAATAACAAAGGTGCGATCAATAGTGCCGTTGTACGCATCTCCACGCAAAAGCAACAGCACGGTGTCGCTTGGGTTCCAAGCTGCTGTAATGCTCATGCTTGTAGGCGCTGATTGCACTGGGATTTTGTCGCTTTGACGGGAGCCAGCAACCATGAAAGATACTACGGCATCGTCTTGTCCAAATGCTGGGATTGCTTCTACAGGCACCAAATTGCCGGATATTGCAAGCGGAGAAATGCTACCTAACACGCTTAAGTTTGCTGTGGTAATAGGCGTGGGCGTTGCGCTAGGTTGCGCGTACAAAGTGGCAGAAAAGCCGGGTAGAATTTTTGTCGGGAGAGCCATGATAAGTTCCTTTGTTGAGTAAGTGGAAAATTTATTGTCTTATCAGGTCGGTATATCTAATGTGCAATCTAAGATTACTTGTCCAAGTTTTTCATCGTTGTCGTATGTGTTATAAAGCCATTGCACATCGGCTTTACTGATTTGTATGCCGTAGGTTGCACCGCCAAACAATCCAGAGTAGCCGTGAAGCGATTGTAATATCTGATTGCTGATTGCAAAACCGTCTTCAATTACTTGGGTAAAAATATTAATTTGAAATATTGGAGTATCAATGCCTTTGACCGTTTGATAAATGCCGGTATAAACCGGCTGGTGAATGTTTCGCAACATCCAGGTTACAAATTTTGGCTCAGTGGCAAAGTTGCGGTTAAAAGTTGTGTAAACTGGCACAGGCGTGACAATGGTAGTCAATGCCGCTTGGATGGCTTTAGCATACGTGACGGGGTTTTGTTGTGCCGTCATGTCGCTGTTACCGGGTCATTGCGGTAAGCCATGATTAACACGCTCATGCGGTCGTCTGATTCTTGCACATCATTGATTCGCCAATCTTGCGTGCGATAGGTGATTGAAAACAAATGCTGTGCGTTAGCTATTGTTTGCATATGCGGCGTGTAATTTAGGCGAAACCGCACTAAGTTATCGTACAAACGATATTTTTCTGAAATTTTTAAATTGTTGCCAACAGCCGACACTGTTGCTCGGGTGTCAAACCATTTTGTTGTAGTCGTAGTTTGTTCACCGAAAGCCGTGTGGCTGAAGGTTAAATTATTAATTGCAATGTTTTCAAAACGTGCAATCGCCATTACATAACCAATTCTTTGTACGGGCGCAACAGCGTTGTGAAACCAAAAGGAATTTCGGCTTTAATTCCGACAGTATCACCAACCATAGACCTGTTGTTATACAGGTGCGTTAACAACAGCAAGCCAGCTTGTTTGATCGCTGGATACGTTTGCAACGGGTTAGCTGCGGTGGTGTACTGCACAACAATCGGGTTTGCCATGTCGCTAGTAATTGTAGGCAGGCTTGTTAGAATAACCCGGTTGCCACTGGCATCGTAGTAATATGTCGATGCCGATAGCAACGTCAAAGTTGGTGGTGTGTTGTTGTTGTAATAACCAACAGAGTTGATTGTTAGCCCTGCTTGTGTCGGGTATAAATTTTGGCTAATTGCTGGCAAATCTAACGCAATTGGTGCAGTGATAGTTCCTTGTGCGCCGTACCAAACTCGATACGTCAAAGAAAATATGGACATTCCCAAATAATCTTCAATAGCAAATCGTGTCGCCAATTCCAAACTGCTAAGATAGGTGTCTTGACTTTCGTCATTAAATAAATTTAGCTGCTGGGTAATCTCATCTAGCGTGAGCCAGGGCGTAACTACATCCCGGTTTAATTGCTCAACTTTTGAATAGTTAAACGGGTTGCGAGTTGACCCACCTTGTGCGCCAAGGATTTCGCTAGGCATAATTAGACTCCAACCAAACGCACGCCTGCAAACGGGTCACGCACAGTGCTTACCATTCGGCGCTCGGCGTACAAAGTGATAAACCCTGGTGCGCTTTGCTCCATTGCTTGCACAGTCATTTCTTCCACGTCCCCAATGGTTACAAATCGAGGCCAGTTAGCAAGGTAAATCGTAAATTTGCCTGCCGCAATAGTTTCTATATTTGGGTTTGCAATTACAGGCCAGCCAAAAATGTTTGCAACTGCGCCGCCATCATCATCACCAGTTTCAGAAAACAACCTACTTTCGTTGTTGTTTGCTGCTTTGAGTTGCCTCAAGTCGTGTATTGTGTTTGGATGCATCATCCAAGCATTGCCGGGTAAATTACAATATTGTGCAGGAAAACTTTTAGCAAGATTGACTAAATCATCATAAGAAATAGCAGCCGCATTTTGCGATACCGTCAATATTGTGTGTATGCCGTCTGTAATTGCTGTGCCTGATGATCCATACGCTGCTGCGCCGCTAGCATAATAATTTAGACCACGCAAACCATTTGTGCTACCGGTGCTTGTAGTTGTTGAGCCAGTTTGATCGTTATTAAGAACCATGCTTGCACCTTCAAGCTGTGCAAATTCAAGCATCATGTCTTCAACAAGCGTTTCATTTAAATAATTAATATCGTCCATTACTGCTGTACGCACGGGCAGGCTAGCGCTAATAACACGGGTTGGCAATTGCCAAATGCTTGTAGCAATATTTGGTGAGCCAGTATTTGGAGTAGCAGCGTAGAGCCAAGGATTAGTCGAGTTTGCGGCGTTACCGGTTTTTGCGACAAACTGCACGCTAGAGCCAGCCGCAGGAATTACTCTAGACAATTCACGAATTGGATTTGCAAATCGCAGTGCAGCAAAAGCGTTATCAAAGAAAGTACGCCCACCAATTTCGTTGCCAGAACCTGTGAGGGCAGATGCTTCGGTCAAATCAATTTTGACTGCATGGCCTTCGTGTAGCGTTTTTTTAATGCCCGACAAAATGCGTGCTGTAATCATTTGATTTTCCCGAATGTTAAAAAAAGGCAGGGGAAGTCCAACCTCCCCCTGCTAATGGCAACTTAAGTTGATGTGCCGGTGGAGCGATAACGGATGATGGCGTTAGGGTCACGGATGCTGGTTGCCAGCCGTTTTTCGCCAAAAAAAGTAATTGAGCCAGGCAGCGTTTGGTCATAGCGGCGCATGACCATGTCCATCCGATCAATGATGCTGTGACCAAGCTGCCAATCGCCAAAGTACATCGGGTAGAACGATGTGGTGCCTGCGCTGCCAGTTGATGCCTGCGACGGATTATCAAGATATTTGTTAATCACAACGTCAAAGCCCAGCAGTTGACCAATAATGCCGTTTGAATTTAACGATTCCATGCTGTTAAAGATTGGACGCCCGTTGGTATCTTGCAAGCCACGTATGGCTTGTAGCAACACCGGGTTAATCATAAAACAGGCATTTGTCGTATAGTATTGTTGCGGCAAAGCATAAACCAAATTGATAACGTCTTTGTAGGCAATATTATTGGCTGCAACAGTGTTAGCGTTGGTTGTAATTTGATCGTAGGTAGCAATGCTGTGCAAACCAGTAGCACTGCCCGTACCGCTAGTGCCGTATGCTACTGCGCTTGTAGTGCCGCCAGCATAAGTCGCATTTTGCCCAGGGTACTGGTCAAGGCCACGCAAACCACTGGTGCCGCCGTAGGTGTTTGGCGAGTTGGTTTGATCGCTGTTTTGAATCATTGACTGCGCTTCGGCCTGGGCAAACTCCATTAGCATATCGTCAACAATGGTGCCTTCCAGTCCGTCAATGTCGTCAAGCGCAGCAGTGCGTACCGGGAATTGTACGTTCAGGTCTTGCAGCACCAGTTGCCAGATGTTCATATCTTGCGTAGTTGCCCCGCCGTTATTTTGGATTGTATAGCCCCAGGTTGCGCCAGCGTTGCCGGTTTTGCTGCGAAATTGATAGCTAGAGCCATCAGTCACAACAGTTCGGCTTAGTCCACGCATTGGGTTAGCCAGACGCATCGCTGCAAACACAGGATCGTAACCAGTGCGTCCACCAATTCCATTGCCGCCGCTTGTTAGCGCAGAGGCTTCGTTCATGTAGGCCAAATATTGACTTTCATCAGCAAAAATCTTTAGTGGTTTTTCAACTCGATTATTGGCAGAATAAAAAGATTTGAGTTGCTCACGGACAGAGCGATTTACGTCACTGCGGATTGTTTTAGCAATGCGGATAACGGGAGGCATTTGCAGCGTGCTAATTTTTGCCTCAAGTGCCGAGATTTTTTCAGCCATTTCATTTTTGGCAGTGTCAATTGCAGCATTTGCTGCGCTAGTAACTTCGGCAATCTTAGCGGCGTTGGCGGCTTCGATAGCATCAAGTTTTTCGATAATTACTTGGGACATGATTATTTCCTTAGACGGTTGGACAAAGTTTGCAATAATTCTCGCTGCTCAAGAGCGGCGAGTATGGTTGCCTCCGCATCAGAATCGCTCTGGTTCGGCGCAATTTCATTAGGCAACTGAACAACATCACGCTGTTCCAGCACCTTTTTGAAAGTCGATGCAGCGGCAACCGCATCACTTTTAGACAACCCAGCATCACGCAGGGTTTGTTCCAAAATCTTTAAATTTGCAGACCCATCGGGCCTAAAATATTCTAACTTGCTGACGCAGGCTTCAAGATTGTTAGGGTACATCACTACGGATACTTCCCGCAAACCGCCTTTTGTTATCTGAAAATATGCTTCGTCAGATTGATCTGGTTCGCCGTCAGCGTTGACCATTTGATATGTTTCTGCATATGCGCCAACAGAAACACCGCCAAACATAGCTGGCGATTCCTTCATCACGTTGTAAAGGTCGCTGCCCTGCGTAGTGTTTGTGTAAAGCCTGCCGCTAGCAGTCATGCCGGTATCGTCAAACTCAAAGTGCGTCCACTCACCAACCGGAATAGCATCTGCGCTGTGATTGACAAACATCGGCAGCGGCCTGCCTATTGACTCAAATTGCTTGGCCCAGTCTGCAAAACCTTCGGGCTGGTAGTTAAATTTGCGCCCGTCTGCGCCTTCGCGTGGCCCCCAGCTTGTAACCCGTGCCTCAATTGTGCCGGGTTGCTGATTTAGATTTAGTTTTGCTTCGCAGACGATTAACATCTCGTTCATGGATTACCTCGTTGGTTTTGGTTTTATCCATATCGTGTATTGTCTGCGGCTTTTTTTGCTTAAATTTTGCAAGCAACATTGCCAATTCGTGCGGCGGTTTATTTCCCAATGTTTATCTTTCGAGTCTGATTGCCGCCGCCGCCGCCGGTATCTTGTGGACTGCTACCGGGAATTGTATCACTAGGTTTTCCTTGTTTCAATTCGTCTGCACCTTCTAAATTTTTCATGCCTAAATATTCCCGTGCCTCATTTTGTGTCATTATGCCAGCATTCACACCAGCTACTGAAAAATTCATCTGATCAACTGGTGAACCCCGTAAAAATGCCCTTGTGTCAAATTCTACACACAAATTAGGGTATCCGACAAGCAGGTGCTGCTTCAGCTTTTGCTGCACATTGACAATCAGCGGATACATACTAGATTTGTAGAATTCATCAAGCATAGTCTGCGTGTTGTTGTATTTTTGGTCGGCAATACCAATCATTGCAGGCGGCACGCCAAACAAACCGCATATGCGTTTCATGGTTTGTTCTTTGAGTTTAGCGCAGTCAGTGTCTTGCAGCGTCAGCATATCTAACGGCTGGTATTTCATGCCTTGATCAAGCAACATTCCCTGCCCTGGCTTGCTTGGGTCTGCGTTGCGGCTGCCTGTCATAGCCGACCATGCTTCTTTTAGCCGTGCTGCAATTTCTTTGTATTTACCATCGGGTATGACATTTTCTGTCACAAACATTCCGCTGGGTTTGGCCCCGTTTTGCATCACATAATTTGCGTACAAGTCAATATCTTGGTCAAGGCCAATCAATTCTGCCGCCAAAATGCCCTTGTTAAAACCGCCATTACCTTGCCAAGCAGCGTCCACCAAGTGCATAACTTGATGCGCGGCAAGCGGCTCGTCTCGGTTAAACCCGAATGCTGGGGTGCTAAGTCTGTAGCTAGGGTATCTGGTTACATTTACCGTCGTACTAATCAATGTGCTATCAAAAACGTACATTTCCAGCGGCGTTTGTGTGCTGCTTTCCTGGTCTTTGCGCCACCACAAGATGTACACCTCGCCCGACAATTCGTGCCACATAATGTATTGGTAAAAAAATTCGTAGGCGCTTTGGAAATTGTTGGGATTGTTTAGCAAATAGGCTACTTGTTTGGCTTTGGCTTTGTCCCTGCCGCTAACCTCTGGGCTTTTTACTGCATCGTGAAAACCGCCGTCATCCATATCGCACATTATTCTTATAGGCAATTGAGCCATTGCCCTCGCTTTTGCGCCAACACAAGCCATGATTGTAGAATTACGGCTCATCATGCTCATGTCTACGGGTCTTCCAGCGTCTGTGCTGCTGCCCGTGGTGACATAGAGAATTTGACTATTGGCGCTGTTGTATTTGTTGCTGCTGCCCCACAATACATTGTTGCCAAGGGCGGTTTGCCCAAACATTGAGTTGGATTCTTTGCTTGTTTTTTGCTTGAAAATGTCAAATAAAGCCATGATTTCCCCTCAAAAAGTTCTGAAACCGAACCCTGATTGTACGGGATTATCAAGATTGCAGTGCATACTAATGATGAGTGAAACAATGCCATCCACCTTGGCAGACTTGTCAGCTTCGTTTTTTCTTACTTTTACATTTCCATTAACATCTTCATACACTTCGCAATTTCCAAGCTGCCAGCCGACAAACGGGTTGCCGTCATGCTTAATACTGTATTGCATCAACAGTTTTTCTACGTGTTTGCTTGGATTACTTAGTACAGCCATGCCTTGGCCTACTTTTTTGAGCGGCAAGCCAACATCGTTAAGCCTAGCCACTAAGCTGGCTGCGTTGTAAGCATCAAAGCCAATTTCCTTGACTTCGTATTTTTCGCACTGCTTTAAAATGTAGTCGCTTATTTCCCGATCATCCATTACATTGCCTTGGGTAATGTGCAAAATGCCTGATGCACGGGCAACTGCAAAAATGTCGCTAAAGTGTTTTGGAATTAAATCGTAGCCGTCAGATGGTAAAAAGAATTTAAATTCGGCTTCATAGTCGTCGTCAGCAAATCGTTTAAGTGTGCAGACTGCATTCAGGTCGCGGGTAGCCGCAAGGTCAAAGCCAATAAATACCGCCTCGGGCTGTCTGCCGGGCACCAGAGCGCATTTAACGTCATCCCAATATGCTCTATCAACCCAGGCGCTATTGGCGCTTACGTAGACGTTCAAAGTCTTGCACAAAAACTCATTCAGGGCAGCAGGTTTGTGCTTTGCCATTTCTGCACGCTCGGCAATTGCTGATTCAAAAACCGAAATGCCGTGCATCGGGTTTGCTTTGGCCCAGGTTGTTGGGTCACGCCAATCGTCACCAGCGTCCAGGCTGTACAGCAAACCAAACCAGTGCGGGTTATCTGTAGCTTCGCCTGTCAGCATGGCTTGCATCAACGTCATGTCTTCATAAAACTTGGTTTCTTTTGTAAAACTTGCGGTAGTAATGTAAATTCGCAACGGGTTTAGCCTAGCAACCATACCCGAGTGCAATACCTCAATACTGTTGCGATCAACAATCTGTGCGGCTTCATCCACAATAGCACAGGCCGGGTTCATGCCGTCACCTGTCTTTTTTGTGTCCCTAGACAATGCTTTAAAGACTGTTTGGCTGTCACCTAACTTTGTAATTTGATGGCGGCTGACGTTGTACAGGGCTGCTATGTTTTGCGGCATAGCCTCAACAAACCCGGTAGCTGCGTGGAACACAATCCCAGCCTGCTCTCGGGTTGTTGCTAGGGTATAAACCTCTGCGCCTGCTTCGCCCCAAATTAATTCGTACAGGGCAATAACTGCTGTCAATGTAGATTTGCCTGCCTTGCGGGGTACAAACACAATCACATCTGTGACCATGCGCTGCAATTTGTTTCGCTTGTTTCTAAAGCCGTAGATTGCGCAAACTATGAACAATTGCCACGGCTGTAAAACTAGCAACTTGCCTGCGTCTGGGCCTTTGGTGTGCCGCAATTCCGAGGCAAACATTAAAAAATGTTCAACAAAATCAGCGTGAAATTCGTAGGGCCAAGTCTTATCTTCTATTTGATTTAAAAATCGTTGGCAGGCTAAAGTGACGTTTCGGCAAACTGGTATTTCGCCTTTAACCACTTGCACGGCATACAAAATGCCATCTTCAAAATTCACGGGCCAGCCATCAATGCAGCAAATTTGCCGCTTTCGACTTTGTTGGTTGCTAGCCTGCCTCTAGGTGTTAACCCTAATTCATTCATTATCATGATTGCTCGACCCAGTGCTTTTTCACCGGTTGTCAAATACGGATTTGTACCAACAGTTGCGCCAGCATTGAATTTAGTAACAGGGCCACCAGCGTTAGCGCCCTTGATGCATTTGACAAAAACGTCAAGCTGAAAAGCTAGTGCGCCAAGCAAGTGCTGATCTTGCGCTGAACCGATGCCGTATGTGTCATAGAGAAAATCAGCAGTAGTTGTAATAAATTCGTCCATGTTCCACAAATCAGGATTTTTTAGCCAAACCGGGTTAGGTATTCGTTGACTTATAGCTTCGGGCAGCGGTTTGCCTTTATGCGCCGCTTTAGTGCCATGGACAATGTGGAGTTCGGGTGGTAGTCGGTTCATGCGTTTATGTTATCACATTAGGCCCCCCCCCTCAACTTG
>SXGQ01210096.1_pt1 | contig 18690 bp, 16 predicted proteins | sample 3178371 | NCBI WGS metagenome assembly SXGQ01 (sample SAMN11356859, study PRJNA531348) | freshwater metagenome | isolation source: freshwater sample F1-20 | place: China: Fuxian Lake, Yuxi | collected 2017-12-25 | reverse complement strand
GTGGCGCCGACCACGACGGTGCCACCGACGAGTGGCAGCGGTTCCGGAGGGTCCGGCGGGAGCGCCGCAAGGACACCGACTGCCTCGCCGGCGCCGAAGTCGACGACGCCCCCGGCCACCAAGCGAGTCGACCAACCGGCCAAGACCAAGGCGACCGGAGTGGTTGCCCACGTGCAGTACATCGACGCCGTCTACCGGATGTTCATCGGCCGGCCGCCGACCGGTCCTGAGCGCAACCTCTGGATGCCGGTCCTGCAGATGGGCGATTACGGACTGGTGACCCAGACCCTGGTGGCGAGCGATGAGTGGGTCGGTACGCAGATCGATGCGCTGTACCTGAAGTTGCTCGGACGCAGCGCGGACCCGGGCGGCCGTGCCCATTGGATGAAACAGGTCCGAGCAGGCATGCAGATCGAGGACGTGGCAGCCAAGTTGCTCGGCTCGGGGGAGTACTTCCGACGCTCCGGCAAGACGAACCAGGGCTTCGTGAAGGCGCTCTACGCAGACGTCCTGGGACGCAACCCGGACCGAAGCGGGCTGCAGAACTGGGAGTCACAGCTCAACCGCCGGGCCCTGGACCGGGCGGGCGTCGCAGGGGCGTTCTACCGCTCGACGGAGTCCCGCCAGCAGCGGGTCGGCCAGCTCTACGAGCAGGTCCTCCGCCGCAAGCCGGACAAGGGCGGCCGCGACTTCTGGGTCGGACGGCTCCTCACGGTCGGCGACGTGAAGATGGCCGCCTCGCTGGCCGCGTCAGCGGAGTTCCGGCGGCGGGTGACTGACTGAAAGCGGGTCGCTCGCCCTTCACTGGGTCAGTGCCCTGCTTACGATGAGCGACGTGAACGTCGCAGCGGCGCCGGCGACCTCGAACCAGTACTTCCGGCGAGTCACAGGCTGAGCCGATCAATCACCAGAGGTCCTGTGTGGCCGAGGTGGGATCGCTCCCGCGGCAACGCGACGATGCCGGACGGCTTCCCGGAGGACTTCGGACGTGGAAGCGAGGTCCCATGAGGAGGCGAGCCGGCCGATGGCGTACCGGGGCGCAGTCCGCAGGTCCCACGCGGAGACCGCAGCCGTCCACCCGAGCACCATGCGCGTCGTGCTCGGATTCGGATCACGCTCTCTGGCGAACCGTTCACCCCACTCGGAGAGCCGTTCCCGCCGATCCATCCGACCCGGCCGCAGGATCGACGTGGGAACTTCGGTCCCGAACGACGCAGCCAGCTCCCGGAGCCACGTGCTCGTCCGGTGTCGGTGACCGAAGCTTGCCGAGGTCCGTTCGACGACATCCCAATCGATGCGATCGCCAGCCGAGATCAGGCGATGCACGTCGGCCGCGCGATGGCCGGAAGGCGAGGCCGACAGTCGTAGGTCGTGGAGGACGATGATGCACAGCAGGTCGGCGGTGCTTGGCACCGTGAGCCCCGGTACATCGAGACCGGTGCTGCGCGCATCGCGTCCCCGAGCCCACAGATCACGCCCCGGATGCATCAGCGTCCGCTGGGTGATCGGCTGCTTCCGACCGAGCCGCCAGTGGAGGTCGAAGGACACTCGGTCATCGCTGCGCATCCCGGCACCGTGTCGCCCGATTCGCTGAACAGCCGGGATCGTGGGACAAGGGAAGCCTGCGGCGGCGAGCGTGCTCAAGGCGACGTCGAGTTGCTCAGCGGGGACGACCATGTCGAGGTCGCCGATCGATCGATCTCGCAAGCTGCCGTAGTAGGGCACCACTGCGAGTCCTTTGATGGCGAGCGGCTCCACACCGGCGTCCCGAAGCTGAGCGACGATCCCTGCGGCGCGATCCACCAGGTGCCCGTTCTCGAACGCGTTGACGGTCGCCACGGCGTGCCACCGATCGCCGAGGTCGCCGGGTGGATCCAACAGGGAGCGCCTCGCGTCGAGGGCGCCGGCGAGTCGAAGGGCGGTCGGGTGGAGTGCCAGGTCTTCGGCGGGAATCTCGTCGAGAAGCCGGGCGAATGCCTCCAGCGCTCGGTCGGGGTCGGCCACAGCCGCGAGCGAGATCAGCACGGCTGGGTCGGTCCATCGCTCGCGTCGGCCCGAACCTCTCGGTCCAATACCGGTCCGGATCGTCACCAGTCCCGCTTCCAACTCGTCGCAGCGGCGCAAGCCATGGAGGCCCTAGGCTACCCGTTCGTCCGCCCCGGGCTCTGAGGCAGCCGTGGACTCGGCACGGTCGAGGACCCGCCAAGGCCGACCGATAGGCAGAACCCGACGAGCGAGACGAGGAGAGCGATGGCGGACAGCAGACCAGGTCTGGCAGGTGGCCCGACGCCCTACACGTTCGTCGAAGCGATGGGCCCCGTTCGCCGGTCCCTCAACCTCCGCCGGTTGCCGGCGATCGTGCAGCAGGCGCTCGCCATGGTCTGGAGTGCCGCTCGCTGGGACGTTGTCGCTGTGCTGATGCTGCAGCTGGCCTCCGCCGCGGCGACCGTCGTGCAGCTGCTGGTCGCACGAGCCCTGCTCGCCCGCCTCACATCCGGCACGCCATCGATCGAGATGGGCGAGCTGTTCCCGCACCTGCTCGCGGTCGCAGGAGCAACGGCGCTCGTCGGGGTCGCCAACGCGCTCGCTTCGCACATGCAGCGATGGATGACCGAGCGGGTGAGCTGGTACACGGTGCTCCGGATCGGGCAGGTGTCGACCTCGGTGGACCTCGCCACCTTCGAGACCGCTTCCTTCCACGACCAGCTGCAGCGGGCTCGAACGTCCGGCATGACGAGGCCGACGCAGATGGTGTCGTCGCTCATCGGGATCACCAGTGGCCTCGTCGGCGTGGTCGGGCTTGCGACGGCGGTGGCGGTCATCGAACCGCTGGTGCTCGCCTTTGTGCTGGCCGCCGCCGGACCTGCGCTCGTCGTGTCGGTGATCAACAGCCGACGGACTCACCGGTTCGAGTGGGACATGACGAAGGAGAGCCGGGAGCGTCTCCACCTGGGCGGCCTCGTTCACGGCGTCCAGGCGGCGAAGGAGATCCGTACCTTCAGGCTCGGGAAGTACTTCATCGACCGCATCGAGCGGCTGACCGGCGAGCGCTTCGCCCTCCTCGGACCGCACCTACGTCGGCAGACGGGGCTGACCATCGTCGGGCGTCTGGTCGCAGCGGTCGCCATGGCCACAGCTTTGGCGTTCCTCATCTACCTGGTGTCTGTGGAGCGCATCTCGGTCGCTGACGCAGCCATCGTCGCCGTGGCGCTGCAATCACTGGCCGGACGACTGCAGTCGATCACGTCCTCGCTCGGGATGCTCTTCGAATCGACCCTCTTCATCGAGGACTTCGCACGCTTCCTCGATTCCGAAGCGGAGGTGCTGCCCAGGGGCGACCTGGCACCGGACAAGCTCGTCCGGGCGGAGTTGGTCGGTGTGTCCTTCCGATATCCGGACGCCGACCGCCTCGCGTTGCGGGACATCGACTTCCACATCAGCGCTGGGGAGGTCGTGGCCCTCGTCGGATCGAACGGGTCGGGCAAGACGACTCTGGCGAAGCTCCTGTGCGGTCTCTACGAACCATCTGAGGGCGACATCTCGTGGAACGGCCGGCCGTACGCCGATCACGATCCTGCGAGGCTCGCAGCGCGAACGTCGGTTCTCTTCCAGGACTACATGCGATACCACCTACCGCTCTACGAGAACGTCGCCCTTGGAGAGATTGAGCGCTTCGACGACGCTGACGCAGTCGCGGCCGCCCTCGCGGCCGCGGGGGCACTGCCCGCTGACGGGCGTCTCGGCCTGCAGTCACGGCTCGGACGCGAGTTCGACGGCGGCACCGACCTCTCGGTGGGGCAGTGGCAGCGGTTGGCACTCGCCAGGGCCTACTTCCGCAATGCGGACCTCATCGTGCTCGACGAGCCGACCGCCTCCTTGGACGCTCGCTCCGAGTACGACCTCTTCGAGCGCATCCGGAACCTGTCGGAGGGGCGAGCCGTGGCCCTGATCTCTCATCGCTTCTCCAGCGTGCGAAACGCCGACCGCATCTACGTGCTCGACTGCGGGGAGATCGTCGAGCGGGGCACGCACGATGAGCTCATTGGAAGCGGTGGCATATACGCCGAGCTCTTCAGCCTGCAGGCCAGCGCCTACCTCGCCAGAGACGTCACCGCACCTGAACGATAGGTGCCGTTGACGCGCAAGCGCCGGCAGAGCGAACCCCGCCGGCGCTAGTTCTCGCTAACCTCAGTCCACCTCGATGTCGCCGTCAAGGTCCGGGATCAAAGCAGTGAAGATGTCTGCTGCGCTCCCGATCTTGTCGAACTGCTGCGTCAGCTCGTGGATCGTGCCAACCGTGGTCAGGGTCGGGGTCTCGTAGGTCTCGTTGTTCATGTCACCTCCTTCTGTGTTGTGGGATCCACTGTAGGATGCCGAGATCGTGGCTTCGTCAGAGGCTGAGAGATCCACCTAGGCAATTTCCCCTAGGGGATAGCGGAGGCATGAGAAGCAGCGCATACGGGATGAACTTCACCGGCCTGCCGGAACCGGAGCGCGCTCTGCTCGGGGGCCCGCTCGAGGGTGCACCGGACGTCGAGCTCAGCTGGCGCTGGGCGACGGCTGTCAATGACAAGATGCTCGAACGAGACGGTGAAGCGATCATGATGTTCCGGCGCTCGCACGGAGCGGCGATGTGTCGCGACCCACTCCGGATCGAGTTCCACCTGCCGGGGCCGGCTGGGGATCAGATCGCCCACCCCCTGCTCACCACGCCGGCAGCGGTGCTGGCACGTTGGCTCGGGAACGTCACGCTCCACGGCGGTGCATTTGCGCGAAGCAACGGTTCGTGGATCGTCCTCGCCGAGAAGGAGGGCGGAAAGAGCTCCACGATGGCTGGTCTTGCGCTGCGGGGGCTCGAGGTGCTGACCGACGACCTCGTGGTCGTCGATCCGGCAGGCGAGCTGCTTGCCGGACCGCGTTGTGTGGACCTGCGCTCGGAGCCGGCGGCTCGGCTCGCCGTCGGGACCGATCTCGGAACAGTGTCGAGGGCGAGGCATCGCTTCGTCGTGGCGCCGCCCACGCCCCGGACACCGCTCGCAGGGGTCGTGCTCCTCGGCTGGGGCGGCGAGACGGCTGTCGACGTGCAGCAGATCGACCTGGTCGACCGGCTCCCTCACCTCCACGCGCACGAGCTCGGGCCATTTGGCCGCCAAGATCCGGTCGGGCTCCTCAGCCTTGCGTGCCTTCCCATGTTCCGATTGCTGCGCCCTCGGACGTGGGACAGCTTCGACCCCTGCCTCGACGCACTGGTGTCACTCTCCTCCTGACGCTCGGTGCTGGAGCCAAGCGACTTGTGCCAGGAGCGCGGAGTTGAGGGGTGGTCGTCCGCTGCTCCAGGCATCGAGGAGGACCCCGAGCTCCACCTTGGTCTCGTCGATGCCGCCCCCGTCGGTGCGGTCCAGGAAGTCGAGCGTGCGCTCTCCGAACAGCACGTCCGTGAAGTTCGCCTTGCTCTTGCGTGAGAGCAGGTCCCTGGGCAGCAGGTGGCCGAAGAGCGCCGTCATGGCGGCGGTCCGCGATCGCATCCCGGTCGGCGGGAGGCAGGGAGCGTAGGAAGCGAAGAACTCCGGCGAGTAGAGGGGGATCGCGAGCCTTACGTCGTGAGCATCGGACATCGCATCCAGGCGCTGCAGCACCATGCGGGTGAACCGTCCGTGGCGCATCGCCCACAGCATCGCCGGCGCATCATGGCGGTAGAGCCCGGCGTCGAAGCGAGCGATGGACCGCTTGGCTTCGGCGGCCGCAGCCGGCTTCAGCCAGCGCGGCGCGGTGAGCAGGCGAGCGTGGAGCCGCTCGACGCCTCCGACGGGCGGCAGGCGCGGAACAACCGCCCGTGCGAGATCGACCTTGGTTCGGGCCGTGCGGACACCGTGCCAGAGCGGCGGACGCCGCAGCGTGAAGACCTGATCGCCGCCTTCTCCAGTGAGCAGACTGCCTCCGGAGGCATGGGAGAAGAGCTTGTCGATGAGATGGGACCCGACCGGCCAGAAGACGCCGCCCGACTCCATCAGCCGGGTTGCCTCCGGGCCGAGGAGCTCCAACTGGCCCGGCTCGGTCACCACCTGGACGCGTTCGGTGATGGCGAGGTATTCCAGGACCATCCGTTGGTAGGTGCCCTCGTCTGACGACTCGACGTAAGGGAAGACGAGGGTGAGCGGCACCGGCTCCGGGTGGCCTTCCCGGCGGGCGAGGTCGACGGCTACGGCGAGCACTGCGGACGAGTCCCGTCCGCCCGAGAACGCCACGAAGCAGGGGGGTCTCTGCAGCAGCGGTCGGATCACCGCTTCCAGTGCGAGTAGAGGCGTGGAGAACCTCTCGGTCGGCTCCGGTTGGAAACGCCGGTCAGCCGGAACGTCGTCGGGTAGCGGGGTGCCGACGGCGATGTCCAGCGCGCTGAGTGCCTCGCTGCCCACGACTCAGCTGCGTGCCGGCACGCGAGTGAGCTCTACGAACGGTCCGCCCTGCTCCCCGTCGAGCCAAGCGTGGGCCTTCACCCCGTCTGCCGCCCGTGCCCCGATGACCACATCGCGATCGATCCCCTGAGCCCGGTACCACGCCTGGAGTATGAGCGAACGTTCGAGGCAGGTGGCACGGCAAGCTCTCAGCACAGATGTCACGCCGCCTGCCGGACCACGGGTGACCGGCGGTTCGCTGATCAGTGCCGTCGTTCCGCCGGTGGCCAGCTGTCGGCGGACGCTGGGGAGCGTCGCGTACGCCCATCGGGCGCTCCGGACGACAGTGACCGGATGGCGTCCGATCCGGCCAACGCGACCGGGCAACTTCCCGATCCTCACTGCGTTGCGGATGGCGCTCACGCAAGCATCCCTCGACCCTGCAGGTCCTCGACGAACGACCGAGCATCGGCATCAGCCTGCTCGGCGCTGATGCCGTACCGTTCGAGCAAGGAGCCTGCGAGCTCCTCGACGGTCGCCCCGAGCTCGAGCCGTTCCCAGAGCACGCGCGCCGAACGGTTGACCGTCACGTAGGTCGACGACTGCAGATCGAGAATGATGAGCTGCTCGTCGGCGACGCGCCACTCCAGTCCCTCGCTGCGAAGTCGCAGGCATTCGTTCTGTCCGGTCTGCCCGCCGCCCACGGGGCTAGTCCAGCACAGAGCGAAGGGACGTGTCCATCACGGTCACTCAGAGCAGTCCCATCGCATGGGCGCGAGTCACCGCCTGCGGCGTGTTCCTCGCTCCGAGCTTCCGGAACAACGTTGCACGGACGACCTCGACCGTCTTGGGCGCGATGCCAAGGACCGCCGCCGTCTGCTTGATCGAGGAACCGCTCGCCATCGCAAGCAGCACCTCTCGCTCTCTGGTCGTCAGATGGGGCAGCGGCACACCTGCTCCGGCCGAACGGAACGCTTGGACGACTGCGATCGCGACAGCGGATGGGAGGACAACCCGTCCATTCGCGACGGCCGTCAGCGCCACGCCGAGCTCCTCAACTGTCGCGGTCTCGGGGATCACGCCATCGACGCCGGCGCGTAGCGCGCTGAGCGCGACGGACGACTCGGACGTCTCCGCGTCGGTGATGAGCACGCCGGGTACGTCGAGAGCACGGAAGCTCTTCTGGGACGCAGCCGTCCAATCCAGCAGGACCGCTACTACAGGACGATCGACCGTCAGGACGACGTCCAACTCCTCCAGTACCCGCTTGACCACGGCGACCCGCAGCAGCGTTCCGCCGAGCACGGCGACCCCCGCCCCTTGCGGCGGCGTCGTCGTCACGGCGGGTACGACGTCAACGTGGAGGAGATGAGTCCTCTTGCCATGGCCTTCGCGACCGCCTCGCCGGCGTTGTGGACTCCGAGCTTGCGCAGGACCCGGCTGCGATGGCCGTCGACAGTGCGGGGAGAGATGCGCAAGAGCGAACCGATCTCGGCCGTACCGAGTCCGTGGCTCATCAGCCTCAGCACCTCCAGCTCGCGCTGCGTGATCCAGCGCTGATGCGTGCGAGCCGAGGCCAGCTCTGGGGGAAGCGCAGAAAGCACCGGCGACACGTAGGTGAGGCGATCGAGGAATGCTCCGATGCCGTCATCCTCGGCGACCACCGACGTGACACCGGCCGCCTCCAGGCGAAGGAGCTCATCGGGATCTCCGTTGCGCGCCAGGACCACTGTCCTGCTGGCTGGAGCAGCGATCCGCAAGCGCCTCACGAGGGGGACCACGTCGGCCCCGACCGGATCCGACAGCAGAACGATGACATCAGGCTTGGTCGCACGGACCGCTGCGAGAGGCGTCCTGGGCGTAGCGGTGGTCGCCACCACCGTCACGCCTGGTTCATCTGCCAACACCAGTACGAGCCCCGCGCGGTAGATCGTTGGTCGGCCGTGGATCAACACCCGCAGGGGCTCTGACGCCCGGGGCGCCGGGTCAGGCACGGTTCGCTGCGCAGGTGGTCGGGAGCGACGCGACGGCGGTGCCGTTCCGGCCGTCGGCCTTCTGCAATATCGCGTGTCCGTACGGCTTCTCGGCGAACGTCACGAGGTCGAAACCGGCCTCGGCGACCTCGGAAGCCAGCTGTTCCGGATCGAAGTAGTGAACGAAGTTGGGCGACAGCGCGTCGCCGACGGCTGGACCTTCCCTCTGCTGGAGACGTCGGGCCACCGAGGCGACGCGATGAAGTGAGCGGTGGTACGTCGTGGCCGCTCCTCGCGAGAAGAACGAGATGAGAACTGGCCCTGAGGCGGGCAGGGCGCCCGCCACGCCACGCAGAAGCGCAATCCTGCGGTTGCGGCTCGCGATCAACGTGTACGACCCCCAACCGAGGATCACGGCGTCGAAGCGGTCTTCGCCGCCTGGCCAATGATCTCGGACCGAGCAACGCACCTCGACGTCGTGTCCGGCCGCTTGAAGCAGCTCGGTCCCGCGCTCGGCCAGCGCAACGTTCGCCTCGAAGCCGACGACTTCGTACCCGAGCTGCAAGAGACCGAACACCTCACGACCGGCTCCCGCAGCCGTAACGCCGATCCGGCCCGAGGCCGGGAAGTGCTCTGCGATCTGCGCCCTCTCCCACTCATGCAGCCCTGCTCCGTTGTATCCAGCGTCCAGGTACATCCCCTGACCGGCGTAGTAGCGCTCGTCGAGCGTGGTCAGGAAGGTCTCGCTCGCGAACCCCAGCCAGAGACCGTCGTGCGCTCCCATCGCCATGCGGAAAGCCCGTGTCAGCAGCGCCTTCCCCCGCAGGTGTGCCGCAACTGCGATCTCGGCTGGGCTCCGACGCCCAAGAACCCGCCTTCGCATGCTGGAAGAGTAGGGGATCATCCGACGGCGGCGGGACCGACGTCGGCGAATTCCGAAACGCTACGGCGCCGCCGCTCAAATTGTGGTGGTGTCCCTACGTTCCGGATCACCAGCCCGGGGCTCGCGATCCGATCTTCTGGTTTCGCCCATATGGAACTCCAAAGTAGTGCGGACGATCCATGGAGGTTGACGGGCGTGCCACGTAACGTGGCAGAGGTGTCGCTACGGCGGCGCCAGGCGGTTGGCACGCAGATGCGAAGCGGTGAGGCGGAATGGAACTCGAATCTGGAGATGGAGCTGACGGCTGGTGGGGCCGCGCAGCGGGTTGGTCGGTGCGCGGGCGGGCCGACATTGCGTTGGCGCTGCTCGATGCGCTGCTCTTGGCGACGGCGTACGTCATCGTCCTGGTGCTGCGCTTCGACGCCTCGGTGCCAAGGAACGTCTGGGACGAGGTCACACCGTGGCTGCCCTTCGCGATGGTCGTCGGCGTCACGTCTGCGTGGGCGTTCGGTCTCTACGGTCGAGTTTGGCGTCACGCCAGCGCCGATGAGGCGCGCCGGCTGCTGGGTGCCACCGGCCTCATCCTCGCCGTGTTGATCGGAGTCGAGCTGGCGCGCGGTCAGGAGATCCCCTGGTCGGTCCTGTTCCTCGGGACTGGACTCGGCGCCTTCCTTCTCGGCCTGGTCCGGTTCCAGAACCGCCTGTTCTCGTTCCGTCGGCGGTCGCACGAGCCTCGCACGGACGGGCTTCGAGTCGTGGTGATCGGTGCCCGAGACGCAGGCGCTGCCCTGGTCGCCGAGATGCTGAAGAGCCCCGGGGCGGGTCTGGTCCCGGTCGCGCTTCTGGATCCCGACCCCGCTCTGCACAACCGGCGCGTCATGGGGCTCCGCGTCCTCGGCTCCTTCGAGCGACTCCCTGCCGTCGCGACCGCGACCGGAGCCCATCAGGCGGTGCTCGCCATGAGCACCACGACCAGCGAAGAGGTGCGGCAGTGCGCTGCGCTCGCCGAGCAGGCGGGGATCGCACTCAAGATCGTCGGCGGCATCGCCGGGCGGATGCGGGGCGACACCAGCCTGCGCAACATCCGTGACCTGCGCATCGACGACCTGATCGGACGGGAGCAGGTCGAGACCGACCTCGACGCAGTCCGCAGCATGCTCGCTGGACGACGGGTCATGGTCACGGGCGCCGGAGGCTCGATCGGCTCGGAGATCGTCCGGCAGGTGGCTGCTTGCGGCCCCGAGGCACTCATCGCACTGGACCACGACGAGTCCCACCTCCACGACACGGCGGCGACCGTCAGCTTCTCCGTGGTGCAGCTGCTCGCAGACATCCGAGATCAGGTCGCGGTCGAGCGAGCCTTCCAGGCTCACCGTCCCGACGTGGTGTTCCATGCGGCGGCCCACAAGCACGTGCCCCTGCTCGAGGACCATCCCAGCGAGGCCGTGCTCACGAACGTGGGCGGCACCCAGCACCTGCTGGACGCCGCCCGCCGCGTCGGGGTCGAGCGCTTCGTCTTCATCTCGACGGACAAGGCCGTGGAACCGTCGAGCGTCATGGGTGCCACCAAGCGACTGGGCGAGCACCTGGTCTTGGGCGAGGCGCCGGAGGATGCGGTCCACGCTGCGGTCCGATTCGGCAACGTCGTGGGCAGCCGGGGCAGCGTGGTGCCCACGTTCATGCGTCAGATCGAGGAGGGCGGTCCCGTCACCGTCACCGACGAGCGCATGACCCGCTACTTCATGAGCATCCCTGAGGCGGTGCAGCTGGTGCTGCAGGCAGCGACGCTCGCCGACGGCGGCGACCTCTTCGTGCTGGACATGGGCGAGCCGATCCGCATCCTCGACCTCGCCGAGCGGATGATCCGCCTCGCCGGCATGCAGGTGGGGACGGACATCGAGGTGCGGGTCACCGGCGTGCGGCCCGGGGAGAAGCTGGTGGAGGAGCTGCTGGCCGAGGACGAGCCGGCCAGCCCGACGATCCACCCGGCGGTGTCCCGGATCGCTCCGAAGACCGCACCGGCCAGCTCGCTGCGTGCTGCGGTGCGAGGGCTCACCGCGCTGGCCACCGAGCAGCGCGACGATGAGGTCCGTCGTCTGCTGTTCGAGACCACCCGCACGACCATCACTGCGAACGGGCGGATGCCCGACTTCGACCATGCCGCCGCAGGCCGGCCCGACCGAGACACGAGCGATGCCCCCTTCACTATCACCGATTGATCTCACCGCCGGTGCCCTGGCGGACCACCTCTGCGACGCCATCGCCGACCACAGCGCCCGGGTCACGGTGATCGGCCAGGGCTACGTCGGCCTGTCGGTCGCTGCGGCTGCGGCGGCTGCCGGCATGCACACGACGGGCGTCGACCTCGATGCTGCCCGGGTCGAATCGCTGACGGCCGGTCAGCAGGTGGTGGCGGGCGTCGACGACGACCTGTTCGCCGAGGCCTTCGCGACCGGGCGGCTGTCCTTTTCCACCGACGCCTCGGTCGTGGCGGACAGCGATGTGGTGCTCATCTGCGTACCGACACCGCTCATCGACCACCGTCCTGACCTCGCGGCCGTCGAGGGTGCCGGGTCTGCCGTGGGCGCGCACCTGCAGCCGGGCACGGTGGTGATCCTGGAGTCCACGACCTACCCGGGCACGACCGAACAGATCCTCCAGCCTCTGCTCGAGGATCGTGGGCGGAAGGCCGGGCACGATGTCCTGTTGGCCTACTCGCCAGAGCGGATCAACCCGGGCGACACCGCACACGGGTTCGCCGGTGTTCCTCGCGTCGTGGGCGGCCTCACGCCAGCCTGCACGCGGGCGGCTGCCGCCTTCTACGGGCAGCTGGTCGACGTCGTCCACGAGGTCAGCAGCTGCCGTGCGGCCGAGCTGGCCAAGCTGCTCGAGAACACGTTCCGGCTGGTGAACATCGCCCTCGTCAACGAGCTGGCACAGCTGTGCGCCGACCAGGGGATCGACACCTGGGAGGTCATCGAGGCCGCAGCGACCAAACCGTTCGGCTTCATGCCGTTCTACCCCGGTCCCGGCGTCGGAGGTCACTGCATCCCGCTCGACCCGGCGTACCTCACCTGGCAGTCGCGCCGCGACACCGGTCGCCCGTTCCGCCTGGTGGAGATGGCCAAGGACATCAACGACCAGATGCCGATCTACACCGCCCGACGGATCATGGACTCGCTGAACGATCGTGGCTGTGCCGTCAACGGTGCCCGCCTGCTGGCGCTCGGCGTCACCTACAAGCCCGACGTCGGCGACGTCCGTGAGTCGGCCGCGATCCAGGTTCTCGCCCAGCTGGCGGCCTGGGGTGCCGACCTCTCCTTCCACGACCCCTTCGTGGACGAGATCGACGAGCACGGCGTACGGCTCAACGGTCGTGAGCTCACCGAGGACCTCGTGCGCGATGCTGACGCCGTGCTGCTCCTGACCCCACACGCCACCTACGACCTCGAGCAGCTCGCCGACTGGTCCGGTCTGCTGTTCGACGCCCGCAACGCCACGGGCATGCGCGACCGTCCCAACGTGGAGGTCCTGTGACGGAGGTGCAAGCCGGCGTACCGGCCGTGCTCGGCGGTGAACCGGCCTTCCCTGGGCGACTGCCGCTGGTTCGCCCGACGCTGCGGGACGTGCCGGGTCTCACCGCCGAGATCGGCACCATCCTCGAGCGGGGTCTTCTGACGAACGGCTCCACCGTCCGCCAGCTCGAGGAGGCCGTATCCGAGCGCCTCGGCGCGCATGTGGTGGCGGTGTCCAGCTGCACCGCCGGGCTCATGCTGGTCCTGCAGGCGGTCGAGGCAACCGGGCGGGTCGTCATGCCGAGCTTTACCTTCTCGGCCTCGGCCCACGCGGTCACCTGGGCCGGCGGCACGCCGGACTTCGCCGATGTCGAACCGGAGCGAGCCACGCTCGACCCAGACGGGTTGGCCGGTCTGCTCGATGGCGCGTCGGCGATGACCGCGACGCACATCTACGGGTCCCCCTGCGACGTCGAGCGCTTGGGGGAGCTGGCGCTGGGCGCCGGCATCCCACTCGTCTACGACGCCGCCCACGCCCTCGGCAGTGAGCGCAACGGGACGCCCATCGGCCGCTTCGGTGTCGCAGAGGTGTTCAGCCTGAGTCCCACGAAGGTCGTCGTCGCCGGAGAGGGCGGCCTCATCGCCACGATGGACCCCGACCTCGCACAGCGGTGCCGGCTGGGCCGGGACTACGGGAACCCGGGGGACTACGACACGCGATTCGCTGGGCTGAACGCCCGGATGAGCGAGCTGCATGCCGCAGTGGCGCTGGCGTCCTTCGCTCGCTTGGACGAGAACGTCGCGAACCGGGTCCGGTTGGTGGACCGCTTCGAGGCGGGTGTCGCCGGGCTCCCCGGGCTGCGAGTCGTTCGTCCGGCAGACGGTGACACCTCGACGTTCAAGGACCTCACCATGGTCGTCGACGCCGAGCAGTTCGGACTGTCGGCTCCCCAGATCCAGGCGGCGCTCGACGCGGAGGGCATCGACAGTCGGCGCTACTACCACCCGCCGATCCACCGCCAGACGTCCTATCTCGGGGAGTGGCAGGACCCTCGACCCCTGCCGGTCACCGAGGAGCTGGCCGGGTCCGTGCTCAGCCCTCCGCTGTGGTCGCACCTCGAGGATGCGTTCCTCGACCGGGTGGTGGACGTCATCGTCGAGCTGCATCGCCATGCATCGCGGGTGGCGGCAGCGCTGGACGTCTGATCGAGGCGGCTCGGAGGGTCAGTCGAGCTGCTGGAGCACGTGGTCGATGCAGGCGGTGAGCGCTTGCACGTCGTCGGGATCGACCGCCGGGAACATCGCGATCCGAAGCTGGTTGCGTCCCAGCTTCCGGTACGGCTCGGTGTCGACGATGCCGTTGGCCCGAAGCACGCCAGCAATCCGCGCGGCGTCGACCGACTCCTCGAAGTCGATCGTCGCCACCACGTGGGAACGCTTGGCCGGATCGGTGACGAACGGCGTGGCCAGCTCGTGGGCGTCGGCCCAGCCGTAGAGGATGTCGGCTGACTGGTCGCAGCGCCCCGCTGCGAAGTCCATGCCGCCGTTGTGGCACAGCCACTGGACCTGGTCGTCGGCCATGATCAGCGTGGCCAGCGCCGGGGTGTTCATCGTCTGGTCGAGGCGGGAGTTGTCGAGGGTGTCCTTCAGGTTCACGAAGGGCGGGATCCAGCGGTCGCGGGCGGCAGCACGCTTCTCGATGCGCTCGACCGCTGCGGGGGACACGGCAGCGATCCAGAGGCCGCCATCGGACGCCAGTGCCTTCTGCGGGGAGAAGTAGTAGACGTCGCACTCGTTCAGGTCGACCCGCAGCCCACCGGCGGCGGAGGTGGCGTCGACCACGACGAGGCCCTCGGCGCCTGCAGGGCGCTGCACCGGCATCATCACGCCGGTGGAGGTCTCGTTGTGTGTGAGGGCGTAGGTGTCCACGCCGTCGACCGCCTCGACCGTGGGGTGGGTGCCGACCTCGGACTCGACGATGATCGGGTCGTTGACGAACGGCGCTGCCGCAATGCCCTTGGCGAACTTCGAGGAGAACTCGCCGAAGGTGGCGTGGAGCGATTGCTGCTCGACGAAGCCAGCCGTCAGGCCATCCCAGATGGCATGGGTGCCGCCGTTGCCGAGGATGACCTCGTAGCCGTCGGGGAGCTGCAGGAGCTCGGCGAGACCGTTGCGCAGCGACCCGACGACGAACTTGACGGACGCCTGCCGGTGCGAGGTGCCCATGACCGAGGGGGAGGCGTCGAGCACCGCCTGGATCTGCTCCGGACGGACCTTGGAGGGGCCGGCGCCGAAGCGGCCGTCCTTCGGCTTGAGCTCGTCGGGGATCCTGATGTCGGGTGTGAGGGCAGCCATCGCTGCCATGCTTGCGGAGTCACGCGGTGGCGGCGAAACCGCTTCGACTCAGCCGGCCGGTGAGCGTCCGACGTAGCGCTCGACTGGCACCTCGTCGCGAGTGCCATCGGCGATGACCCGACCGTCCTCGATGACGAGGAAGCGGTTGCATCGGCCGAGCAGCGTTGGTCGGTGCGACACGACGATCACGATGGCGTCGCCAGGCATTGCGAACAGCGATTTCTCGATGAGCCTCTCACTCTCGGCGTCGAGCGCGCTCGTGGGCTCGTCGAGAATAAGGACCTGAGGGTCGGCGAACAGTGCGCGACCGAGCGCGATTCGCTGGCGTTGGCCTCCCGACAGGTTCGCTTGACCCTCACCGACTGGAGTGTCCCACCCGACGGGAAGGGCACGGATCACGTCCGCGATGGCGGCTCTCTCCGCAGCGCGCTCGACCTGTTCCGGGGTTCCTTCCCGGAAGAACCGGATGTTCTCGGCCACCGTCCCTCGGATGAGCACCGGCTCCTGTGAGAGCAGGGCGAACGTCGACGCCCACGAGGACGCTGCATAGGACCGGGCACACACGTCGTTGATGCGGTAGTCCCCGACGGTTGGCTCGAGCAACCCGGCCAGGATCATGGCGAGCGTCGTCTTCCCTCCACCCGAGGGACCCACTAGGCCGACCCAGTCGCCTGCCCGGAGACGAAGCGACACTCCCTCGAGCACGTTCGAAGATCCATAGCCGAACGCGGCGTCTCGGAGCTCGACGCTTTCCACCCTGGTCAGTGCCATGTCGCCTCGACGGCGCGTACCTTGCTCGTGTTGCTCAACAGCATCTCGGATCTCATCGAGGTAGGGCCCAGTCTCGACATACGACTGGGTGCTGTTGTTCAGCTGTTGGAGGTAGGAGAGCGAACGCACTGCAAGGATGGCAGCGGTGCCGAACTGCGAAGCGTCAATGTCCAGTTGCCGAGCGACCGCAACGATCGCGACGACACCGAGGAGCACCAGCTGCTGAAACAGGACCGGGATGACGCGTTGCATAGTCCGGAGCCGCCGGAGTACCACTCGTGCGTTTCGGTTCAGGCGTTGGAGCTCGTCCTGTGCGGCTGACTGAACGTCGAAGAGTTGGAGCTCACGGTTGACCCCGGTGAGCGTGGTGGCTGTGAGCTGTACATCTCGGACAGCGCTGGTCGACCGTCTCGCCATCGCCTTTGTCCGCGCGCGTAAAAGGCTGACGAGTCCAATAACGACCCCGCCCAGAGCAGCAAAGATCAACCCGACGAACGGGGAGGTCAGAACGATGAATGTGGCGTAGATAGCCAGGTTGATGGCGGCGCTCATCGCCGTGCTCAGAAGCGGTACGGCATTCGATGCCGCTTGCACGTTGGCTCCAAGAAGCTGCTGTAGGTGGCCAGAGCGCGTTGTAGCCATCGCTCGCCAGTCGGCAGCGAAGTAGGAGTCGATCAGACGGGAACGAGCACTGCCGGCTGCCTTTGCAGCCAGCCTGCCGACCAGGACGCTCTCGCCTACTCGCAGTGTCAGGGACGACAGGCCAGCGGCTGCAGCCACGATGAGCAGAGCACCAGCGCTGGTTTCGAGAGTCCACGGCCCGAGACTGATCTCCGCCCCCACGGCGTCGTCGACCAGCAGCAATAGGGACCGTACGATCGCCAGCAGCAAGACCAGCTCGGCCGTTGCGGCGATGACTCCGATGGGGGGTAGGGCGAACACCCACCATCTGCGGTCTGCTAGCAACCACCGCACGTGCTCGGCCAGTGCCCCGAGCAGTCCGAACCGTGATCGGGGCTTTGGAGATGAAGGAGTAATTCGAAGGTCCTTGAGAGTTGAGCGTGAGACTCGCTGAGATTAGTCAGAGTTGCAATTCGTTCAACGCCCGATCCACCCGAGCGCTGCCGCTTTGTGCGAACCTCGCACAGTGAGGTCCTTCTTCGAGAGCATGGTCGACTCTGCCCACCATCGTCTCGTCCGCACGCGGCGCCCGTCGTTCCACCACGAACTGTGCCGTCTGCATCGCTCCTATCGTCGAGGGTTCCCCGCCGGCGACCCCGTGTTTCGTTGGGAAACGAAGTCTGGCGGGCGTGGCGTGGCCCGGTCAGTCGGCGTCGAAGCTCCTCGGATCCTCCAAGGGCCGTGCCCGGCGGTGTCTATCGACTGGGATGCATTACCGAACCGGTTCGTGCTAAAGCCCGACTGGGAGTCAAGCGCCAATGGCGTCTTTGTTCTATCGCGCCGTGGCGACGCGTTTTACGACGTCTTGGGATGTCGAACCCTCGTGCGCTCAGCGATCCTAGAAGACCTCATCGCACGAGGTCCGGTCATCGCTGAAGAGGTGGTGGGCGACACGGAGCAAGTCCCGGACGACTGGAAGTTCTACGCCTTTCAGGGCCGCCTCGAACTGGTCCTCCAACTCCGTCGGTCGCCCACCCGGCGCTACCGGTATTACCTGCCTGATTGGACTGACGCCGGCCCCGTTCACTATGGCCGAAAGCCCGATCCACATCTGGCGCCTCCGCTACATGGACGCGAGCAACTCATCAAGGCCGCTCAGCGACTCTCGACGGCAGTGGAGGTCCCATTCGTCCGAGTCGATCTCTACCAGAGAGATGACGGCAGCGTGCTGTTCGGGGAACTGACCCCCCGCCCGGGGGTCGGCCATCGATTCCGCCGACCGATCGATACATCTATGGGCGAGGCGTGGGAGACGGCAGGGGTTGCTCCCTGAGAGAGCAACGCCGCATCGCGCCGGCACTAGGACGGGACCCTCACACTCCGGGAGAAGTGTCACGATGGAGCGGCGTACCCGAACAGGAGCGAAAGTCTTGTCTGCGTCCCGAATCTCCTCCGCCGTCGCTGCCATCGCCCCCTCCGCGACCCTCGCCGTCGACGCCAAGGCCAAGGCCATGAAGGCGGCCGGCGAGCCAGTCATCGGCTTCGGCGCCGGCGAGCCCGACTTCCCCACACCCGCCCACATCGTCGAGGCCGCCGTCGAGGCGTGCCGGGATCCGAAGAACCACAAGTACAGCCCGGCGGGCGGCCTGCCCGAGCTGAAGCAGGCAATTGCGGACAAGACCAAGCGAGACTCGGGCCTCGACGTCGACCCGGCCCACGTGCTGGTGACCAACGGCGGCAAGCACGCCGTCTACGCCGCCTTCCTGACCTTGGTGGACCCAGGCGACGAGGTGCTGCTACCTGCGCCTTACTGGACGACCTACCCGGAGCCGGTGGGGCTGGCCGGCGGCGTCACCGTTCCGGTGGTGTGCGACGAGAGCACCGGCTTCAAGGCCACGGTCGAGCAGCTGGAGGCGGCCCGCACCGACAAGACCAAGGTGCTCGTATTCGTGTCGCCGTCGAACCCGACGGGCGCGGTCTACTCCCGTGACGAGGTGCGAGCAATCGGCCAGTGGGCGTCCGAGCACGGGATTTGGGTGCTCACCGACGAGATCTACGAGCACCTCGTCTACGGCGGCCACGAGTTCACGTCGATGCCGGTGGAGGTCCCCGAGATCGCCGACCGCTGCGTCGTGCTCAACGGCGTCGCCAAGACCTACGCCATGACGGGCTGGCGCGTC
>SXGQ01079563.1_pt1 | contig 18696 bp, 13 predicted proteins | sample 3178371 | NCBI WGS metagenome assembly SXGQ01 (sample SAMN11356859, study PRJNA531348) | freshwater metagenome | isolation source: freshwater sample F1-20 | place: China: Fuxian Lake, Yuxi | collected 2017-12-25 | reverse complement strand
TCGGAACCTTGTAAGGGTTCTCTGCTGTGATCTTTTCGTACATGTGAAAGAGGTTGCCGTACTTCTTTCGTACGACGTCTTCTCCATCACGAGCGATTGCGTCGCGGAAGTCGAGGAAGACAGCGAGCCCCGATTCACCGACACCGTAACCGGCGTCAGTGCGTTCCTTGGCGGCACGCGATGAGATGTCGCGCGGTGCAAGGTTGCCGAAGGACGGATATCGGCGCTCGAGGTAGTAATCCCTCTCGTCATCAGGGATTTGTCCCGGCGGGCGATGGTCAGCTTTGTTCTTTGGCACCCAAACTCGCCCGTCGTTGCGCAAGCTCTCGCTCATCAGCGTAAGTTTGGACTGGTAGTCCCCACTGACGGGGATGCACGTGGGGTGAATCTGAGTGTAACAGGGGTTGGCGAAGTAGGCGCCACGTCGGTGGCACCGCCATGTGGCTGTCACGTTGCAGCCCTTGGCGTTGGTGGAGAGGTAGTAAACATTTCCGTAACCGCCTGTGCAGAGCACAACAGCGTCAGCGGTGTGAACCTCAAGCTTTCCGTTTTCCAGATTGCGAACGACGATACCGCGAGCGGCGCCGTTGGAGACGATCAGTTCGAGCATTTCACGGCGAGCAAACATTTTCACTCGACCCGTTGACACCTGCCGCATCAGGGCCTGGTAGGCCCCCAGCAGCAGTTGCTGTCCGGTTTGTCCGCGACAGTAGAATGTGCGGGACAACTGGGCACCGCCAAACGAGCGGTTGGCGAGCGTTCCGCCATACTCTCGGGCGAACGGGACTCCCTGAGCCACGCACTGATCGATGATGTTGTTGGCAACCTGAGCCAGGCGATAGACATTGGCTTCGCGAGCCCGGTAGTCGCCACCCTTGATGGTGTCGTAGAAAAGTCGCCAGATGCTGTCGCCATCGTTGGGGTAGTTTTTCGCGGCGTTGATACCACCCTGGGCCGCAATGGAATGGGCACGTCGCGGACTGTCCTGGAAACAAAAGGCCTTGACGCTGTAGCCCAGTTCCCCGAGGGATGCAGCAGCCGAACCTCCGGCGAGACCAGTTCCGACCACGATCACGCTGTACTTGCGTTTGTTGGCCGGGTTGACCAGTTTCAGATTGAAGCGGTGTTTATCCCACTTCTGTTCCAAAGGCCCCGCAGGGACTCGCGAGTTCAGTGTATCACTTGCGACGCGGAACATCGGAATTCCTCAGACTGTGCTAATGGTGGTGAAGAAAGCGCCCGGTGTGGCCTGGGAGTGGGCTGATCTACGAATTCCTGACGGCCATGGCCCAGACAACCACACTGATGAACCCGCCGGCAATCGCCCATGCCAGCAGGAAACCGCTCCAGCGGAAAATGAAATTCCAGTTTCGATGATGAAGTCCGAAAGTCTGCAGCGCGCTGCGGATCCCATGGCTGAGATGGATTCCGAGAGCGATAATGCAGACGATATAGAGGACGGCGTGGGCGGGGTGCTGCAGGACAGCTTTGACTGCCTGGAAGGAATTGGTGGCTTCACCGGAGGCATCAAGTGCGGCCGAGTAGTCGACCCCCAGACCTTTTTTCAGCTTCATGTCAAGGATGTGTGACACGAGGAAAATGAAAATCAAAACTCCGGTAACCATCATCCAGCTGGATGCCCCGCCGGACGGCAGAACGAACAGCCCCTGTTTTGTCTGTTTCATGGCGTAGGCACTGCCGCGAGCCGTACGGTTCATGGCTGCTGTTGAGACTGCGAGGCCGATGTGCAGTGCGAACATGGCAAACAGGCCCACTTCGGCAATGCCGAGGATTGGTCCGAGGCTGTGCAGTTTGGCTGCGTAGGCGTTGAAGACGTCTTCGCCGGCATACAGCTGCAGGTTCCCGGCGAGGTGAACGACCAGGAAGCCGACCAGTGAGAGGCCGGATGTCGCCATGAGCAGCTTCTGTCCTACGGATGAGGACAGAGCCCTGATCACCGGGGCAATGCCCGGGACGAGTGCCAGAAAGTAGGCCGGCAGGCCCAGAATTCGAAGCAGAGCGTTCAACTTACGCTCCTTTCGCTGAAAGACCATCAGGAGATCACTGGATCAGAGGCAGCTTACCGCAACTGCAGCAGAGCCTCTGTGGCCGAACCGCTGCAGACTTCGCAGTTTCACTGCTTCCCGGATTATAGAATGGGGGGAAGTGTCTGCAACGACCGACGGTGTGTGTCTTTCGGACGGGAGAGGCAGTGAAGTTGACAGGTGGCGAGCGGTGTTCCGGCAAATTCCGGCTGCTGGTGGCAATGCTCGCATTTTTCCACGCAGAAACGCGAAAAGTCGTTAAAGTCTGCGTTATTGGAAGGGGCTGATGGCGGGGACGGCAGCAGGGCGTTCGATCAGTTGATGGGGTTTGGGGATGCAGGTCTGAGAGTTGTTCGAGATCTGGAGTGCTGACAATGGGATCTTCGGGGCAGACAGCGGGGTATCAGCGGTGGAGTCGACTGACGTTCCTGCACTGGCGGGTGTCGGCGGAGCTGTTGCAGCGTCATCTGCCGGCAGGTCTGCAGGTTGAGACATTTGACGGGAGTGCATGGCTGGGACTGGTGCCATTTTCGATGGAAGCTGTGCGTCCGTGGTGGTCGCCACCGGTACCGGGGGTGTCATGGTTTCTGGAGACCAACGTCCGTACCTATGTGCGTTCCGGTGATGGCCGGCGAGGCGTGTGGTTTTTCAGTCTGGATGCCAACAACCGGCTGGCCGTGTTCATTGCGCGGACTTTTTGGAACCTGCCGTATTTCAACGCGTCGCTGCAATTGCGGGAAAGCGTTCCGGCGGGGGAGTCGATGCCCGGGCGATGTTTGTTTTATGACGGGCGACGTTCCGGACGTGGTGGAGTTGATTATGACATCACAGTTCGAGTTTCTCGTGAGGAGCCGTGGGCGGCCCTGCCTGGCACTCTTGAGCATTTTCTGGTGGAGCGTTACCTGTTGTTCTGTGCTGATCGTCGTGGGCGGCTGTATACGGGACAGGTGCATCATGATCCGTACCGCATCCAGTGTGTGAGTGAGAGTCGGATTCGTGAGTCCATAACTGGTGCTTTGATTCCGGGGCTGGTGTTGTCCGGGGGGCCGGATCATGCGGCCTATTCGCAGGGAGTGGACGTTCGGATCTCGCCGATTCAGCCCTTTTGAGTCGACTCGCGGAAATTCGTCACGAATCCCGGGTTGTCAGCTTGACTTCAGCCGATACTCGCAGATGATTCCGGAACTGGTCGGGCCGTAATCAACTCTCACTTCCTTTGGCCCAGGAAGCATGTCCAGGCAAGTCAACTTGCTGATTGGCGGCACGCTGCTGTTTCTGCAGTTGTTGCTTCCTGCTTTCGCACCTCAGCTGCATCAGCTGATTGGTTGCGTTGACCATTGCTGCGGATCGGGCCATTCGCACGAGGAATCGTCTGGCATTTCAGGTGTCTCGTGCGCTGCTGCAGCTCGGTTGAACTGCGGTTTCGGCTCGGCGGTGCATTCAGCGGCCCGGGCTGGTTCTCAGTGTCCCTGGCACAAGCATGAAGGCGATACCGGCGAATCGCGGACTCCTCGTCCGCACGAGTGTGTGTCGTGTGCGATCTGTCAGGTGCTGTTGGCACCTCGATGTGCTGTCGCCATATTTTCCTTCAGTGAGTTTGTTGGGCAAGTGCGGCTGGTCGTATGTCCGACGATCGCTGCAGCGCCTGCAGAGCCGGTGTATGCACTTCCGGCCAGAGCGCCGCCTGTGGCGTAAGAGCGTGAGTCTGCGTCAATGTTGCTGACGCGATTGATGCCGTGATGTGTGCAGACCCTGCCATGGTGGAGATTCCCTGGCGGCCGTGTCGACCTGGCATCGCAATTCTGCAGAGAAGATCTGCGTCGTGGGAGACCTCGTTCGCGGCCCGTGCATGGCGTTTCGGGTCCGACCAGTCCGTGCCCTGCCGGGCCGCGACGAGGCATTTCCACGCACGTTTGGTGTTTGTTTCGCACATTTCATTTCCATGATCAGGGGGCGTACCAGTCATGTTTGGTGAGCGGATTTCGGGGGCTCGAAGTCGAGTTCGAGGATTTACTTTGATTGAGCTGCTGGTTGTGATTGCGATCATCGCAATTCTGGTGTCATTACTGTTACCGGCAGTACAGCAGGCTCGTGAGGCAGCGCGGCGGACGCAGTGTAAAAACAATTTGAAGCAGTTGGCTCTGGCGGCGCATAACTATCACGACGCGCATTCGGCATTTCCGCTGCAGGCGGGAACATCGCTGTACGGTTATTCGGCGCAGGCACAATTGCTGCCGTTTCATGAGCAGGGGAATCTGTATTCGCTGATTGATTTCCAGCAGCCACTGACTGTGGGTGTGGCCTTCAACCCGCAGGTGAATCCGCGGGTTTCAGCAGCAGCAGGCCGAGTACTTCCGGTGCTGCTGTGCCCCAGTGAGAACGGGGATCCGTATCTGACGGACGGATTTGGTTTCCGCTGGGCGGGCGGAAATTATCTGTTGAATGGAGGTTCAGGGACTGCTCGCAACTATTGCAGTGCACCGAATGATGGCCTGTTCTGGCGCGGTTCCAATACGAAGATGCGGGACATCACGGACGGGACCAGCAACACTGTCTTCATGGCTGAGGGGTTGTTTGGAAATCGGGTGGCATCTGCGACGGCGCTGGTGAATCCTCAGCGGCAGATGAAGCGGGTCAGTCTGGGGGCACCGTGCGGCGTGACGGCTGAACAGATTGAAGCTGCCGCGGCCGCTTCGTGGGATGGTCGCAGGGCGGGTGCCTGGATCAGTGCGACCGGTTTTCAGACTCTGGTACATGGCTACCTGCCGCCCAATTCTCGGACTCCGGATGCGATTTTTCATGGTGATGTCGTGAGTGGTCCGCGGAGCATGCACGCGGGTGGTGCGCAGTTGTCGCTGTGTGACGGCAGTGTGCGATTTGTGAGTGAAAATGTGGACCGTGTTGTCTTTCGGAACGTGTTTGCCCGGGATGACGGTCGGGTGATCGGGGAGTACTGAGGGATGAGGGAGCCGGCAAATTTCGGACGTTGTCATTATGTCGGAATGCTGCTGAGCTGCGGGTTGCTGCTGCTGCAGGTGGGCTGCAGCGGCGGCGATGCCGCGACTCCGCTGTCGGAGCCGCGGACGGAAGCTCCGCAGCAGTGGCGTGAGGGCGGTCGGCAGTGGAGCCTGGCGGGCGATTACGGTGCTGCGGACGATTCGCTGCTGGAAAAGTATTTTCGGATGCAGCCGGATCTGGCTGGCAGCCCCGATCTTGCGGGTCAGCCATTGGTCTTTACCAGTGGAGCCTCAGATCGCCAATATGTGTGGCTGCGGCAGGCTGTTGACGGCACGTACTGGTACTCAGTGCGTTATGCAGGGGGCCGATTCAGTGCTCAGTCCGGTCAGGGTGTGCCGTGGCCGTTGGCGACTGAGCCAGCGGGAGTGCGTTGAGTGCAGTTCCGGTGCAGTGGTTTTGTGAATGTGGAATGTTTTGCAGGAGTGGCAGGCATGGCGGGTGTACGACGGGGGTGGGTATGTGGTGTCTGCATGGTGGTAGTGCTGCTGATGTGCTCGACAGGCAGATGCCTCGCGCAGCGGGCGGGATACGGCGAGCGGATGACGCGGCTGATCTGGCAGGATCACGAGACTGGTGGATTGTACTGGGGTGAAGTGTTTCAGGGGCAGGCGTGGACAGTGACGGCATCGCCGGTTCGCGATTTCCCGAAGCTGACTGCGGGTGAGCAGAGTCTGGTGCAGATGGATCGCGTTGACGAGTTCGTGCTGGCTGGTGTGCGAGGCAATGCAGATGGAAGTTCCGGCAGTGGCTGGGTTGCTCTGGATATTGGTGTGCGGGGGGTACCGCATGGCAATCATTTTGACTGGCAGTATCCGGCTGCGCCGCGAGTACTGGTTTCGGCATTGAATGCGGAGCAGGGCAATCCTGCGCATTTGTATGTCAGTGGCGGGCGGTTTTATGTGGCGAATGACAGGAAGAATGGATTTACGGTGGTGGATCCGAAGCGGCTGGGAAAGGAGGGGCTGGGGGCGGCTCAGTTTTTCAGTGGCGGTGGTGGCCATATCACGATGGCGCCGGTGGAAAATCGTCGGGTGTTTGCGACGTGGATTGATGGTGGTGGTCCCAATCAGGGGCGGGTCGATGTTGTTGAGCTTCCGCAGCCGGGCGGGCAGGTATCGAACTGGTCATTTCAGTTGCCGACGGGTGTGCTGCATGGGGCAGCAACTTGTGCGGGCAAGGTGTTCTTTGCTCCGGCCGACGGTGTGTGCTGGGTGCCGGCGGACGTAAGTGCTCCGCAGGGAGAGGCGGCGGTCCCGGCGACTCACATCAGTCTGGGGCAGGATGCGGAGACCGGGAAGCCCTTGCGGACGGGGGCCTTTGTGTGCCACCGCAACTATGTGGTTTTTGTGACTGGCAGTGGGGAGCAGTCGGCACTGTGTCTGCTGGATGCTGCAGCGGCGCAGCCGGAGTTGATCAGGATACCGCTGGCTGTACCTGATGGCCTGTCACTGGTGACTCCTGAGGTTGTGCTGGCAGCCGGTGGCAAGCGATATGCGTTTGTGTTTATGGATCGTGCGGAGGGTGAGGTGCAGGAACAGCTGGCGATTATTGATCTGGATCCGAACGGTAATCGCAATTTTGCTGATGCGCAGGTCCGTCAGATGCTGCCGGTGGGTGCCAGTCGGGTGAGTGGTCATTCCGGGCATCACAGTGTGGCATTCGACAGCGAGGGTCGAATTGCCTGTATTGCGAACCCGGGTGACGGGACGATCTGGGTGATGACCTTGAAGGATCTGCAGGTGCGGGGTAAGTCGAAGGTCGGTGGTCAGCCGCAGGGAATTTTGGCGGCTGGCAGTGCCAGCCATCACCACTGATTTCGGGAACGACGGGTGACACGCCGGATTTTTCACGAAAAAGCCGTGGGAAATCCGTATTGTTTTCTCGAATGTCGCTGATTCGATCGCTGCGGATCTGGTTTGCATACCTCTGGTGTGTCCTGATGTGCTAGCATTTTCGTGCAGGATCGATCCAGCGGGGATCGCACCAGTCTGCAGGCGTTTGCGCCCGCAGCCTGGTGTTTTGTGTCAATTGTTCCGTCTGACGTTCATCGCAAGGAAACACCATGCTTCGTTTTTCAAAGTCGCTGGCCAGTCTGGCACTTCTGTCGGCAGTTCTGGTTCCGGGGTGTCAGGACGCTCCTCCGGCTCCGGTGGCGGACACGCATGAGCACGGCGAGGGTCATCATCATCCGGAGACTTTGGCTGACGCGCTGACGGAGCTGACCGAGTTGCGGGACACCATTCGTGATGCATTTGCGGCGGACGACACAGACAAAGCTCATGATCCGTTGCATGAGGTCGGACATATCATTGAGGTGGTACAGGAGCTGGCTGAGAAGGAGAAGCTGCCTGAGGAACGCCTGGCGATTGTGAAATCGTCCACCGAAGAGTTGTTCAATGCGTTTGGCGAAGTTGACAAGACGATGCATGGTGGTGAGGGATCGACGTACAAGGACGTTTCGGGAAAGATTGACGCTGCGATGGTCGCGCTGAAGGCGGCGATTACTGGTGAAGCTCCGGCAGAGCCAGCCGCCGTCCCCGCTGGTGAAGCTCCTGCCGCTGATGCTCCTGCCGCCCCCGCTGGTGAGGCTCCTGCTGCTGATGCTCCGGCTGCCCCCGCTGGTGAGGCTCCTGCTGCTGATGCTCCGGCTGCCCCCGCTGGCGATGCTGCTCCGGCGGCTGAGGCTCCTGCGGCTCCCGCGGGAGATGCTCCGAAGGCTGAGTGATTGCGGACAGGATTCGGGAGAAGAGTCATGGGGCGTTTGTGTGTCCTGTCGTTCTGTATGCTTCTGCTCTGCGGATGCGGTCAGGCGGATCCGGCAGTCACTGCTGCCCGCGAGCAATTTGTTTCGCAGGCTTCGCTGCAGGGTGAGGTGAAGATTCCGGACATTCGCAAGGCTGCATCTGCCGAGGATGCGGACAAAGCGAAGTTGTGGGTGATCCGAGCGAAGATTAATGCTGGTGAGTTTCCGCCTTTTGCGGATGGCTTGGCGTCGTTTATCGTGACGGATGCTTTCGGCACCGATGACGCGCAGCACAAAGGTGGTGCAGACCACAACCCTCATGACTGTCCGTTCTGCAAGCGTGACATCAACAGTGTGATGGCGCGAGTGGAATTCTGCGGGGCAGATGGCAAGCCACTGTCCCTGGATGCTCGCCAATTGTTTGACCTGCAGGAGATGCAGCTTGTGCAGGTCGAGGGTACTGCTCGAAAAGATGATGATGACTGGCTGGTCATTTCGGCTCGTCGCATTCATGTTGTGCGTTGACCCGGGGCGAGCGTGCGTTTCCTGAGAGCGGGCGGTAACCGCCTGTGGGGGCGATAGTTGTGTCGAAGCCACTTCCTGTGACCGTGCTTTCGGGATTTCTGGGAGCGGGCAAGACGACAGTTCTGAAGCATCTGCTGGCGAACAGTGGCGGTTTGCGAATCGCGCTGATTGTGAATGACATGAGCGAGCTGAATGTGGATGCCGCAGAGGTGGCTCGTGCACAATCGGCCCTGGGGAGACAGGCGGATCGGCTGGTCGAGCTGTCGAATGGCTGTATCTGCTGCACACTGCGTGAGGATCTGCTGGAGCAGGTCGCAGGTTTGGCGCGTGAGGGGCGATTTGATTATCTGCTGATTGAATCCACCGGCATTTCAGAGCCGATGCCGGTGGCGGAAACATTCACCTTTCGTGATGGCCTGGGGCAGTCACTGAGTGATCTGGCAAGGCTGGATACTCTGGTCACAGTGGTGGACGCGGCGTCGTTTCTGCAGGACTTTCAGAGCGAAGACGAGCTGCGTGATCGTGGTCTGGAGGCGAACGACGAGGATCAGAGGGATCTTTCGCATCTGCTGGCGGACCAGGTGGAGTTTGCCAGTGTGATTGTGCTCAATAAACTGGATCTGGTCGGTGCTGAGCAGCGACAGAGGCTGCGTGAGCTGATTTGTCATTTGAATCCTGATGCCAGGATTGTGGAGACTCAGTTTGGTCAGGTGCACGTTCCGGAGGTGCTGAACACTGGGTTATTCAGTCTGGATTCGGCGTCGGGTGCAGAGGGCTGGCTGTCGGTTCCGCGTGGTCTTGAGCACAGTGAAAGCGACGAATACGGAATTCGCAGTTTCCTGTTCGAGGCTCGTCGTCCGTTTCATCCCGAGCGTTTTTATCGCTTTTGGACGGAATCGGCGGAGGCTCAGGGTGTGCTGCGTTCCAAAGGATGTTTCTGGCTGGCATCTCGCCATGACGTTTCCGGGTTCTGGTCGCAGGCGGGTCAGGTGGTGCGAGCCGAACCGGGAGGTTTGTGGGCAGCAGCGATACCGGAGGAAGAACGCAGCGAGGACGACGGCGCTGAACAGCTGCGGGAGATCTGGCAGGAACCGTGGGGTGATCGTCGTCAGGAACTGGTCATTATTGGCCAGCATCCGGATCAGGGTGTGCTGGTGCGAGCCCTGAATGCCTGTCTGCTGACGGACGCGGAGTATGCTGGTGGTCCGGAGGCATGGCTGCGGCTGCCGGATCCGTTTGATGACTGGAATGTTTCCGGTCATCCGAATGCAGACGCGGCTGGCTAGTTGGCTGGTGGTCCGGTCAGCGGCGGACGCTCCTGCATCCATTGCAGCATCAGTTGCACGTTCTCGGCATAGACATCTGCGTTGGCACGTTTTCCGGTGCCTCCGGCGGCAGCCCACACTTCTGCAAGGTAAACGTCTTTGGATTCCGGCTGACACGGGTCACCGGTTCTTTTCTGCCAGTCTCGAAGTGCAGCCCGCAACAGTTTCAGTTGTGTCTGATGTGCGGGATCGGTTGCGAGATTGCGGAATTCCGAGGGGTCGGCAGTGGTGTCGTAGAGTTCTTCAACAGGGCGGGTGTCAGCCATGATCAGTGACTGCTCGGGGTTCAGTTTTCCCTCCGCATGCAGTCTGCGCATGGCCTGCAGGATGGGTTTGCTGTCCTTGTAGCGATTTGGCTGGAGATATGGTCTGGAGGGGAACCCATTCCAGATGTATTTGAAGCGGTTGTCGCGGACGCTGCGGATCAGGTCCACTGTTTCATCGGCTCGGTCACGAGCGGCAAAGACGAACTGTCTGGGGGTATAATCGGGGGCGAGGATGTCCTGGGCCAGTACCCAGTCCGGCTTGCTGATTGCGGCCAGTCGGAGTGTGGTGGCGGCGAGGTCAATGTGTTCGACAACATCGTCACGAACGAGGCCCGGCTGAATGCCTGGACCGCGGACAATCAGCGGGACGTGAGTTCCACTGTCGTAAAGAAACTGCTTGCAGCGAACATGGCTGATGCCGTGATCGGTCATGAAGAAGATGACAGTCCGATTCAGTTCGCCGGCAGCCTGCAAGCGATCCAGAATCAGTCCGACTTCACGATCAGTCCAACGCACGGTATCGAGGTACTGGGCCCAGTCTTCCCGCATGACGGGATCATCGGGCAGCCACGCGGGCAGGTGCAGTTCGGACGGCGGTGTGACAGAACCCAGGACACTGGCGGCTTTTTTTGGCCATGCGGCCTCATTTCCCTGACCTCGGTGTTTTCCGCCGTGCAACTGAACCTGTGCGAAGAACGGGCTTCCGTCTGGTCTTTGGGTCCAGTGAGTGCGATCAAAGGCTGCCGTCTGGTCCCACTGGAAGTTGTAGTCGGTTTTGGCAATGGATACCTGGGGATTGGCAGCGGCATCTTCGGCGGAGCGGAGGAATTCTTCCGGGGAGATGTTGCTGGTGTGGTATCCGGCCTGTCGCAGCATCTGCGGAATCAGCTGCACACCGTCCGGCAGTCGGATGGGGTGTGCAGGGACATTTGAGCGATGATTCTGGGCTCCGATGCTGGTCTGGTAACGTCCGGTGATCAGTGCGGAGCGACAGATGCTGCAGATGGGTGCGGTGACGAAAGCTTTGGAGAATCGCGTGCCTTCAGCGGCGAGGCGATCGACGTTTGGGGTTTGGATATCCTGCTGACCATAGCAGGAAAAATCTGCGGACATATCCTCCACGATCAGCCACACGACATTCGGTCGACTGGAGACGTTTTGATCTGTTGGCACGTTTTTCCGATTGGGTGTCTGATCCGTACCTGACTGGGGATCAGCAGCTTTCTTTGCGGAGTTTCTTTTTGCTGCAGCCTTTGCTTTGGTTCCCGCCTTTCCGGCCGCTGCTGGCTGATTCTGTTTTGCATCCGGGACGTTTCGGGTTGGCAGGAAAGTGGCCAGTTGCTGACGCTGGTCAGCAGTTTCCGGTCTGGTGGCCAGATTGGTCCATTCGTACGGGTCATTCCGGTGATCGTAGAGTTCCTCGGAGCCGTCGGCATAGCGGATGTATCGCCAGTGGTCCGTGCGCACGGCATGATTGTTCTGTCCGAAGGTAGTGACGGCTGCATGAGGCCATGCGCTGTCGGGATTCTTCAGCAGTCCGACCAGACTGGTTCCCTCGACGTGTGCTGGTGCAGGGAGGCCGGAAAGTTCGCAGAGTGTGGGGTAGACGGACATGAAGTCGACCGGGCGACTGCAGGCTGCACCGGGTTTTGTGGTGCCGGGCACAACCCAGATCAGCGGAGCACGCGTGGCTTCTTCCCACAGGGCGAATTTTCGCCAGTGCTGTTTTTCACCGAGGTGCCAGCCGTGATCGCCCCAGAGGCAGATGATGGTGTTGTTTCGGAACGAGGATTTTTCCAGTGCATCCAGAACTCGGCCGACCTGGGCATCGAGGTAACTGATGGCAGCGAGATAGGCCTGAACAGCCTCCTTCCAGCGTCCGGATCTGAGAATCTCGGCATGATCCCTGTCCGGTGCGGCCATTTTGATTCCGGCTGCCGGCACGTCGCTGAGGTCATCGGTTCTGGTTGGTGGCAACTGAATAGTGTCCAGTGGGTGCAGGTCATAGTATTTCTGTGGCACATTCCACGGCATATGAGGCTTGTGGAATCCCAGAGTGAGAAAGAAAGGGCGATCGTGCTGTTTCTGCAGTTCAGAAATGCCGTAGTCGGCGATGGCCGTGTCCGGTACCAGTTCATCACCGCCTTTCAGGACACCAAAGGCGATTCCGCCGATGCTGCGGTTGTCCAGCAGATCGCCGGGTCGGTCGGCCCGTTCTTTGCCGCCTGTGGCAGTCCACTGGTCTTCGAATCCCAGTCCGCCGTGCCAGAGTTTGCCCATGCCCAGTGTCTCATAGCCGGCTTTTCGAAACTGAGTGACCAGTGACTGCTCGCTGGTGACTGCCAGTTGAAAGGATGTGCCGTTGTCATAGATCCCGCTGCTGCCGGGGCGCAGTCCTGAAAGCAGGGCAGTGCGGGATGGGTTGCAGACCGGTGCGGCGCAGTGAGCATTGGTGAAAGTCATGCCCATCGAGGCCAGTCGATCGAGGTTCGGAGTTTTAGCCTGCGGGTTGCGCCCCAGGTGTCCGACCCAGTGATTCAGGTCATCGACAGCAATAAACAGGACATTCATCCGTTCCTGGCCAGCCGTTGTGGCCGATGAACAGAGCAGCATCACCAGTGAGCAAAGGACAGGCAGGAAATTTCGCATGTCAGTCTGGCTTTCGAATGGTCAGCGATGCACAGCGTGCGAGGAATCAGGCGGAGCGGAACAAATCGACGGCCGGGTTGCCGTGCACGTCAGTCAGTCGAAAGTCACGACCTGCATAACGCCATGTCAGCCGGGTGTGATCCAGTCCGAGGGCGTACAGAATTGTGGCATGCAGGTCATGCATGTGCATGGGTTGTTCCACGGGATGGAATCCGAAGTCATCAGTGGCTCCCCACGTCAGTCCACCGCGAATTCCGCCACCGGCCATCCAGATACTGAAGGCAGCCGGATGATGATTTCGGCCATCACCATTTTCAACTGTGGGCGTCCTCCCGAACTCGGAGCCCCAGATGACAAGTGTTTCATCCAGCAGTCCGCGTTGTTCCAGATCCTGCAGCAGGGCTGCAATCGGCCGATCGACTCGCGCACATTCCCGGCGAAGTCCTGCATTATTCTGTGTGTGGTGATCCCAGGTGTAGTCGGTGGAGGCCTGGACATACCGCACCCCCTGTTCAGACAGTTTGCGTGCCAGCAGGCACTGTCGTCCGAAGTTGTCGGTGGGTTCATCACCGATGCCATACATGGCCAGGGTAGCGGGAGTTTCATCTTCCAGTCCGAGCAGACCGGGCAGCGAGGTCTGCATGCGGAAAGCCAGTTCGTAGCTGGAGATCAGTCCTTCGATTCCTGGGTCTGCTGCGGTCGACTGCAGATGACTGTGGTTCAGAGACTGCAGCAGATCCAGTTGTCGTCGCTGCAGCGTTCGGGGAACGCGATCATTGCCGAGGTTGGAGATGCGGGCTTTGGCAACCGGAATCTCGGCTGCTCCGATGGCCGTGGCCTGGTGTTTTGCCGGGAGGAACGCGGATCCGTAGTTCTGTACTCCGCCATGTCCGCGCGGTGGGGAAATGGTAACGAATCCGGGCAGGTTTGCGGATTCAGCTCCAAGTCCGTAGCTGATCCAGGCTCCGACACTGGGGCGCAGAAATGTGGAGCTGCCGGTGTGCAGATTGAGCAGGGCTTCACCATGAGCGGATCCGTCCGTGTGCATGGAGCGGATCACACACATGCGATCCGCATGCCGGGACAGTTGCGGGAACAGTTCGCTGATTTCCACGCCGCTGTCTCCGCAGCGACGGAATTTGAAGGGTGATCCGAGGATTTTTCCGCCGGGAGGCGAGCCGTGCTTCCACGCTTCCGCACTGACCTCGCGGCCATCGAACTGCTGCAGCAGCGGCTTAAAGTCGAACAGGTCGACGTGACTGGGACCGCCCCACATAAACAGAAAAATGACTCGTTTGGCAAGACCTGGACGGTGTGGCAGAGCAGACGAAATCGCGTCGGACGGAGCTGCCTGGGCTGCCAGAGCGGCGAGGCTGACGTGCGCAAATCCGCAGGCCGACGTGCGCAGCAGACTGCGTCGCGATGTCGGTTGCCGGAACTGATGACAGGCCTGCATGTCGAAATTCTTTCGGATGAATCAATCCAAAAACTGAAAACGGCTGGAACCAAAAATTGCGTGGCAGAGCAGTCCGAGGGCTTTTGCCTTGCCATCCGTGGCCCCGGCAGCGGTTATTTCACACGTGGTCAGTTCCAGAAACTGCTGCATGGTCAGCACGTCATCAGCAGCGGCTTCGGCGCCTGTAATTCGGCGAAAGGCGTGGGCCACCAGCGACTGATTTGTGGCCGAGGGGTGCTGCTGCAGCAGACTGGCGGATGTTGCTGTGGCCGCATCCATGACCATAGCGTCATTGAGGAAGAACAGTCCCTGTGCCGGTACTGAGGTGCCGGTGCGGGCACCGGTGGAAAGGTGTGGGTTGGCGAAATCAAAGGCTTCGAAGATTTCAGGCAGATCATTTCGAATGACGGGCAGATAAATGCTGCGGCAGGTGTAATCCGTTTTTCGGCGGATCGGATTGCTGCCTACGGCGGTTGCCTGGTCACCCAGATAGTCTACCGTGGACTGCATTGGCTGCAGGTTCAGTTGGCCGGCAGCCAGCAGAACGGAATCCCGGAGTGCTTCAGCGGTCAGTCGCCTGCGGCGTCCGCGTCCCAGCAGTCGATTTGCGGGATCCTGCAGTTCCAGCCGACCGTCTGCGGTATTGCAGCTGAGTCTGAAGGTGCGCGACAGGACGATTTCGCGAATCAGGTCGCGTTGCGACCAGCCATTGTCGAGCAATCGGCGAGCGAGGTAATCGAGCAGCTGCGGATGACTGGGAAGTTCACCGGTGCGGCCGAAATTGTCGACGCTGGCGACCAGTCCGGTTCCGAGCAGGTGGTGCCAGATTCGATTGGCCTGCACACGTGCGGCCAGCATTCCTGCGCGAGTCTGCGGGTTGGTCAGCCATTGGCTGAACTGCAGACGCCCACTGCTGTCAGCGGGCAGGGGCGGCTGGTCAGCGTCAAGCAGAACGCGGGCGAAGCCCCGTGGTACCTGAGCACCGCGATCGCTGTGGCGACCTGCCAGCCGAATGTGTTCGCTGACGGGCGCGTCATGATCGACCGGCACCATGGCTCGTGGAGGTATGGCGGGTGGATTGTCGAAGGATTTTTTCAGTTCAGCAACGTGCTGCTGCTGAGCCATGACGCGGTCGGGCAGGGGAATGGCGGCGTCGCGGGCACTTGCTGTGAAGCTGTCGGCATCGTCGGCGAGTTTCTGTGAGATGGCTGCGGAGTCGCCGGCCTGCAGCAGTTGCAGCGAAGCTTCAGCCCGCTGCAGTCGCTGCTGCAGGCCGGGCCGATCGCGCCAGTACTGTTCATAGGCGTCATTGAGCGTCTGGCCGTCCGCTCCCAGCCCTGCCAGCCGTTCCATCACTCGCTGCTCACCCAGCATGTACCTCTGCTGCATGACCTGCGTGGATGTAAAAATGCCGGCCATGGCGTAGTAGTCGGCGGTGGGGAAAGGATCAAACTTATGGTCATGACAGCGGGCACAGCCGAGTGTCTGTCCGAGCACAACGCGGCAGACGGTATCAAGCTGTTCGTCGGCGATATCCATCCTCTGTCGCTCCGGATCAACTCCCAGCAGGACCTTGGGCCCGACGGACAGAAATCCGGCAGCAATTCGCTGCTGATCGCGCTGTTCGAGTGTTTGCCATGGCAATAGATCGCCGGCCAGCTGCTGCAGCAGGAACTGGTCGAAGGGCAGGCCCTGGTGGAATGCATCGATGACCCAGTTGCGATAACGCCATGCTTCGCGAAACAGAAAGTTTTCGTCCAGTCCGTTGGAGTCGGCGTAGCGAGCGAGGTCCAGCCAGTGGCGTGCCCAGTGCTCAGCTGCCTGGCGACTGGCCAGCAGTTCATCGACGATCGAGGGGAGTGCAGATTCGAGGGTGCCGGTTTGCAGACGCTGCAGATGTTCGGGTGAGGGTGGCAGTCCCGTGAGCTGAAAGGAAATGCGTCGCAGGATGGTGGTCGGTTCAGCGTCAGGTGCCGGTTGCAGGCCGCGGGCCTCAAGCTCTGCCAGAATGAAGCGGTCAATGGGGCTTTGAGGCCACTGGGTATTCATGACGACGGGTGGTTGAGGGGACCCCAGTGTTTGCCATGCCCAATGGCTGCGCCCGGCGACCGGATCTGCGGGATCGCTGAGCGGTCCGGATAACCGGCCTGAGGGAGCGGGTGCAGCGGCCGTCACCCACTGTTCAAGAGCAGCGATTTCGTCTGGTGAGAGACTGCCTGAGGGAGGCATCTGCAGGTCCGGACTGGAATATCGGACAGCCTGCAGCAGCAGGCTGTTGGAGGCGTTGCCCGGAACGATGGCGGGTCCCGAGTCGCCACCGGCGAGCCAGGCCTGCTGATCGTCCAGCAGCAGGCCACCTTCGCTTTTGCCGGACTGCTGTGAGTGGCAGGACCAGCAGCGTCGAGCCAGCAGTGGGCGGATGCTGCGTTCGAAGTGGTCGAGTGGTTCATCGGCGGCCAGCAGAGAACTGCAGGCCATGAACTGAGCAAGGAGTGTCAGGCACAGCAGAAATTTGTTCACTGATGGCCTTTCGGGTTCTGAGCCGGCGACAACACGGCGCCACCAACAGCAATTCTCGAGTGCAGGCCCTGTTGTCAGCCAGAAAAAAAGCGGCGAAATGCCGGATTTCGCCGCTTTTTTGTGGTGAATACAGATCGATTCGGGCGGTGTCCGGAGCGTGGCTTACGGCTGCTTGATATCGTAGCAGCAGATGATCTCCTGGTCACGCAGGTACAGCCGTCCGTTGCAGATGACCGGATGCGTCCAGACACGTCCCTGGGGATTACGCTGTTCCGTCTGCGGCGACAGGGTGAATCGACCATGTTCGGTGTAGCCTTCCGGCGTGGCTGACACCAGAAAACACTCGCCCGAGTTTTCCGAAAGGCAGTAGAGCATGCCGTCGGCGAAGGCTACGGCACCTTTGCTGCCATCGCGTTTTTTGTCGGTCCAGACCTGTTCTCCGCTGTCAAATTTCTGACAGATAATTCCGACCGAATCGCTGTGTCCATACAGATGATCGCCCACGAGGACGACTCCGCCGTGGTGATTCTTCATCTCATTGTTCTTGTAGACTTCTGTGACCTGATTGTCGGCTGAGACCTTGACCAGCATGCAGCCGGCGCCGTAGCCCGCCGTGACGTAAACGCTGCCGTCGCGGTAGATGGGAGTCGGGATGACAGCGACACGGCCGTTGAAATTGGCCTGCCACTGCAGCTTGCCATTTTCGTCCAGTCCAAACAGCTTGCTGGAGGTCAGCTGGATGTACTGCTTTTTCCCGAAATGGCTGACGACGATGATGGAGGAGTAATGCGCGGTCTCGGTCATTTCCGCAGACTGCCAGAGCTTTTCACCAGTGTCCAGTTTGAAGCAGGCCACGGTTCCGAGGGAACCTCCGGGTGTGCACAGGACTTTGTCCCCATCGATCAGAGCGGATTCGCAGTAACCCCAGCTGGGGACAGAGCCACCCAGGTTCTTTGGATCATCGACATTGGTTTGCTTCATGGCGACGCGCCAGGCTTCTTTGCCATCGGCCGTCGTGGCGCAGACGACATCACCCTGAGCACCGATGGCCACAACGTATTTGCCGTCTGCGGAGACCGTGGGAGTGCTGCGAGGCCCGCCACCCCAGCCGTTCTCCAGATACTGGCCCACCTTCAGTTCCCAGACCTTTTTGCCGGTTTCCACATCCATGGCGATGAGGAAGTCACCGGAGGTTTGTTCTTTGCCGTCAGATCCCATTGTGTAGAGGCGATTGCCGACGATGGCGAAGCCAGAGTATCCGAGGCCCGCTTCACGAGTCTCCCAGATTTTTTGGGGGCCACCTTCCGGCCATGATTTGAGCAGCCCGGTTTCAGTGGAGATATCATCGCGATTGGGCCCGCGCCAGGAAGGCCAGTCACCAGCGATCACCAGACCACTCAGTGCAGCAGCGCACAGCGAAAACACACCGATCCTGAAAACCCGCAACACAGCAACTGACTTCATGCGACACCCTGATTCGCTGACAACTCTGTTTCCCCCGGACGGTCCACCGACCGGTACCCTGCAGACGGTCTGCAGCATATCAGAATCAGGGTGTGGTGTCCCTGCTGCCGCTGTGGGCTCGGTGGAATCGTCGCGAACGTACCGCAGCAGCCAGAGAAATCCGGAAAACGGGGTGTTTGCGGGGATTGTGCTGGCAATTTGGGGGCGGGCTGATCCACGGCGAAGGGCTGCCAGGCAGGCTGTCGTCAGGTTATTGGGGGGGCTGATTGACCGAAACCTGTCCGTGCGGCACTATCAGGAGTTTCGGTCGGTTCGATCGACCGCACCCCGGCGTTCGTTGATGACTGTTCTGCCGGGCATCGAGGTAACCATGATCGGGGTTTGTAAAAAAGGGTCGGAAGCAGTCAGCCTTGCGGCCAGGGAGAGTCAACATGTCTGGCAGAGCGGATCGCTGGTCAAAGATCGTTGCGTGCGAAAAATGCGGAAGAAACAACCCGGCAAACATTTTGCTGTGCCTGAATTGCGGCGAGCAATTTGCACAGCGGAAACGTGGCCGGCAATCGTCCAGTTCCACTATGGAAAGTGAGGGCGTCGAAACGAATCCCTTTCGAGTAAGGCCATACACCCGGGCAAATGCTTTTTCTCCCTTCACTGCTCAACGAAATCCGGAAGAGATTCAGCAGGC
>SXGQ01164912.1_pt1 | contig 18697 bp, 38 predicted proteins | sample 3178371 | NCBI WGS metagenome assembly SXGQ01 (sample SAMN11356859, study PRJNA531348) | freshwater metagenome | isolation source: freshwater sample F1-20 | place: China: Fuxian Lake, Yuxi | collected 2017-12-25 | reverse complement strand
GTCAAGGAGAACTGGTATGTAAACATGGGCGATGAATACTACGGCATCGACTATCAAACCACCGATGAACTAGTGCTTGACTACCTCAAGAAAAACCAACTAGTTAAAGACATCGTCGAGATTGACGAGAGCAATGACTAGTCACGTATACGTGATTCTTTATAGCACATCTTTAGATGTGCTTTGATAGATATGGCAAGACCCTAACCGAAAGGAGAAACAATGGCACACTATGATGTAACAGTTATAGTCGAGTTCAGCGGAGAAGTTCATGCTGACTCACGAGAAGAAGCAGAGGATTACGCTTACTCGAATTGGAGTGCAGATGCTGGCGCTCAGATTCAGTATTACGGCGTAGTTAGCACGAAGGCAAAAGAAACCGACGAAGTAACCGAAGAGGTAGACAACTGCCCATCTGATGGTTGCCCAGATATCGAAGAAGAAGAGGAAGAAGAGGACGTAGCATGACGGCTAACATGATATGGCAAGGCGCAATCTCGATTGAGTCCGTGCCATCATTCACAACCGCACAGCTAAACGAACTTGCGTATGAACTGGACGAAGCCATACATGACATCGTCAACAAACACTGGGGTAGGAATAGTCTTTACGACCCAGTGTTGCGTTACAAGTTAATAGAACTTGTCGGATTAAAGGAAGCAATACGACTAATGGAACAGGAGCAAGAAGTATGACAACCGACACAATCAAGAGCACCCCCCTAGTGGGGGACAAATGCGCCAATGGCGCAATCATCCTCGACGTCAAGAAAACTACAGGCGATGGATGGATTGTCCTCTGCCTATGGGCAGACCGCCGACTTGCAGTCCACCCTTACGTAACATGGTGGGCTTACTGGTCACAGACTGGCGAGCTTGCCTGCTCAATGGGTCATTACCATGACCAACTCTCACAGGCGATTGTTGACTTCGACAAACGTGTGTGAGATAATACTTCCCATACAACCAACCAACTAACGAAAGGAAACACATGACAACAACACGCAGAATGCCAGCAGATATTGCTGGCTCCGCAGTAACCGCTACATCCGCACAGGATGCAGCACAACAGGCTGGTCTTGACTGGCACGTATCACTGGCTGAACTAGAAGCACTAGCAGTCAATGACAACGGAGTCAGCAGACTCAAAGTTCCAGACAGATTCGCCACTGTCCGCACCGACAAGGATGGTGTGCAGTCAGCGCTCGGCACTGTCGGCACACGATACAAGGTGTTCCAGAATGGAGAGATGTTCTCCGCACTGGATGCACTGGTTGATTCAGGTGAGGCACGATATGCCAACGCAGGTGAACTGCGTGGCGGTGCTCAAGTCTGGATGCTCTTGGCATTACCAAGAGAGGTCAAGATTGCCAACGACCCACACGCTGCATACCTACTAGCTCGAACATCACACGATGGTTCATGCTCACTAGGTGTAACGCCATTAGTCAACCGACTCTTCTGCTCCAACCAAATCAGTGGCATCTTCCGTAAGGACTGCAAGTATTCCTTGCACCACACGACCAATGCCAAACTGCAGGTAGAGCAGATGCGTAAGATGCTAGATGTAATCTATACTGGTATCGAATCATACGAAACCATCGCTGATAAGTTACTCAACGAGCCAGTCAATGACTATCAAGTAGAGGGAATCTTCCGCAGAATGTGGACGCTACCATCTACCATCGAGCAGACCCCGTATAACAAACTCACTACTGGTGAGCGCCGAACATACAACAGGGTTATGGACTCACGTAACACTGCGCTTAACATCTACAAATACAGCACCACACAGGAGAACATCCGAGATACTAAGTTCGGTGCGTTCCAAGCAATCGTTGAGTATCTCGACTGGAACTCACACAAGTCAGAGGCTACTCGTTCAGAGCGAGTAATCTCAGGCAAGTATGACAAGCTCAAGAGCAAAGCTCTTGATGTAGTCCAACTAATAGGAAGGTAACATGGCTAACCCATTACAGAAATACCTAGACGAGTTAGGCAAGCCGTATGTCCAACCGCCACTCACTCCAAGGGTGGCGCAATACATACTCAAAGCGCTTGACTACCTACACATATACTCGGTCGACAAGAAAGCACCTGCTCTTATAGAGCAACCGCTTCATGACGATACCGAAGCAATGATTACAGATGTAATCTTGTATGCCCCAGAGGAGGAATCTAGTGGGGAAACTAAGGAATAAGAACACGCTTGATACCAAGACTGCCACGCTTAGGGTTGTTCCCAAGGCAGGGTGGTCTTGGTATTGTGCATACCACGATACTGCTGGCTCAGGCGATGACATGGACGAAGTCCAGTTCATGGCAGGAGCACACATCCACTATCATCAGATAGATGGAGATGTCTGCGAACTTAACTATCGTGAACACAATGAAAGGAAAGAAGCATGATACATCTAACTAGCGTCATCTTTATCTGCGCTTATTGCAATGCAGAGATTGAGCGACGGACTGAAGATGAAGCACGTGAGGCGCTGGCTGAACACCAGACCTATGTGCAATGTATGAAAGGGTATTGATGTCACGACCACGCCCGACTGAAATCAAGTTGGTTGCCAACTTGCTTGACCCTGACAATACTAACTCCGAAAGTGCTACGGAACTAGCGGAGGAAATCATCGAGGCTCTGGATGTATCCAGAGGTAAGCGTGATTCCTTCGTGCTCGTAGCACAGCTAGCACAATGGGCTCCAGTCCAAGCGTGGGGTGACTTCAGCACCAGACTACAAGCACAGAAGTTCGCATCACACCTTGCCTCCCCTGATGGGGGAGGTAAGGCAGTGGTCTGTCGCTTGGAACTACCAGAAAAATTTTTGGAAAGGATTGGAGGTAAGTAATGCTTATGACATTGTTAGCGCTAGTCCTTGGCGTAGCCATCGGTTACTACAAAGGCAAGCGTGATGGCGAAGCTGACATGTATCAGCTGTGTAGTAATGCAGATGAAGTAAGACGTAAGTTCTTCTCAGAACTTTCGAGAAAGTAAACAACTAAAGGCGGAGGGTTTATCCCTCCGCCTTTTTTTCATTACGCGCCTGTGCCTGCATGCTGTTCAGCATCGTAGCCCAATACAATTTATAGAACTCTTCATCAAATGCAAACCTCTTCATGTGTTTAACTGTTGCACCAGTATGAACATGCAATGGAATCCCAGCCTCTTTCATCTTCATGAAGAACTGGATGTCCTCACCGATAAATGTATCTTTGGCAGAGTTGGCATCATCCATTGACTCGATAAAGAATGAGATGTCGCCATGAAACTCTCGCATCTTGTCAGCAATTGACCGATGCATTAGCAAGAATCCAAACCCAGCGTAGTCAACCTTGAGTAACTGATTGAATGGCAGAGGGTGGACGTATGACATTAGATACTTGTCATCCTCTACCGCCATGAATACTGCAGGGTATGGCTGCATGATTGGACTCTCCATCTGTTTGGAGATGAAGTAAGTTCCGCTAACGACAGGTCGCTCGACCTTGTCAGCAGATTTCCATACCAACTGCAAAGCTTCGTTCGTAAGAACGATATCGCTATCAACCCAAAGCAACCAATCAAAGTTAGTCTTCTTATGCCATGTATCAAAAGCAGTCTGTCGTTGCCTGCCTATCTGATTACCTTGCACACGTTGTGCGCTAGTGATAGGTAACCCTGCAGTTAGCAGGGTGTAGACAACACCTTCCATGAACTTGCCATCGACTGTTCCGTTGTCGCACCAGCAAACCATTATCTGGTCATTCGATGGGCTATTAACAGCCTTCACTTGTTCCACCCGCTTGGCGGGATTGCCTGATTTACCCACGTTTTTTCTTGGGTTTCGCATGTGTAAGAACTTTACTTGATGCAGTATGTGTAGCTCCCGTATGCACCTTACCGCCCATCTTATGGACAGGACCAGTGTAAAGTTTTCCGTTTGCTAAATAATGTTTAGAATCTTTAGCCATTATTTTTTTCCTTTCTTCTTTCTTGCTACTGCTGCGTTGTCTACTAGGTTTGGATATGGTCTACCTGCTGCCCTAGCACGAGCACGTGCTGCTGCCTTCTGTTCAGGTGTAAGTGGTGTTGATGTCTTCTTTGGATTAGTTGTCTTCCAAAATGGTTTCTTCTTCATTAGTATGGTGTAGCCCCTCCGAGATATTCAGTTATATCTCTTAGTCCTTTGTTTATTATTTGTTCTACCCTTTGTGGGGATATGTCCCACTCCTTGGCTATCTCCGCAAGAGATAGGTCAGACGAGTATTTAGATTTGAGAATGCTGTGCGTTCTCAAGTCTAACTTCTTCATAGCCCTGTCTACATCAGAGAGCATAGCCAATAGATTGTTGCCTTCGCTTGCCTGCTTCTTAGCCCTGACTCCATGTATGTCTGGGTCCATCACTTGGTTAGTTAGTTGTGCATCTTCGGAACCAAGAACTTTGATAAGAGTTTCAATCATAACCAAACGGTAGAAGTATTCATCGCCTAGTTCATAGCCGAGCGAACGAGCTTTCTCTTTGCGAGCGTATCGCTCGCCTGACCTACGCATGAAGGTGGAGAAAGCTTTGTATCCCATCTTCCGTTCGACTTCATTATCTCGCAGTAGATACTCAGATACTTTATCTTTTCTTTTCCAAGCGTATTCATTCATTGCTTGTTTGATATCTTCGAACTCAGCAAACCTGTGATACTTCTTTGATAAGCCCCAAGCAATGGAGCTTGTTATCTCATTAACGATTTCCCAAATCGCATCGTCGCGTTTGATATCAACCATGTGACTTCACTAAATATTCTACGGACTTGAGTAGTAAGTCTGGGTTATCTTCCATAAGACCTAGCGCACGGTTGTGGTTAGAGCAGAGCAAGCCACGCACCTTGCCAGTCTTATGGTCGTGGTCTATATCAAGAGCTCTCTTACCTTCAGGTAATTTGCCACAGATATAACAGCCACCTTTTTGAGAAGCAAGCATCTGCTCGTATTCTTCAACGCTGATTCCGTACATACGGATGCGGGAGATACGTGCCTCTTCGTAAGTTTTACTTCTGTTTCTCGGCATACTTAGCCCACACTCCACGCTGTACCATTAGTGCGATGATTGCGTAGTTAGCCAAGTCAACAAATGAATCTTCTAAAGATTCATTATTCGGTGTAACCTTTTTATATATTAGGTTCTTCAACCGTTCTAACTTGTCGGACATACGTACCATCAGCCCATTGGTTGCGCCACCTGGCGCATGCCAGATGTTGTATGGACCATAGTCGATTTGTTTCTTAACCAGAATGGCTAAGAGTTCATCGTAAATTTTTTGTGCATCCTCCTCGAACTGGAGGATGGTTGTTTCTTCTGACACGGAGCCCCTATTCATCTAATGCGCTAATCAATTTAGTTAACGCTTGAGCTCCTTGGTCTGTAATTATACTATTGATATCGCTACCAGGCGGTAGCGACACGCGGATAGCTTGAGGTATTGCATCTTGTAATCTACGGGCTAGTTCCTGCCCTGGGTTGGTTCCATCTTCTTTAACATCGTTATCAGTTGCTATAACAACGCGACCAATCCCGTCAAAACAACGGCTAAAATAAGGCTTCCAAGCATTAACACCAGCCACAGCGACAGCAGGATGCCCAGCAAGAGTAGAACTAATCGCATCAATCTCTCCCTCTACTATTAGAACCTCGTGTACAGCATGAAGGATAGCACTGACATTGTATAGGTGGTGCTTCTGACCAGTAGGTATCATGTACTTAGGGTCGCTGTCATCTATCCTGCGAAACTTAAACCCAACTACGCCAGCCTCGGTTATGTATGGGATGGAGAGATGGTGCTTGAGTCTGTCCTCATGACCAGGGGCTGGGTCAATAACATAGCCGAGCATAAACTTCTCAGCTCCACCTAGAATCCCACGTTTAACTAGGTATGCCTCAGCAGGAGAACCAATTAAATTTTTATGATAGGTCTGAGCAGCCTTGGTCCAAAGGTCTATAAGTTTCTGATTAGGTTTCACTTCTTCTCCTGTCTATGTACTGAGAAAGGAGGCGCAGTATACACATCATTCTTAGCAGCAATCTGCATTGCCTTCTTCCAACTAGCTCCAGATGCGACAGCACCTATGGCATAGGACGACCCAGACCCTAAGCCATAGATACCATCATCGCGTAGGAAGACTGAGTACGTATCATCTATCTCGTAGATGGTTCCGTTCACAGCCATTAAAAAAAGAAACTCGTATTCGTCTGCCTTCTCATCGTGAACGAATCCGTTATCACGTAAGCATTCACGCATACTTGGTATGACAGTTGTAATCATAAAGTGGTAAACATCTTTGACGTTAGCTGGTATGGCAGGTGGCTTCCATATATGTTGGACGATATCGCATGGCTGGGTAGTACCAGCACCAGCGATAAGGAACTTGCCACGTTTAGTAATCTTAGTTGTAATCGGATGAGAGTATGGTCTACCTTTTTCGGTAGTAGTTCTACTATCCACTGCAATGATGCAGCCATCGTGTTCTTGTATACCAAGGATAGTTGTCAACGCAATGCTCTCAATCTAGGTGGAGTCCAACGACTGCTGGACTTACGTCCACGCTTCGGAGCTTGGCTCTTCGACTCCTTACCTATGTTCTTCTCTGCCCATTTACGAGCATCTGGGTATGTCAAGTTCTCACGAGCCATGACAATCTGTATGCCAGCGCCACGTCCGTTACATGCATAACATACCCAGACACCCTTGTCAGAGTTAACCGAGGCAGACTTATGTGAGTCGTCATGTACAGGACAATGGATTGATTTGTCCCCACCTAGCGGTAGGTCTAATCCATAGTGACGAAAGACTGCCTCAAGGAACTCTGTCTGATTCATTGCCTAATACCAGTTCCTTTCCTGGTGGAACCTGTACGCCCCGCACCAAGTTTCATAACGATGTAGCACATACTTGTGTGCTTCTTCTGTCTGTTTGAGTAATGACCAGTCGGGTTTTCCCCACAGTAACTGCCATACTCCACGTGCTCCGCTCGATTTGTTGAGCGAGTCTACGTTGTATCGGCTCTCCTTGTACGCAATCTTCAGCGCACACTGAACCTCTTTCATATCGGTTGTGACCTGCAGTAACGTCAGCTTCACACGTTCCCTCTTGTCGGTGACTACCAACAATTGTTTCTCGTATGTCATTAGTGGCGTTAGCGCCGAACTCGGTGATACCAGTTGTATCAAGGAGAACAGCAAGGTCGTTATTGCTAACCGCATAGTTACCTCTTTTCATTTTATGGAGCTCTGTCACAGCTTCACTGATGTCCATTGTAACCTGCCTGTTTAAGCAGATTCACCCAGAGTTCCGCAGGCATTACTGCATACGACTCTGAGATATTAGATGTGCCACGCTTTTTAATTAGCACAACTCCTGTTTCTGCATCCGCATGTGTCATCTCATCTTGTAACTCTCTGAGATAGCCAGGGATATCTATTCGTTTTTCATTCTTACATTCTATTACAACACCATCGATGCCGTCTATATCGCCGACATCATCATGCCGACCCGCACCATAAGCTCGCTCAGCACACGGATAGCCCATACTGATAAGCCACTTGACTACATCACGTTCGTATTGTGAGCCTTTGCGTTTGGATGGCGTTGACATTTACCACTCGATGCTAAACCAAAAGATAGCTATATCTAAATTGAAACCAAACCTATCTATAGTTATACCAAGTGCAAACCTACCAATGCTATAACCTGCACTGAATGGACCTAGATTTACTGACCAAAATCTTTTCATGTGTAATCCTTTACTAGTATTTCTTCGAGTATTATATTTCTTTTTCTGCGGATTGATTTTCTTTCCAGTGGGGTTGTGCCTCCCCACATTCCGTGTTTCTCATGGCGTATCGCCCATTCAAAACATTCAATCTTAACCACGCACCCTTCGCATATCTTGCGAGCAAAGCTATATATGTCAACTCCACTTCCCTTATCTTCTGGGAAAAAAAATTCGACACCTATTTCCCTACATAACCCCTTGGTTAGGTCTGGTAATTGCATTGAGTAGTTCCTCAATCCTATTCAAATCGTTGGCATCCATTACCAACCGAGTGCCGTAACCATAATCGTATAGACTATGTTTGGCAAGGAATTCTTCTCGTGTTATCCATCCTTTTATATCGAAATAACTTTCGACATGAGGCAATTGTTTATCGCCAAAGAACTGGACGAGAACCGCGATGTCAGATACAAATAGTTCTGACGAATTAAATATCAATGTGGCTAAGGTAGAAGTCTTAACCTGTATAGTCTTTCCCAATACAGTAAAGAGGTCGTGTCCGTTATCGCCAGATGGCGAAATCGTTTCGTCCAATGGACACCCAAGTATTCGAGCACATGCCACTTCACCCAAGCGCCCCATAAGATTAACCGAATACGACGAATTATTCTTATCAAACTTTTTATCCACCACCTGAAATTGTTTTTTGTTTTCCCTTACCTTGTGGATAAACCGCAAGGCATCCATTGTTTCATCTTCAGTTAGATGAACAATCATTTCCACTGACCTAGAGTTCGTGCTCTGAATAAGTCAGCGGATGAGTTATAGAGAACCATCTTGCTAGCTTCAGCTGCAAGCGTGAGATACTCTTCAGCGTTAGGGTCTGCTTTACCATGGCGGTTCTTAACTACAGCAATCCGATAAGTATTAGCAGTGCTATCCAGCGCCACAGATAAGACCAGTTCTGGTAGGGCAGCAACCTTGCCCATCAGAGCCTTACGTGGCGCTGGGTAGTTTGGCTTAGACATCTTCTCGTTCTCCGACACGTGGTGAAGAACGATGAAGGCAGTTTCATATTCACGAGCCATGTAATGAAAGGCGGACATAGCGTCGCGTAACGCTGTCCATTCGTTGTCGCTGGCTGCAGCGACGTTCATAAGATTATCTACATAGACTGCCGTAGGTGCAGAACCGTGCAGTTCAATCCAAGCTTCAACTTCTTCCTCGATATCTTGTAACGAGGGAGCTGGGTCGAATGCGAATCGAACATGTCCTGCACCTTCAGCTAAGGCATCCTCTAATAGAACGCTTGCCTCGGTATCCATTATTCTCTCAACGTCAGATACTTCTCTGTTCATAATGATTGCACCTGCACGAGTTGCAATTGTTCTTGAGTCAGAGTCGGCTGAGATATATAAAGCTGGAACCTTCGAGGCTATTGCATACCACAATGCAAGTAGAGTCTTACCGCCACCAGGCTGCCCTGCTATTAGATGCAGTTGTGCCTGTCGAAAGGATACTTGATTGGCAGTAAGAACGGGAAGCACCTCTGGTAATTGCTTACCAGCAGGTGATTCCACGCCAACTACTTGCAGTAGTGAACGCATTGTTATCCTTTAGTCCAGATGGTTTCTGCTTCAGCAACACCTGGCTGGAATGGCTTTGGTCCCTTGGCTGGGTCAAACCAACCAACATAAGCCTTACCTGCTTTTGATATGCCCTTCTTCTTGGCATACTTGCCACGACCATCTGGTAGGTCTGGAGCATCTGGATGTCCATATGTCCACTCGTTGCCGTATTTATCTTTTACGACTTCGATTGATTGTGCCATGGATGTTGGATTTAATCCAGCATCCTGTAATGCAGTGATTGCTTTATCCATACTGGATTGTCCAGTGCGACTTAGCAACTGCATTTGCAAGTCACTCGCTATTGCGATTGCTTGCGATGCATGTTGGAGATTGGCAATAAACTCCATGACAGTGTTACCTCGGACGGTAAACAAGTCCTGTCCATTGAGCTTGCCAGTATATGAGAACGTAGATTCAGACATCTACTTTCCTTCCTTTCCCCTTGTAGGTATTTGTAGAGGGAAATCTTTTGAGCCCATGGCTGAGCATTTATCCTGGAACGAACACATCTTACAATTTTCTCCGACAGATGGTGGGAACCAGCCTTGCAAAACAGAATGATTCATTGCGCTAAATACATAATCAAAGTAATCCATACTCAAATGCGATAGGTCGAACAGGTCATCAAGCTTGCCTTGCCTAGTCATAAAGAAGGCTCCCCACTTGGGGCGTACACCAAACATACGTTCAACACCGCTGGCATACAAGCCAGCCTGAATCATGCCGAACGGTGTCCTAGCACCTGTCTTGAAATCTACGATAACCAAGTCTTCCCCTACTTGATATATCACATCAATAACGAAACGTACAGGTGTGCCTCCGAAAAACACACTTGCGTCCCATTCGATGCCAGGACGACCGTCGGGCAATGTGGCGATTTGCCAACCAGATTGTGCGTACCAAGATTGATATGCCTCAACCTGCTTGAGTCCATCGCTTTGCCAGAACGCTAGGTCTTCCCCGTCTGGACGAGCTATGGTCTTGCGACCGCTAGTCTTCCATTCTCCACTGGGAATCCCCGATTGTTCTTCGGCAACTCTAACAGATTCATTAAATACTTCAAGCCACTTCTCAGTTAAACTCATCATTATCCTTCGGAGTATAGTCGGGGTTATCCACAGGTGTGGGTGTTGTCATTGGGGAACCACACATAGCGCAGAAAGAATCAGTAAACCACATGACCAACTCGTAGTCAGAGAATACTGCTCGAACAATTTGTATGTTGGAGCCACAGTTAATACATTCATTACTGGGGATACCTCGCTGGTCAATTAAGTTTTTGTTGTTCTCTATAGAGCTCACGGTTTAACCACTCCAGCATTGAGTGGACTGCTGAGCCAGCAGCAAGGTACACTGCAGGTTTCTCAGGGACCATCGCAACTTTGCTTAGGTAGTATTTCTGAGGACAGGATTGCCAAGTAGATAGCTGACTATAAGACCTATGCGGAGGAAGTTCATTCATACCAGGTATCATAATATATATGACCGACTTTCTTAGGTAGCGACACGCATTGTTTTTAACCAATGGTGTGATAGCGTTGGGGGTGGTGGGAGGGAAAGGCTCGCTCAAGGCGAGCCGTGAAAAGAATATGGATAAAGAAATAGAAAAATTTATTCAGAAGATTGAAGATGCAAAGATACCAGTTAAGGATGAATGGTCTGAAGGTCTTAATACAGGGTTGGACTGGGCAATAAGAATACTCAGGAAAGATAAGTCTGCGTATTAAAACAAAAAGAAGGGGGAACCGTTTGGTTCCCCCTATCTCTTTGGCTCCCTACCATTCAGGTGGAGCTACTGCGAGCGCATCTAGCGTGGCTAAATTGATGCACCCGACTGCTGGGATGGAAAGCTTATGTTGCAAACCCTTAAGCACTTCAGCAAGGGGAGCATCTAGCACGTCATCTCCAGCGATGTTAAGCGCCACCCTAACTGCTTCTACTAAAGGGTGGCGTTCTCCTGGTGATACCAGGGATATTAGTTTGTTCTGTTCCACTATTGGATTGGAACTTCTGTATCAATTGTTTGTAATTGAACGGTTACGATTCCACCGAATCCTGATGCGAATGAGGGTGGAGCAGTCTGCTCAAATTGGATAGCACGGATTGTACAGACTCGTTCTTCTCCTGAAGAAAAGTCTTGGAATAGTACCGCGCCTCCATTTTGTTCAATGCGTTCCAGATAGTTAATCCGTTCCCATGGGTTGGATACTCTTGTAACTCCATTGGAATCACGCTCCTCTTCATAGCATAGTAATGGGACAGTAAGTGTACGAGAACGAAGCGGTGCTGGTAAGGCACGACACTGCCATTCTTCTACCGTTGGACCAACTGTTGCACTACTGGTGCTTCTAGTTAAAGTTAATGTAATTTCAAAATGGTCTGCTGGTTGCAAGCTTGCAGAAAGTTGGAAGTCAGTTGACCCACCAAGTGGGATAGATTCAATCGCAGAGGTATTGCCATCTTGGTCTGCAACAGAGAAACCAACAGTTCCTCCATTTCCATCTGTTCTAACGGCTAGGGATACTGGTTGTTTGTTTTCTGCAGTACCCCAACGAACCCAGCCAGAGCTGATAGTTCCAGATGTAGCAAGTTCGGTTGCATGTTCAACCCATACACCAGATGCACCTACTATAAATTTACGTGCGGTTGTTCCTATAAAGCATACGCCTACTATGTCAGATGAATCAGTAGCTAAGTCAGCAGCGTAGGCATATCCGTTATCTACTTGTTGACCCAAGTCAATGCGCCATAAACCTTTGATTGTATTGATAGCATAGTTACGAGTTGCATATATATATCTATTATTGAATGCAATGTCTTTGACATCGCCAACAACATTGAGTGGTCCATAAGTAAAACTTAATCCGTCAGTGCTTTGTTCTCCAACGCGGAGTCCAGCAGTGGTAGCCATAACTACGTACTCGTTTAAGTATGTTCTAATCTGGTGCAGGGTTTCACCACGAGGTAGCTCTGCAATAACAATTGGGTCTTTGATTGCAGCAAGAGGTGATGCCTCATCAATAGAAAATGACAAGACTCGGCTAATAGCGCCGAGTGTGTAGCCAACTATGATGGCGCTGTTTAGTTCACCAACTGATTCCCATACTAAGTTAGAATCTTTGAATGTGTATCGTTCTTCTGTGTTACCTATGGTTGTTGGGGTAGAAGTAGGAAACCTAGATAGCTCATAGACTACGCATTGCGTAGTATCTTCTTTAACTCCGATAACAATACGGTCTTTAACAAAGCCAATAGCCTGGACAGTAAATGTAGTAACGCCGTTTGGTTTAGACCAAAGCTTGGTCACAGTTAGTGAAGTGCTTACTGAATAGATACCATCACTAGCACCAACGATAGCGCTGTTACCATCTGATGATATGACCTGAGCTGTTACTGAAGTTGCAAGAGATGTTGATGTGCTAGCGCCAGTTGAACCGTTGTAATAAAAAACATTACCGCTTTGAATATAGAATGCGCCGTTGTTTGTTGTGGCAGGCTTAGCGGTTATGGCAGTAGTTGATACCTGTGTGGTTCTAGGTAGAAGTTTTATTTCGCCAAGATTCCATACGTCAATATTGTTTGATTCATAGAATCTATATTGGTCAGATGAGTCAGCATCGTAGAAGCGTTCGCCAGCACCATGATGCCAGGATGTAGCAGACCTAAGCCACCAGTTAGACAGAGAGTTTTCACCAGCAGATGTTCCCTGGTCAATACGTTCTTTCTGATAAGTCGTAGTGATACGACTTATACGGTTCTGGTCAGATGCCCCAGATAACCATGGCGTGTTACCAATTGCATAGCTTGCAGCAAAATCTTCGCGTTTGTATTTAACAAGCGCCGTAGGAATTGCTTGGCTAAGAATAATGGGGAGGTCGCCAACAAGGTCCTTGTTGTTTGTAGCCACGTATTACCTCTACTTCTTGTTAGTCGGGCAGTCTTTACAGCAGCAGTGATGGTGCGCCTTTGGCGCAGGTACAAATTTCTTTGTAGGGATAACTGATATCGCTGCCTTGATTTGGTTCTTTAGCTTAGGTTGATTCATCCACCAGAACCAAGGACTAGTATCGTCACCATGACCATCGTTAATAGAAATGTGTAGATGTTTTGTATGCGGGTTGCTACCAGTAAAAGCGCGATTTCCAAGACGAGCCTTGTCTTTCGACCAAATCTTCTTGTTAAAAATAAGGTACTTAACTCGTTTATCTTCTTTAAGTTTTTCGAATATGTCACTACAATCAACCCCGCTATCAGGGTCGTTGGTTAAATCAACTGCATACCCAGTATTGTGGTCGCTCGTAGGACTGGCAGCTAGATGAGCTGCAGATGGTAGAAGACCATCGCTTGCTTTCTTGCGTTTCGGCGCTAACGCCGTCGCTTGACGGAGCACAGCAATGGCAGCAGGTGTGGCTTTCTTGGCTACAGTTGGTTTCATTCATTTCACTTTCCTGCTAGTAATTCATATAAACTGTCAACGCGCTGCTCTAATCTATCGACAGAGTCACGAAGGCTTGAGCCCCCATTGGGGCGAAGTTCAGATAGGTAGTGCTTGACCAGCCAACGAACTGAGCCAGCAAAGCTGGCGACTATTGTGGTAACCGCTACCGCGATACCAGCCCATTCGTTGGTGCTCATTATTCTGTTTTACCGAACGCTGAATCTGATGTATCTAAAGCACGGAGCACGACGGGCAGCACTGCCACGAGTCCCGCTGTGAAGATAGCCTTGGCTCCTGCTGCGTCAACAGTGAAGATATCCCCACCAGTAGCAGTAAAGGCAGCAAGGCAAGCGCCAATAAAATGGCGCACGTAGCTTTTAATAGCTGCAAGATTTTTTTCATTCATTTGTTTCTCCTTAGTTTTGTGGTTCTGTTATTTCAATCCATTGCTGATTTGGTTCAAACCAACCATAAAGTTTTGGATTTTCTGGGTCTACTGTTGGGTAAGGGACTGGAGGTTCCCAATCACATTTATCTTCATTTAGAACCCAAGAGCCATAAGGTTGTGGTGCAATAAAAGCATCACGCCCTGCATCATAGATGTAACCAATACCTGCGTAGTTCTTACGGATAGTTCCATTATAGGAAGTTTGCTTCCATAATGTATGTCCGTGTAACCCTGTTAAAAAGTCTATTCCTGCTTGCTCTGACTCATTACCATCAATAGTAATAACATCATTAACTACAACATGTACTGCAAGTACATTATTGTTTTCATCTAGTTTTGCAAAGTGTGCCATATTTCTCCTTATAGTGTTATTGAGCCATCGCCAGTAAACTTATAGTAGCGATACCCACCGTTTGTCAATGTTGTTGGTGAACCAGTAGTTGATGTAGCAGCAGAAAAAGAATCTGAATATCTAATTAAAACTATTCCAGACCCACCAGCACCACCTGTTTTATTTGTTGAATTTCTTTCAGCACCACCGCCACCTCCGCCAGTATTAGCGGTTCCTGCACCACCATCACCGTCACTACCTAATCCACCGCCACCATAACCAGCAGCACCGACTGGGTTGTTAGTTGTATTTTGAATACCGCCCGAACCACCACCTGCAAAATAATAAGTTCCACTTACATTTTGACCAGAAGTAGTTGCAGAACCCCAAGCAGACCAAGTGCTTAAACCATTTCCACCAGCACCACTTGTAGCAGTATTTGAATCATTACTACCATCGCCACCAGCAGCGCCAGCTCCTCCACCTCCACCGCCTACATAAGTTTTTCCAGAGCCACCACTATTTCCATATCCAGTAGCACCACCAGAACTAGATTGAGTTGAGATTCCTCCGCCAGAAGAATCATATCCACCACCACCAGAGCCACCACGATTACCAGGTATTTTTAAGGTATTTGATAAATTATAATGCCCACCTCCACCACCACCTACGGAGATGATATTGTCAAATTTTGAGTTAGAGCCATTATTTCCTTGTTTGTCACCAGATGGTCCAGTACCACCAGCTCCAATTGTTATGTTATATGTTGTGCCAATAAGTAATGGTTTAGCAGAATGATAAGAAACTCCACCTGCACCACCACCGCCAGAACCTCCATATACTCCACCACCGCCAGAACCTCCGCTTGCAACTACGAGAATTTCCGCAGTTACTGATGGCTTAGTTTCTTTATCCCATAGATTGCTTAATCTTGTTCCATCCTTAATGGAACTTAAAGAAAATTTACGAATTCCCATTAGTAGACTATGCTCCCATCTCCAGTAAATTGATACACATAATTTCCGTTAGCAATACCATAAATTGGAGAACCAGTAACTGCTGCAGCCTTTCTTAATGATTTGAATACAACTACTCCAGAACCACCATTTCCGCCACTTACCGTTGTTTCAAATCCAGCAGCTCCTCCACCTCCACCGCCTGTGTTGACAGTTCCAGATGTTTGAACATTTGAAGAACTTGCAGTTACGGGTGTACCAGCAGTTCCGCCATAGCCACCATTTCCACCTCCGCCAGTTCCACCATTTCCGCCGTTTTGGTTTGCTCCTCCTCCACCACCACCAGCATAAATAACAGCAATGCCAGTTATAGAATTAGATGTTCCATTTCCGCCATTACCACCGACAACTGTTGTTGCATTTGCACCAGCAGCAGATGAACCACCACCGCCACCGCCATTTGCACCAGTATTTCCATTACCGCCAGCGTTGCCTTCAACAGGAGAGTATGAACCTGCGTTACCTGTTCCACCACTTCCAGCAGGTGCAGTATCTACACCACCGCCACCTCCGCCAGAACCGCCAGAGTTTCCGTTCAAAGCAGAACCACCTGCATTAGGCGGAACACCATTACTACCGCCTCCGCCACCACTTGCAGTAAAAGTGGATAATCCACTTCCACTAATGGAAGAGTTACCACCGTTAGAGCCTTTATTTCCATTAGTTGCGGAAGAACCGCCGTTACCTCCACTGCCTACAGTAACCGCATAAGTAACTCCATCGTTTAGTGTTAGCGTGGATGTACGATATCCACCTGCACCACCACCGCCAGCTACATTTCTTCCACCACCGCCACCTCCGCCAGCAACAACTAAAACTTCAATAGATATTTGTTGGTTGAGGCTTTGATATTTAGGAAACCCAGCCCCAATACGAGAATTGCTAAATCTTGATATAGCCATGGCGGTTAAAACCTTTCTAAAACTTAAGCGGTTAGTTCAGAACCAAATGCGGTAAAAGTAAGTGAGCTTGCTGCAGATGCATACGTAACAATTACGTTGCTTGAAGCAAGCGTGATTCCTAGCGTAAGCGCTGTTGAATCATTAGCTGCGATTGCTACGTCATATGCTAAATAATGCTCATCTGCCAAAGTAGTACCTGTGGCTGGCTTAACAGCCAGACGGTATGTACGTGCAGAAGTTGAGCGATTAGCGACGACGATTGTTGACACTACAGCCGATGAACCAGAAGGTGTTGCGTATAGTTCTTCAGCGGTGGTGGCAGCAGCAGCCTTGCGACCTAATACTTTGTATGCCATTTATTATGCTCCCATCAAGAGAAAAGGGTCTAAGCTTGCAGAAGATATTTCTGAAGCTTTCGCCAGTGGGTATCCACCAGCTGTAGAACCATCGTGTACTACGATAGTATCTTTGTCGGTGTCGACTGTTATCTCACCAACAAGTCCTGTAAATGCCGAGTGTTGTGCTGTTGTTCCTCGGCGTAGCTGCATTGCAAATGCTGCCATTGTTATGCTCCCATCATCATGAAGATGTCAGTCAGTGGGTCAGTCACGATGCTTGCCCATGACGCGCTTGTTCCGTTAGTAGTTAAATACTTACCACTGTTGCCAGACTGTGGTGGCAATGCATCTACAGTTCCCCAACTTGCTGTTACACCGTTGGTAGTTAGATACTTACCAGTATGGGTAGCCTGCGCTGGTACTACATATACGCTTGATGTATCAAGCGATACGGTTACCGCCCCGCTTCCGCCACCTCCGCTTAAACCTGTGCCAGTGTTAACTGCAGTAATATCACCAGAAGTTGTAACAACTTCCCACGCAGTTCCGTTATAGACATTCATGTTCTTATTGGTTGAGTTCCAATAAAGAGCGCCTTCAAGAAGCGCATCGCCGTCATTGTCTAGTGTTGGAGCCGATGCTTTAGAGCCAAGATATCTGTCATCAAAATTGTCATAACTTGTAGCAGCAGAGCTAGCTGAAGTTGCAGCAGATGACGCACTTGTAGCAGCAGATGTTGCACTGGTTTGTGCTGATGCTGTTAAAGTCGCAATGTTTAGATAAGTGCTAGTTGTTGTATCGGTATCAGTAATAGAACCGAGGTCACGCAAGATACCAGAACCAGTTAAACCAATAACCGAGTTATATGTATTGTTTGCGCTGGTTGCGGAAGTTGCAGCACTTGTTGCTGAAGTAGCAGCAGCGGTAGCAGATGCAGCAGCAGATGTTGCGCTTGTTGCAGCAGCGGATGCTGAGTTCGCAGCATCGGTTGCATAACCAGCAATTGCTGCTACGGATGCTGCTGCAGTAGTTGCACTATTACCAGCACTAGTAGCACTGGTCGCAGCAGATGTCTGTGATGTTAACGCTGATGCAGCACTTGTTGCTGCAGCTGTCTGTGAAGTAAGAGCGCTTGCAGCAGAAGTCGCTGCTGCTGTCTGGGAAGCCAATGCGCTTGATGCGCTAGTTGCTGCTGCGGTTTGAGAAGCCAAAGCACTTGTAGCGCTTGTCGCTGCTGCAGTCTGTGATGTTACTGCACTAGCTGCAGATGTAGACGCTGCACTAGCACTGTTAGATGCACTGGTTGCAGATGTCGCTGCTGCTGTAGCGGAAGAAGCTGCTGCAGTTGCACTTGATGCTGCTGCCGTTGCAGAGCTTGCTGCAGCGGTTACTTGAGCATCGGCAAAATCTTTACGTACTGCATCGCTAGATGATGTTGGTGTTGCAAGATTGGTAATTTTGTATCCACCAGCATCAAGAATAGAACCAAGGGTTGCTGTAGTTAAAGTTTTACCAGTAAGTGTTTGTGCTCCACCAGTTCCTACAATATCTCCAGTTACTCCGTGTGCATTCGTTGCAGCTTCGTGTGTACGAAAATCTGAAAAGTCCAGAGCGGAAACGCCATGCTCTACAGTTGCTCCAACTGAGTGTGCTTTGGATGTTGTTCCATCAACGCCACGAGTTACTGTATATGCAGTACCAACAAGCGCGGTTACCGTTACGATTTCTTCGTTAGCGGTATCCTTTTCAAGAATAAGTGTGAATGGATACTGCGATGGTAAACCAGAAGCAGCAGCCAACGACAAGCTTGTGCTTGCCGTGCTAGCATCAACAGCACTAGACAGTGTT
>SXGQ01788857.1_pt1 | contig 18700 bp, 20 predicted proteins | sample 3178371 | NCBI WGS metagenome assembly SXGQ01 (sample SAMN11356859, study PRJNA531348) | freshwater metagenome | isolation source: freshwater sample F1-20 | place: China: Fuxian Lake, Yuxi | collected 2017-12-25 | reverse complement strand
GTGAAGGCCGCCGCCTTCGCGACCTTCCTCCGCCTCTGGTACGAGACCTTCTACAGCGTGTACGGGCTCTGGGCCAATACTGTCGCCTGGGTCGCGATCCTCACCATGGTCGTGGGGAACGTCGTCGCACTCTCGCAGACGAATATCAAGCGGATGCTGGCCTACTCGAGCATCGTGCACTCGGGCTATCTCCTCGTCGCGGTGACGGCGGGGACCGCGGTCGCGAGTGGGGCGGCGACCTTCTATCTGTTGGCGTACACGCTCGCGACGCTCGGCGCCTTCGCGGTCGTCGGGGCGCTGCAGCCCGTCGGCGAGACCGATGCGCCGATCGCGTCCTACGAGGGCCTCTGGGCGGTGCGGCCCTGGCTGGCCGTCGGGATGGCGATCTATCTCCTCGCCTTCCTCGGCTTCCCGGTCTTCGGGGGGATGGGCTTCTTCGCGAAGTGGTATCTCCTCTCGGCCGCGATCGCCTCACCGGGCCGGTTGGTGTTGCTCTCGGTCATCGTGGTGCTGACCTCGGTGATCTCCGCTGGATACTACCTCTCGATCATCCGCGCGATGTTCATGAAGCCTCGGGCGGCTGACGCGCCGGAGATCCCGGCGGCCGGTCCGCTGACCCGTACGGTGCTCGTGGTGGCCGCGGTGCTGATCATCGCCCTCGGGATCCTCCCCGGGCAGGTCACCCCGCTCACGGCGCGATCGGGGTTCGCCCCGCATCAGGTCGATCCCACCCTTCTCTCGATCCCCGCGCAACCATGATCGCGTCGGGGATCTTCCGGCAGTACGACATCCGCGGGATCTACGGCAAGGATCTCACCGTCGAGGCCGCGGAGGCCATCGGGCGGGCCTACCCCCTGATCATGGCCGAGCGCGGGGTGCAGGGTGCGGTGGCAGTGGGACGCGACAATCGCCCCAGTGGACGGGCACTGCGTGATGCGCTCGTGAAGGGGCTCACGGCGAGTGGCGTGGACGTCATCGACGTGGGCGAGGTGCCGACGCCGTTGCTCTACTGGAGCCTCCATCACCTCCCGGTGGCAGCAGGGATCCAGATCACCGGGTCGCATAACCCGCCAGAGTACAACGGCTTCAAGTGCTGCATCGGCACGGGATCGCTCCATGGCGAGGGGATCACGCGGCTGCGTGACCTCATTACCGCCGGTGCCTTGCCGACGGGGCAGGGCACGGTGCGCCACGAGGCGATCGTCGATCCCTATGTGACGGATATCGTCGAGCGCATCGGACCGCTCCCCCGCGACCTGAAGGTCGTGATCGACTGTGGCAACGGGGCGGGCGCGATCGTCGCCCCGCAGCTCTTCAGGGCGCTCGGCGTACAGGCGACGATGCTCTTCGCCGAGAGCGATGGGACCTTCCCGAACCACCATCCCGATCCGACGGTCGAGGCGAACCTGCAGGACCTCATCGCCGCCGTCCGCCAGACGGGGAGCCAGCTCGGCATCGGGTTCGACGGCGATGCCGATCGCATCGGGCTCGTCGATCAGGACGGGACGATCGTCTGGGGCGACTATCTCCTCTTGCTCTATGCCCGCGATGTGTTGGCGCGCATCGGGAAGGGGCAGTCGATCATCTTCGACGTGAAGTGCTCACAAGCGCTCGCTGATGGGATCGCGCAGGCTGGTGGGACGCCGGTGATGTGGAAGACGGGGCACTCCCTCATCAAGGATATGATGAAGGCGCTCCACGCCCCGATCGCCGGCGAGATGTCGGGCCACATGTTCTTCACCGAGGGGTTCTATGGGCACGACGACGCGCTCTACGCGGCAGCGCGCCTCCTGCGCATCCTCGCCGATACGAAGCAATCGGTGAAGGCCCTCCTCGCCGACGTCCCGCGCCTCGTCTCGACGCCTGAGTTGCGCATCGATTGCGCTGATGATCGCAAGGAAGAGGTGGTCCGCGACGCGCTTGCGCACTTCACGGCGCGCTACAAGGTCTCCGATGTCGACGGCGTCCGCATCCTCTTCGAGGGGGGCTGGGGGTTGATCCGGAGCTCGAACACGCAGCCGATCCTCGTCATGCGCTTCGAGGCCGATTCCGCCGAGCGCCTCGCGGTGATTCGGGCGGAGGTCGAGTCGTGGTTGACCGCGCAGGGGATCGACGTCACGCCCGGCGTCGGGCACTGAGATGACCCAGCGGCGCGGCCGCTGGCGGTGGGTCCTCGGGCTCCTCGTCGCCCTCGCGGTCGGTCGAGGGATCGCCGGTTTGGTTGCGGGGGCCGCACAGGCGGAGGCGGTCGGTGTGCGGCCGAGCTGGCGGCTCTTCACCGCGATGGACCTCTCGCTGCGCACGGTGGTCGCGGCGGTCGCCGCCCTCGTGCTCTTCGCGAATCTGCTCGCGGTCCGTCACTCGATCGTCTCCGTGGTGCTCCCGCGCCAGATCGGGAACCTCCGCATCGGTGAGGCGATCCCGAAGCGGCTGCTCACGCTCGGGGCGGCCGCCGTCGCCCTGGCGATTGGAGCGCTCTTCGCCCTCGTCGATCTCGATGGTCAGCAGGTGCTCCTCGCGCTCCATGGCGTGCGCTTTGGCGAGGTCGATCCCTTCCTCGAGCGCGATATCGCCTGGTATCTGATCGGGCTCCCAGTGGAGCGGGCGCTCTGGGAGACGGTCGTCCGCGTCGTCATGGTCGCGAGCGTACTCACCATCGCGCTCTATGCGGGCACCCCAAGCCTACGTGTTCGCGAGGCACGCCTGGTCGTCACGGGGTGGGTGCGCCGGCATCTCGGCGTGCTGGGTGGCGTGGCGTTGCTCCTCCTCGCATGGCACTGGCGGTTGGCGCGGTATGAGTTGCTCGTGACGGGGAGTGGCGCGTCGGAGGGCTTTGGTGCGGTAGACCATCGGTTGGTGCTGCCGTATCTGCTGACCCTTTCGATCGTGACGGTGGGCGCCGCCGGGGTCCTCATCGCCGCGGTCTGGCAGGGGGCGACGCGCGTGGTGGTCGGGCTCCTCCTGAGCCTCCTCGTGATCGGGCCGATGGGACGTCTGGCCCTCGTGACCTTTGCCCCGAACCTGGGCGCGACGACGCGCGGGGTCCGCGATCGTGAGCTCCCCTATGCCGCGACACGGGCGCGGTTCACCGCCCGTGCTCACGGTGAGGGGGTCCCCGTCACCGATCGTGCCCCCCTCGCGCTCGACTCCCTGCGACGCCTGATCCCGGCCGGCGCGGTGATCCTCCCCGACGGCGGTCGCTATCGCGTGGTGCAGGACACGACGGGTCAAATCGCAGCGGCGGCACTCGAGACGTGGGGGCAGCGGATCACCCAGGCGTGGGCGATGCAGAACCCACGCCTCGCGATGGATGGGGGCGCGAAAGGTGATCGCCTCCTGGTGGGCGCGGATCCGTGGTCCCGTGTCACACGCTACGCGCCCTTCCTCCGTCTGGCGCCCTCGCCCCGCCTTGTCACTCGTGCAGGGGGTGCACTCTGGGTGCTCGATCTCGAGGTCGCGGGCGAATGGTATCCCCTGGCCACCCCGCTTCCGGATCGCGGTACGGTCGTCCGCTATCGCCGGCCTGCAGGAGTCGCGCTGATCGATGCGATGACCGGCGCGGTTCGGATCTTCCCACCGGCGGATCCCGATCCGGTCCTGCGCGCCTGGATGGCACTCGTGCCTGATGTGTTCGCGGCGGGGACGGCGGTCGGGAAGGGGGTCGATCTGGCCGCGGTGGCGCCCACGCCTGGCGAGCGCACGGCCGCGGCGGATTCCACCGACGCACGCCCGCTCCCCGGTGATGCGGCCGTGCCACCGATCGGCGAGCTCCGCGCCGAGGCGGCCGCGCTCTACGATGCGATGGAGACGGCGCGGCAGGCGGGGGACTGGGCCGCATACGGTGCGGCGTGGCGCAGGCTGGGGACCCTCCTCGGTCGCCCCGCACCCTGAGCGGACTGCACCACATCATCCCCCTCGACTATCTTCCGATGCTATCCCATTTCCCCTCTCTGGAGTCCGTGTGAACCTCCACGAATACCAAGCCAAGGAGATCCTCCGCGCGCAGGGCGTGAACATCCCGCCGGGTCGCGTCGCGACCACCCCCGCCGAGGCGGAGGCCATCGCGAAGGAGTATGGCGTTCCTGTGATGGTGAAGGCGCAGGTCCATGCCGGCGGTCGTGGGAAGGCCGGCGGTGTGAAGTTCTGTAAGACCCCGACGGAGGCCAAGGAGAAGGCTACCGCGATCCTCGGGATGAAGATCAAGGAGCTGACCGTCGAGCAGGTGCTCGTCACCGTCGCCGCGGACATCGGGAGCGAGGCCTACGTCGGGATCATCGTCGACCGCGCGACCAAGAAGCCGGTCTTCATGGTCTCGGCGGCTGGCGGGATCGACATCGAAGAGGTCGCGGCCTCCACGCCCGAGAAGATCCTCTACGTCCCAGTCGACGTGCGCTATGGGCTGCCGACCTACGACGCGATGCGCATGGGCTTCTTCCTCTACTCGGATGTGACGCTCGCGCGTGGCGCGGCGAAGATCATGCAGCAGCTCTACGCCGCCTTCATGGCGAGCGGGTGCTCGTTGGCGGAGATCAACCCGCTGGTCGTGACGCCGGTCGGTGAGCTCGTGGCGGTCGACGGCAAGATGGTGATCGACGACAACGAGCTCGATCGGCGCCCGGAGATCGCGGCGCTGCGCGATGAGCGGAGCGAGGAGCCCTCCGAGGTTGACGCGCGCCATGCCAACCTGACCTTCATCAAACTCGACGGGAACGTCGGCTGCGTGGTGAATGGGGCGGGGCTCGCGATGGCCACGATGGACCTCGTGAAGTACTACGGCGGCGAGCCGGCGAACTTCCTCGACATCGGCGGGTCGTCGAACCCTGAGAAGGTCGTGAACGCGCTCCGCATCATCACCGCCGACCCGAACGTGAAGGCGATCCTCTTCAACATCTTCGGTGGGATCACCCGCACCGACGACGTCGCCAACGGGATCGTGACGGCGACCAAGGCGAACCCGCTGAAGGTACCGATCGTCATCCGGCTCACCGGCACCAACGAGGAGATCGCGATGCAGATCCTCACGAACAACGGGTTCACGGCGTCCAGCGACATGGACACCGCCGTGCAGCAGGCCGTGGCGCTCGCCAAGGGAGGGAAGTGAGATGAGCGTCTTCATCGACAAGCACACCAAATTGGTGGTGCAGGGGATCACGGGCCGTGACGGCTCGTTCCATGCCAAGCAGATGATGGAGTACGGGACACAGGTCGTCGCCGGCGTCACCCCCGGGAAGGGCGGCCAGAAGTTCGAGGGGACGGTGCCGATCTTCAACACCGTCGCCGACGCCGTGCAGGCCACCGGCGCGAACACGAGCGTCATCTATGTGCCGCCGCCGTTCGCCGCCGATGCCATCATGGAGGCGGCGGCCTCCGGCGTCTCCCTCGTGGTCTGCATCACCGAGGGGGTCCCCGTCCTCGACATGACGAAGGTCGACCCCTTCGTGAAGGAGCGTGGCGTCCGCCTCATTGGCCCCAACTGCCCTGGGCTCATCACGCCGGGCGAGTCAAAGGTCGGGATCATCCCAGGCCGCATCTGCACCCCGGGCCCCATCGGCGTGGTCTCGCGGTCGGGTACGCTCACGTATGAGGTGGTCTACCAGCTCACGCGCGCCGGGATCGGGCAGACGACCTGCGTCGGGATCGGCGGCGACCCGATCAACGGGACCAACTTCATCGACTGCCTCGCGGCGTTCGAGAAGGATCCGGCCACCAGGGCGATCGCGATGATGGGCGAGATCGGCGGGACCGATGAGCAGGAGGCCGCCGAGTTCATCCGCACGCACATGAAGAAGCCGGTGGTCGGCTTCATCGCGGGACAGACCGCCCCGCCAGGCCGCCGCAGGGGCCACGCCGGCGCGATCATCTCGGGCTCGTCCGGGACCGCGCAGGAGAAGCTGGAAGCCTTCGCCGCCGCCGGGATGGGAGTCGCGAAGCGCCCGATCGACTTCGTGGAACTCATCAAGGCGCGTCTCTAGTTCGTCTGGTAGAACCTCCGCTCACTCACCTCTCAACACGACCTTCCGATGCTTGACTATACGTTCTCGATCATCAAGCCCGACGCCTTCAACTCCGGCAAGGCGGGGAAGATCCTCGCCCACCTCGAGGGGCAGGGCTTCACCCTCAAGGCGTGCCGGGTGATCCACATGACCAAGCGGCAGGCGGAGGAGTTCTACGCCGTGCACCGCGGCCGTCCCTTCTTCGGGGAGCTCGTCGCGTTCATGAGCTCGGCCCCCTGCATGCCATTCATCCTCGCCAAGGCGGGGGCGGTGCATGCGCTCCGCGACGCGATCGGCGCGACGGATCCCGCGGAGGCCGCGGCCGGCACGGTCCGGAAGCTCTACGCCGAGTCCAAGGGGCGGAACGCGATCCACGCCTCGGATTCCGACGAGAATGCGGTGCGCGAGAGCCGCTTCTTCTTCACCGAGGCCGAGGTCGTCTGATTGCAGACCTAAGTGCCTGTCAGACCGTGGGTTGGCCCCTTGCTTCGGCGGGGGCCTTTTCGTTATGCTTCATAGCTATGCTGTCGTTTCCCGTCCGAGTGCTGTCGCAGGGGGCTGTGCAGGTCGATGCCGACCTCGCTTCCGACGACCCGGTCTGGCTGGAGGGCGACAGTCGTCCCGTGCGGGGCGTCCATGTCACCGGGCGCATCAGCGGGGCGGGCAGCGGGCGGTTCTACTTCAGCGGGGCCTTCTCGGGGGTCGCCGGTGGGGAGTGCCGCCGGTGCCTCGCGCCGGTGGAGATCGCCGTGCAGTCGGATCTGCACGCCCTCTTCGCCGATGCGAGCGACGAGAACGCCGATGAACCCGATGTGCTCCCGTTGGGCGAGGGAGGGCTGACGGTCGATCTGCGTCCCGCGGTCCGCGAACAGTGGGTGCTCGAGACCGCCGTCCTCCCGTTGTGCCGGCCCGAGTGTCTCGGGCTCTGTCCGGCGTGTGGGGCCGACCGGAACACGAGTCCCTGCGCCTGCAGTCTGTCCTGATCCATGTCCCTTAGCCGATAGGTTCCTCCGATGGCCGTCCCGAAGCGTCGCACCTCGAAGCGCAAGAAGCGCGCCCGCAACACCCACAAGGTCGCCCCGGCGATCAACATCCAGGCGTGCCCGAAGTGCGGCGCGATGAAGCGCCCGCACCATGTGTGCGAGGATTGCGGCTTCTACGCCGGCATACAGCGCGTCGCGGCTCGCGACGCGTAAGCCATGGCGCGGATCGCGCTGGACGTCATGGGGGGCGATCATGCCCCCGAAGCGCCCGTCGCCGCCGCGCTGCTCGCCGCGCAGGAGCTCGCGCCGTCGCATGAGCTGCAGCTCGTCGGCCGCGAGGCCGTCATCCGCGAGGAACTGAGCCGCCAGCTCGTCGGCGCCCCCCCCCTCCTGCGCGAGGCCGTCTCCCGGTTCGCCATCATCGACGCCCCCGAGGTGATCGAGATGACGGACAAGCCCTCCGTCGCCATCCGCGGCAAGCCCAACTCCTCGATGGCGGTCGGGCTTCGGCTCCAGGCCGAGGGGCATTCGGATGCCTTCGTCTCGGCGGGCAATACCGGGGCCCAGATGGCGGCCTCGACCTTCATCCTGCGGCTCCACGAGGGGCTCTCGCGCCCCGCGATCGCGACGGTCCTTCCGACCGCTCGGCAGCCCGTCGTGATGCTCGACGCCGGGGCCAATGTCGATTGTGCCGCCGCCGAGCTCGTGCAGTTCGCGCGCCTCGGGTATGTCTTCGCCAAGGACATCCTCGGTCGCCCGACGCCCGCCGTCGGTCTCCTCTCGATCGGCGAGGAGGCGGAGAAGGGGAACGCTGCCGTGAAGGAGGCGCATCAGGCGCTCCTCAATGCGGGCCTGAAATTCATCGGCAACATCGAAGGGCGGGACATCCCGATGGGGACCTGCGATCGTGGCCCGATCGACGTCGTCGTCTGCGACGGCTTCACCGGGAACGTCCTCCTCAAGTTCTACGAATCGGTCGCCCCGATGATGTACGGCCTGCTCCAGCAGGTCGGTGTCACCAAGGAGCAGTTCGGGATGGCGATGCAGTCGCTCGATTACGCGAAGTACGGCGGCGCGCCGCTCTTGGGCGTGAAGGGGGTGAGCATCATCTGCCATGGGAAGTCGAGCCCCGAGGCGATCAAGAACGGGATCCTGGCCGGGCTTCGGGCCTTCGAGTCCGAGATGAGCCGGCACGTCGGCGAACAGCTCGGCGCATGAAGCGCCCCGTCGCGATGCTCGCGGCGACCGCCCATGCGGTGCCGACGCGGGTCTTCACCAACGACGACTTCGCGTCGATCGGTGTGGAGACCTCCGACGAGTGGATCCGGGAGCGCACCGGGATCGGGCAGCGCTACATCGCTGGTGAGGGGGAGACCCTCACCTCGCTCTGCACCGAAGCGGCGCGTAAGGCGATGGCGATGGCTGGCGTCACGGCCGCCGAGCTCGATCTCATCATCCTCGGCACCGCGAGCCCGGACCGGCTCCTCCCCGCGACGGCGGTCGAGGTCCAGGCGGCGCTCGGGGCCTCGCGTGCGGCGGCATTCGATCTCGATGCGGCCTGTTCGGGGTGGCTCTACAGCTGTCAGGTCGCGGAGGGGTTGATCGCCACCGGGAGCTACGAGACCATCCTCGTGATCGGCGGCGAGGTCCTCTCGCGCATCATCAACTGGAGGGATCGCAATACCTGCGTCCTCTTCGGCGATGGCGCGGGCGCGACGATCATCCGTCGCAGCACCAAGCAGCGCGGGATCCTCTCGGCGTACATGCGCTCCGACGGCACCCTGGCCGATCTCCTCCAGCGGCCCAAGGGCGCCGGCGCCTGCCCGATGACCAACGAGATCCTCGCCGAGGGCTCGCACTTCATCACGATGGCGGGACGCGAGGTCTTCAAGAATGCGGTGCGCTCGATGGCCGATGCGGCGGACCGCGCGCTCGATGGGGCGAAGCTCTCCTCGACCGACGTCGATCTGCTCATCCCGCATCAGGCGAACATCCGCATCATCGAGGCGACGGCGAAGCACGCGAACATCCCGATGGAGAAGGTGTTCGTGAACGTCGATCGCTACGGGAACACCTCGGCGGCGTCGATCCCGATCGCGCTCAGCGAGGCGCAGGCGCAGGGGCGGGTGAAGGAGGGCTCGACGGTGATGTTCGTCGCCTTCGGCGCGGGCTTCACCTGGGGTTCGATGATCGTCCGGTTCTAGCCGATGTTCTTCCTGCTCTTTCCCGGTCAGGGCTCGCAGAAGCCCGGGATGGCCAAGGATCTCGCCGAGGCCTATCCAGTGGCTCGTGCGACCTTCTCCGCGGTCGACGCCGCCCTCGGCACCTCGCTCAGCGCCCTCTGCTTTGACGGTCCGGCCGACGAGCTGACCCTCACCCACAATGCGCAGCCGGCGCTGCTGGCGCATGGCGCGGCGGTGTGGGCCACGGTGCAGGGCCATCTGGCCGGGCGGGTGGTCGGGGCGGCGGGGCACTCGCTCGGCGAGTTCACGGCCTATCAGGCGGCGGGATCGCTCGGGCTCGACGATGCCGTGCGGCTGGTCCGCACGCGCGGTGAGCTCATGTACCGCACCGGAGTCGAGCGTCCTGGCGCGATGGCGGCGATCCTCGGGACCCTCACGACACCCATCGGCGAGATCTGTCAGGCGGCCTCCGCGCATGGGATCTGCGTGCCGGCGAACTTCAATGCCGACGAGCAGATCGTGATCTCGGGTGAGGTCGCGGCGGTGGAGGCGGTGATGGAGGGGGCCAAGGCGGCGGGGGCGAAGCGGGCGCTGCGGCTGCCGGTGAGCGGGGCCTTCCACAGCCCGCTGATGCGGCCCGCTGCGGCGGGGCTCGCGGCGGCGATCGACACGGCGGCCTGGCACGCTCCGCACTTCCCGGTCTGGAGCAATGTGACCACCGAAGCGGTGACCGACGTCGCGACCGCGCGCCAGCTTCTCGTCCGGCAGCTCACCTCACCGGTGCGGTGGGTCGAGCAGGTGCGGGCGATCGCGGCCGCGCATCCCGGGGTCACCTTCGTCGAGATGGGCCCTGGGGCGGTGCTGACCGGCCTCGTGAAGCGTCTCGCTCCGGGGTGTCAGTATCTGACCTGCGGCACCGCGGCCGAGGTCGAGGCGCTCCTGCAGCTCTGACTCCTGTCGGGGCGTCCCGCGCCCCGTCGTGCTCACCCTCCACCGGACGGACCATGGCACTCCCCATCGATCTCACTGGCAAGGTCGCGCTCGTCACCGGCTCCACCCGCGGGATCGGGCGTACGATCGCGAAGACGTTGGTCGACGCCGGGGCGAGGGTCGCCGTGGTGGGGCGCGATCTGGCGAAGGCGGAACAGGTGGCGGAGGAGTTGGGGGAGGCGCGTGGCTTCGCCTGCGATGTGGCCGATCCCGCGTCGGTGACGATGCTCGTCCAGACGGTGGAGGACGCCTTCGGTTCCTTGGATATCCTCGTCAACAATGCGGGGATCACGCGGGACAACCTCATGCTCCGGATGAAGGATGAGGATTGGGATGCGGTGCTCGACACGAACCTGCGGTCCGCCTTCGTGGCGATCCGAGCGGCGCAGCGCGGGATGATGAAACGGCGCTGGGGCCGGATCATCAACATCGCCTCGGTGGTGGGGATCATCGGGAACAAGGGCCAGGCGAACTACGCCGCGAGCAAGGCGGGGATGATCGGCCTGAGCAAGTCGGTGGCGAAGGAGCTCGCCAGCCGGAACATCCTCTGCAACGTGGTCGCACCCGGGTTCATCACCAGCGATATGACGGATGCCATGACCCCGCAGGCGGTCGAGGCCCTCGCCGCCCAGATCCCACTGGAGCGGTTCGGGGCAGCCCAGGACGTCGCGGGATTGGTGGCCTTCCTGGCCTCGGAGCATGCGGCCTACCTCACCGGGCAGGTCCTTGCCGTGGACGGTGGTCTGGCGATGTGAAACGGCACCGTTTTCGGTGCCGTTTCCCCCTGTCAAATCGTTATATTCCTGTGCCGTCGGAGCGACTGCCGGCGGTCCTCGTGGTTCCACCCTCTTGGAGTTCTCGACGCATGGCTGACCATACTGCGAAGGTGAAGGACATCATCGAGAAGGAGCTCGGGGTCGAGCGTGAGAAGCTGACCGATGGCGCCAGCTTCATCGACGATCTCGGGGCCGACTCACTCGACATCGTCGAGCTCGTGATGGAGTTCGAGAAGGAGTTCAACATCGACATCCCGGATGAGGATGCCGAGAAGTTGAAGACGGTCGGTGACGCCATCGGCTACCTGAACGCCAAGCTCGCCGGCTGAGATGGCGGGGCTGCGTCGCCGGGTGGTCCTCACGGGGGCCGGATGTCTGTCCTCCGTCGGGAACGACGTGGCCTCCACGTGGGCGGCGCTGCTCGACGGCCGCTCTGGGGGTGGGCCGATCACCCGGTTCGACGCGTCGGACTTCAAGGTTCGGTTCGCGCATGAGGTGAAGGGGTTCGACATCGGCGCGTATATGGACCGCAAGGAGGCCAAGCGCGCCGACCGCTACACGCAGTACGCCATGGCCGCCGCGGTGCAGGCCATGCGCGACGCGGGGCTCGGAGAGGGCACGGGGTACGACCCCGATCGCCTCGGCGTGATCATCGGCTCCGGGATCGGTGGGATCGAGACCTTCGAGGCGCAGCACACGGTGCTCATGCAGGACGGCCCGGGGCGGATCTCCCCCTTCTTCGTCCCCATGTTCATCGGCGACATCGCGGCGGGCGTGGTCTCGATGCGCTTCCAGGCGAAGGGCCCCAACTACGCGACCCAGTCGGCCTGCGCCTCCAGTGCGCATGCGATCGGGGACGCCTTCCGGTTGATCGCCTACGGCGACGCCGACCTCATGATCGCGGGCGGTTCTGAGGCCGCGGTCTCGCCGATGGCGATCGGCGGCTTCGCGAACATGCAGGCGCTCTCCACGCGCAACGACTCGCCGGAGACGGCGTCGCGCCCCTTCGACCAGACGCGTGACGGCTTCGTGCTCGGCGAGGGCTCCGGGGTCGTGATCCTGGAAGAGTTGGGGCATGCGCGGGCGCGTGGGGCGCAGATCTACTGCGAGGTCGTCGGCTACGGCGCCACGGGGGATGCCTACCACCTCACCGGGCAGCCTGAGAACCATGCCGGCCTCCAACGCGCGATGCGTCGGGCGCTCGAGGACGCCGGGCTCTCGCCGGCTGACGTGCAGTACGTGAATGCGCATGGGACCTCGACCCCGCTCAACGATGCGAACGAGATCCGCGCCATCAAGGCGGTCTTCGGGCCGCACGCCACGGGGCTCAACGTCAGCTCGACCAAATCGAGCACGGGCCACATGCTCGGCGCCGCGGGGGCGGTCGAGGCGATCTTCTCCGCGCTCGCGATCCGCCACGGGATCATCCCGCCGACGATCAACCTCCACACCCCGGATCCCGAGTGCGACCTCGACTGCACGGCCAACACGCCGGTGCGTCGTGAGGTGCATGCGGTCCTCTCGAACTCCTCTGGCTTCGGCGGGCACAACGCCAGCATCGCGCTGCGCCGCCTGATCGGGTGAGGCGATGAGCGTGGTGGCGACCGATCTCCAGCTCCCACTCGGGCGGCTTTCCGATCCCGCCGTGCGGCGGGTCGCCGAGAAGATCGCGGCCGGTGAGCGGCTCTCGACGGCGGACGGGTTGGCCCTCTTCCGCTCGCCGGATCTCACCGGGATCGGCCTCCTCGCCGACGCGGTGAACCGCGCCACGCATGGCGATGTGGTGACCTTCGCGGCGAACCAGCACATCAACCCGACCAATATCTGCACCCTGCGCACCACCTGCGTCTTCTGCGGCTATGCCCGGCTGCCGAAGGAGGCGGGGGCGTATCGGTACACCCTCGATCAGGTGCTGCAGGAGGCCCGCACGGGGAATGGGGGGATGACGCGCGAGTTCCACATCGTCGGTGGGCTCGACATGAAGGCGGGGCTCGCCTACTACCAGGAGATCTTCCGCGCCCTGAAGGCCGAGATGCCGCACGTGCACATCAAGGCGCTGACGGCGGTCGAGATCGCGCACATCGCGCGGATCGAGAAGATGAGCTGGGCCGAGGTCCTGAGCGCGTTCAAGGAGGCGGGGCTCGACACGCTGCCTGGCGGCGGGGCCGAGACCTTCAGCGCCGCGGTGCGTGAGGAGATCGCCAACAAGAAGCTGGGGGCCGCCGACTACATCGGCGTCCACCGGACGGCGCACGGGTTGGGGATCCGCTCGAACTGTACGCTCCTCTACGGGCACATCGAGACCTACGAGGACCGGATCGAGCACATGGCGATGCTGCGCTCGCTGCAGGACGAGACGGGGGGCTTCCTCGCCTTCATCCCGCTCGCCTATCACCCCGACGACAACGTCCTCGGGGAGAAGCTCGGCCGCCGTGGGACTGCGACCTCAGGGGTCGAGGACCTCAAGATGCTCGCGATCGGACGGCTCTTCCTCGACAACTTCGACCATGTGAAGAGCCACTGGATCATGGTCACGCCGGCGCTCTCGCAGCTCGGGTTGCACTACGGCGTGAACGATCTCGAGGGGACGGTGGTCCGCGAGAAGATCTACCACGCGGTCGGGGCGCAGACGCGGCAGGCGATGTCGCTCGACGAGATCCTCGCGCTGGTCCGCGGGGCTGGGAAGATCCCCGCGGAGCGGGACAGCTTCTATCGGATCATCCGGCGCTTCGACGAGCCGGCGGACCAGGCCGCCTGATGCGCGTCGGCCGCATCCCCTACATCAACACCTATCCCGTCTACGGGGCGATCGACCGCGGGCTCGTGCCCCTGGATGCGACGCTGGTCGACGGGGTCCCGACGGCGCTGAATCGGCGGATGGCCGAGGGGACGCTCGACGTCTCCGTGGTCTCGGCGGTGGAGTATGCTCGCGATGCCGAGCGTTATCTCCTCCTCCCCGATCTCGCGATCTCCTGTGACGGACCGGTGCGGAGCGTGCTCCTCTTCTCGAGCGTGCCCGCGGAGAGGCTCTCCGGACAGCGGGTCCTCGTCAGCCGCAGCTCGATGACGTCGGTCCATCTGCTCCAACTGCTCTTCACGCATGTGTGGAAGGCGGAACCCGTCTTCATCCCAGGCGATGCCGAGGCCGATGCGATCGCGCGGGACGGTGGCGATCCCTGCGTGGCCCGCCTCGTGATCGGGGATGCCGCGCTCATGCTGCAGAGCCCGGGCCATCCGCTCGCCGAGGCCCACGGCCGGGCCTACCCGCACGTCTACGACCTCGGTGCGGTCTGGCGGGAGTGGACGGGGCTTCCCTTCGTCTTCGCCGTCTGGGTGGCACAGCGGACCACGCCGGTGGAACAGGCCCTGGCGATCCATGCCTCGCTCATCCGCTCACGCGAATGGGGCGTCCGGCATCTCGGTCTCCTCTCCACGCAGGCCGCCGGGGTGACCGGGGTCCCGGTCGCTGAGTGCCGCCGGTACTTCGACGGCCTCGATTGGCGGCTTGGCCTGCGCGACCTCGAGGGGCTCACCGAGTTCTTCCGCCGGCTCGAACTCGCTGGGAAGGTCCCCACGGGCCGACTGGCGTTCCTGCCTGCCACGCGGCGGGCGGGGTAGTATTCGAGAGCGTCACCCGCGACACCGTCCATCTCAGCGATCCTGCGCATGACCTACGCATCTGACCTCCTCGACTACTACACGAAGGCCCCGCTCCTCGAGCTGGGGGCCGATGCCGATGCCGTGCGTCGCCGGCTCCATCCCGAGCCGGTCGTGACGTACATCGTCGATCGGAACATCAACTACACCAACGTCTGTGTCGCCGACTGCGGCTTCTGCGCCTTTTACCGTCGCCCGAAGGATGGCGAGGGGTGGACCCTCAGCTACGAGGCGATCGGTGCGAAGATCGACGAGGTGAAGGCGTTGGGCGGGGTGCAGATCCTGATCCAAGGCGGGCACAACCCGTACATCCCCTTCGAGTGGTACCTGGAGCTCCTCAGGTACATCAAGCGGAACCATCCGATCCACGTGCACGGCTTCTCGCCGAGCGAGGTGGACTTCTGGGCGACGCTCTATCGCATGGACGCCCGGACCGTGATCCAGGAGCTGGTGAAGGCGGGGCTCGATTCCATCCCCGGCGGTGGGGGCGAGATCCTCGTGCAGCGCGTGCGCGACAATGTCGCCAAGAAGAAGGCGGGTGCGGACCGCTGGCTCGAGGTGATGGAGATCGCACATGGCGAGGGGCTCAGGACCTCGTGCACGATGATGTACGGCATCGGCGAGACGATGGCGGAGCGCATCGAGCATCTGCTCCGGCTCAAGGCGGTACAGGATCGCACCAAGGGCTTCACCGCCTTCATCTGCTGGCCGCTCCAGCCGGAGAACACCCCGGAGATGAGCCATATGCCGAAGACCGATGCGGTGGAGTACCTCCGCACGACGGCCTTCGCGCGCACCGTGCTCGACTCGATCCCGAACATCCAGGCGAGCTGGGTGACGATGGGGATGAAGGTCGGTCAGACGGCGCTGCACTACGGGTGCAACGACTTCGGCTCGCTCATGCTCGAGGAGAACGTGGTCTCGGCGGCGAACACGACCTATCGCACGACGACCGACGAGATGGAGCGGCTGATCCGTGAGGCGGGGTTCGCGCCGCGGCGGCGGTTCCAGGACTACTCGTTGATCCCGGCGACCCCAGAGACGGTGGCCGCCTGAGCGCCCCGATGTCGGCCCCCATCCGCGTCGGGATCGGCTATGACTCGCACCGCTTCGTGGCGGGGCATGGCGTCGTGCTGGGCGGCGTCCTGATCCCAGCGACGGTGCGATGCACCGGGCACAGCGATGCCGATGCGGCCTGCCACGCGCTCACCGATGCGTTGCTCGGGGCGGCGGGCCTCGGTGACATCGGCGAGATGTTCCCCGATACGGCGGCCGAGAACAAGGATCGTGACAGCATCGAGATGCTCCGCCTGGCGGTCGCGCGCGTCCGCGCCGCCGGATGGGCGCCGGTGCAGTGTGATCTCACGGTGGTCGCGGAGACGCCGAAGGTCGGGGCACATCGGCCGGCGATCCGGGAGCGACTTGCTGAGGCGCTCGGGATCCCCGCGTCGGATGTGATGATCAAGGGAAAGACCAACGAGGGGATGGGGTTCATCGGCCGCGGCGAGGGGATCGCCTGCATGGCCGTCGCGACGCTCGCGCGCCTCACCCCGTAGCCCCATGGAGCCGTTCTTCACGTACTTCGACGGGATCCCCCCCGTCGCGCTCTACGCGTTGATCTTCGTCGCCTCGTATCTCGAGGGGCTCCTCCCCATCGTCCCCGGCGACCTCGCGACGGCGTTCTTCGCCTTCCTGGCGGCGCGAGCCGGGGGGCTCCTCCCGCCGACGGTGATCGCGGTCGTGACCGGAAGCGTCGGTGGGGCGCTCACGCTCTGGTATCTCGGGATCCGATTCGGCCCGGCGCGTCTCACGCACCGGATCGAGGCGATCGGCTTCCACAAGACGGGGGAGGGGATGGAGGCGGCCGAGGGGAAGGTCGAGGACGCCTACCGCACGTACGGATGGATCGCCCTGCTCGTCGCCCGTATGGTGCCCGGGGTACGGGCCGTGGTGCCGGCGGCCGCGGGCGTCTTGCGGATCCCCTTCTGGGAGGTCGCCGCGATCTTCACCGCGGTCTCGGTGCTGTGGTATGGCACCATCACCTGGCTCTCCTTCCGGATGGGGAGCGACTGGGCGGTGGTCCAGGCCACCGTGACGCGCGTGCTGCGCGAGGTCGGGACGGGGGCCTCGATCGTCGCGCTGGTGCTGGTCGGGGTCGGTGTGATGATCTGGCGGCGGCGTCGCCACCGGCGGTGAGTGCGATGCGTGAGGACGAGATCGTACGCGCGTTCCTCCTCGAACGCTTCGATGAGTTCCTCACCCTCGAGCAGGGGAGCAGCGCACGGACCAACGAGGCCTATGGGCGTGATGTCGCGCGGCTCGCGGTCTGGGCCTCGACCAAAGGGGTGGGTGACCCGAGTGCCCTGACCGCGCCGCATCTCCGGGAATTCGTCTACCACCTGAAGGACCTCGGGCTCGCGCCGAGCTCGATGCGCCGGGCGATCTCCGCGATCCGCACCTGGTATCGATTCCTCCTCGCTGAGGGCGTCGTCGCCGCCGATCCGAGTGACCGGCTCGAGACCCCTCGCAAATGGCGGACCCTCCCGGAGGTCCTGACCGTCGATGAGGTGGAGCGCCTGATCGGGGCGGTCTCACTCGACGACCCCTTGGCCCTGCGGGACCGCGCGATGCTGGAGCTGGCCTACGGGGCTGGGCTCCGGGTGAGCGAGTGGATCGGGATCGGGACGGCGGATCTGGCCCTCGATGACCTCGTGGTCCGGGTCTTTGGAAAGGGGGGGAAGGAGCGGATGGTCCCGATCGGGCGGCAGGCGGTCGGAGCGCTGGCGATGTACCTGCGGGAGCTCCGCCCCCGGCTCGAACAGGGGGCGGGGCATGGGCGGCTCTTCCTGAATGCCCGGGGGCGGCCGCTGAGCCGGATGGGGGCCTGGGGGATCCTCCGGAAGCACGTGGAGGCCTCCGGGATCGCCAAGACGGTCACCCCGCACACCCTCCGGCACAGCTTCGCGACCCACCTCTTGGAGGGGGGGGCGGATCTCCGAGCGGTCCAGGAGATGCTCGGCCACGCCGACATCTCGACCACCCCGATCTATACCCATGTGGACCGGGAGCATCTGCGGCAGGTCCACCGGCAGTTCCACCCCCGCGGCTGAGGGCATCCCAGGGGGGCATTCGCTCTTGTAAGTCCGCAACCGGACCATAGATTGCTCTGGCGTGGATTTTGCATCCGCGCGGCCCCTCCCGGTGAGGCCCTCATGAAGGTCCTTGCCGTCATCCCAGCTCGACTGGGCGCGACGCGGCTCCCCCGAAAACCCCTCCGCTCCTTAGGGGACGCGCCCCTCGTCGTCCGGGTCCTCGAACGGGTCCGTGCGCTCGGGTTTGCAGATGCCGTCGTCGTGGCAACCGAGGCCGAGGAAGTGGCCGCCGTCGTGCGTGCGGCGGGTGGCGAGGCTGTCCTCACCTCCGATCAGCATCTCTCGGGCACCGATCGGGTGGCCGAGGTGGCGACCCTCCCCCCCTACGCGGGGTACGAGATCGTGGTCAATGTGCAGGGCGACGAGCCCTTCATGCGGGGCGATGCGATGGCGGGGGCGATCGCGATGGTGCGCGACGGCGGCTTCGATCTGGGCACCGCGGCGGGACGTCGCGGCCCGGAGATCCTCGCCGACCCCAACTGCGTGAAGGTCGTGCGAGCGACGGATGGCCGCGCGCTCTACTTCTCGCGTGCGGCGATCCCGCATCTGCGAGACGCCGAGGACGTGGCGCTCCGCGATACGCTGGTCTTCCAGCACATGGGGATCTACGCGGCGCGACGCGAGGCCCTGATGCGGTGGGTGGCGTTCCCGCCGCATCCTCTGGAGTTGGTCGAGAAACTGGAACAGCTCCGCGCCCTGGCCGGTGGATTGGCCATGGGCGTGGCGATCGTCGAGGCCCCATCGTGGGGCGAAGTGAACACCGAAGAGGACCTGATGCGGGCCAACACCCATTGGGCTGCCCTGGCAGCCGGAGCCTCCGTATGACGCCGAACCCGACGCAGCAGGCCCCCAAGTACATCTTCGTGACCGGCGGCGTGGTCTCGTCGCTCGGCAGGGGGCTTGCGGCCGCCTCGCGCGCGCGACTCCTCGTCGAGCGCAGGCTCGCCGTGACGATGATGAAGCTCG
>SXGQ01097419.1_pt1 | contig 18700 bp, 13 predicted proteins | sample 3178371 | NCBI WGS metagenome assembly SXGQ01 (sample SAMN11356859, study PRJNA531348) | freshwater metagenome | isolation source: freshwater sample F1-20 | place: China: Fuxian Lake, Yuxi | collected 2017-12-25 | reverse complement strand
ATTACGCGCTGTCTCATGCCGCCGGAGAATTCGTGCGGGTAATAATGAATACGCTTGGCCGCGTCGTTGATGCCGACGGCATCAAGCATCGCAAGGGCGCGGCTGAGGGCATCGCGACGGGAAATCTTTTCGTGAATGAGAAGCGGCTCGATGAGTTGTTCGCTGACCCGCAAGTACGGATTGAGCGAGGTCATCGGATCTTGGAAAATCATGGCGACGCGCTTGCCTCGGATCGCTCGGGCTTCCGCCGGCGAGCAGTGGAGGAGGTCTACGCCGTCAAACATCGCCGTACCGCTTACAATGCGACCCGGGGGCTGCGGACTGAGGCCCATGATGGAGTAACAAGTAACGGACTTACCGGAGCCGGATTCGCCGACGATACCGAGCGTCTCGCCTCGTTCGATGCTGAAGCTGACGCCATCGACGGCGCGGTAGATGCCGTTGCGGGTGTGGAAGTGAGTGCGAAGATCGTGGACGGAGAGGAGGGGCACGCGTTTGAGGAGTGGTTGGAGTTGGGAGCCGAGTCAAACCGCTCCGAAGTGAGTTGCTGATGTCATTTCCCGGACCGCGACGATGACGGTGGTCGGGTCAAGATTGAGGAGTGAACCTCCGCCGGTAGGCGGGCAACCCGGCGGTTGTAGAACACGGGTCGGAGCTGAAAAAATTGGGCCGGTGCGAAGGGGGTTGGTCGGTCCGAAGAGGGCGATGAGCGGCACGCCTAGAGCGTTGGCGAGATGCATGCCACCCGTGTCATTGGCGACAAGCAGGCGGCTTTGGCGAAGGTGAGCGGCGTACGTGACAAGATCCGTCCGGCCGGCAAGATCTTCAACTCGGCCCGACGGAAATCCTCGGGCGATTTCGGCGGTGATGGCCGCGTCGCGCGGGGTGCCGAACAGCACGAACTTTTGCTCGGGCAAACCGGCGATCAGGGCACGCCAATGGAGAACCGGCCAACGTTTTTCGGGGTTGTTTTCCGATCCCGGAATCAACCCGATAGTAGTTCCCGGATGTTCCCGCCGAGCAAGAACGGGAGACCGGTCGGGTTGAGCTTCGAGGCCGAAATGGCGGAACATGTTTTCCCAAAGAGCGGTTTGGTGATGACCGGCCTCATCAAAGTCTGCGGAAGGCCGATAAGCGTGAGACAAAAGGGGGCGGCGACGACCGCGGCGCACGAGTCCAAAGCGTTGCGGACTGCACGTCAGCCATGCTTCCAAGTCGCCGCGAAACGAATTGGTGAGGAGCAAGACGACGTCAGGGTATCGACTGCGGAGACGCCAGAAATGCAGGAAATAGCCAAAACCGCGTTTGGGTAGGCCTTCGAGATGATCGGCGATCGCCCATTCGCGAATCAATGGAAGGAGCGCGGGCGCGGCGATGAATGTGAGTTCGGCGTCGGGCCGCGAAACGCGTAACGCGCGGAGCAGTGGCAAGGCCATGACCACGTCGCCAAGCCAATTGGGCAGGCGCACGAAAATGCGGGTCCGGCGAGGAAGGTCGCTCAAGTTACGCGCCGCAAGGTCGGCCTGGAGCAGGTCGCGTTTGGCGGCGAGGCGGAACCGCTGCGACGGCATGTCCTGATTGCGCCATCGATCGTGGGACCAAAGCCAAGACGCGCACACATCGGAATCGCCCGTCAGTAAATTCTCCAGCCAACGGTTGAGCGCGAGAGTGACCCCGGTGCTACTGTTGTCGTGGGCGATGGTGGCACAGCCAATCTCGACTCTCCAGAATCCAAGCCGACGTGGATAGATTCCAAAAACGCGGGCGGAGAATTTTTCGGCCATGAGCCCGGGCAGTTCCGTGGTGGAACAAACGCGACCGAAGAGGGTGGTCAGGGCGCCTTGCAGGCCGGCATTCTGATCGAAGAGAACTCCCACGAAGCCCAGACGGCGAAGAATCTTCAAAGCCTCGGCAAAGCCGGTCTTGCGGGAGAGCAGTTTCATCCCAAAACGCTCGCGCGAACTTACGACGAATGCGTTGGCCGTCGGGTTGTCGAGCGGCCGAAAGATAATGCCAAACTCGGGGAACGGTCCTGGAATCAAAAGGGGTTTGGCCGTCTGGGCCTCCCAGTAGGCAATATGAGGGGAGCAGATGAGCGTGGCGGCCGGTTCCCGGCGGTGTTGAGCGTAGGCTTCGAGCAGAGAGGGAGAGACGGAGACGATTGTCCGCAGCCGAGATTCGCTCAAAAAAGGGGTCGCGAGCGAAAGCAGTCCGGTTTCAACCAGACGACGGAAGCTCTCGCGGGCGGTCGCGCGATGCCACGTTTCGGAGCGTTCGGGGAACGCGTGGTGAAGATTCGACAACGCGAGCCGACGTCGCCGGGGGAGGCCAAAGAAAACGGCATCGCCGAGAACCGCGGAAAAGGAGTGTAAGACCGATTCGGGGCAGTGTGCAGCGAGCCAACCGAGAGTCTTGAGCAGAAGAGTGAGCACGCGTGCGGGATTTGGCTTTGAATTTGGCCGGGAAACGCCATCAAACGTAACCCTCGCGCGGTTAAAAGCAGATTCTCTTTGCCCTATCCGCCCCACGCATGACCGAACTTCTCATCATCAAGCCTTCGTCGTTGGGCGATATTGTCCACGGTCTGCAGGTCGCGACGACGCTAAAGGCGCATCGGTCCGACCTGAGAATTTCTTGGATCGTGCGCGAGATGTTCGCCCCGCTCGTCAAGGTATGCGAAGCGGTAGACGAGGTGTTCGTGTTCGAGCGCGCGGGAGGAGCCAAGGCGTTTCTCAAGCTGATGGCCGAGGTGCGGAAGACAAAGTTCGATTACGTTTTCGATTTTCAGGGTTTGCTGCGCACGGGCTTGATGACGTCGCGGGCGCTGGCCAAAAAAAAGGTGGGCCGCACGGATGCGCGGGAAATGGCCGGAATCTTTTACGACGAAAAGGTGCCACTACCGCCGGACGGTCGCCGCAGCCATGCGATCGACATTCTTCTGCAATTTTGTCCGGTCCTCGGGGTGAAACCGGAGCTGAGCGGGGTTCTTAAATTCCGCGAGGCGGAGAGCTTGAACTTGAAGTTCACCGATGGTCGGGGCGGCGCAAAGCCGGTTCTGATGTTTCCCGACAGTCGCCGCGTTGAGAAGCGTTGGGGCGGATTCAAGCAACTCACCGAGTTGCTGCTGAAGGAAGATCGCTCGCGCAAAGTGGTCTGGGCCGGTAGCAATTACCTGCCGGATCGAAATTCGTTTTCGGCCGCACAGTTTTTGAATCTCACGGGGAACACGAGTTTGGTTTCATTGCCCGCGCTCATTCGGCGGGCGGAGTGGGTGATCACGAACGACAGCGGCCCGATGCATTTGGCCGCGGCCCAGGGAGTGCGTACGATGGGTATTTTTGGGCCGACCGATCCGCGTTTGTTTGGCCCGTATCCGTTAAATGGTCCGACCAATTTTGTGGTTCAGGCGCCGGTGGGTGATTTGAAATTACTGCCGGCCAAGGATGTATATAGCCGGCTGGAACGCGCCCGCTCACGGTTTTCCAAATAGCACGTCGCCCGGACTTTTTTCATTTTCTCCATGCTCGACCCAAAGTTGATTCGCGAAACTCCTGAACTTGTTCGTGCCGCGCTCGCCAAGAAACACCTGTCGGTGGATCTCGATGCAGTGCTGGCGGTCGACGCTGCGTGGCGGACGCTGCTGCAGGAAGTCGAGTTGCTGCGTTCGACTCAAAAAGCGGCGAATACAGCCATGGCGGCGTTGCCCAAAGGCTCGCCGGAGTTTATCGCCAAGGTGCAGGAAATGAAGGCGGTCTCGAGCCAAGTGAAGGAGAAGGAGGTTCAGTTAAAGGACGCCGAGGAAAAGGTCCGGGTGGCGATGTTGTCTTTGCCGAATCTGCCACATGTGAGCGTGCCCGAAGGTAGGACGCCGGAAGAAAATGTGACCTTTGCGACCCACGGTGATGTCTCGTCCGTTTCCGGGCACGCGGTGCCGCACTGGGAAATCGCAGGGTTTGAACGGCTCTTTGATTTTGCGCGCGGCGCGAAGGTGACGGGGGCGGGTTTTCCGTTTTATGTCGGAGATGGGGCGCGGATTGTGCGGGCACTGCTTCAATTCTTTTTAGATGAGGATGTGAAAGCCGGCTACACCGAGGTTTCCCCTCCGATTTTTGTGAACGCGGCGAGCGCGACGGCGACGGGACAACTGCCCGATAAGGAGGGGCAAATGTATGAGACTTCCGACCCGCTTTATGCGGTGCCGACCGCAGAGGTTCCGTTGACGAATTTTTTCCGGGACGAGATCGTGGATGAAAGCATGCTGCCGATTTATCGCTGCGCCTATACGCCCTGTTTTAGACGCGAGGCGGGCAGTTACGGCAAGGATGTGCGCGGGTTGAATCGTCTGCACCAGTTCGACAAAGTGGAATTGCTGAAATGGGTGCATCCGGCGACGAGCTATGATGAGTTGGACAAATTGCGCGGCGATGCGGAGCGATTGTTACAGAAACTGGAGCTGCCCTATCGGGTGCTGTTGATGTGCGGGGGGGACGTGGGCTTTGCTCAGGCTAAAAAATACGATCTTGAAGTCTGGGCGGCGGGTCAGAAGCGCTGGCTCGAGGTGTCGAGTTGCTCGAATTTTGAGGCGTTTCAGGCGCGACGGGCGCAGATTCGCTTTAGGGCCAAGGACACCGGAAAGCCCGAGCTTGTCCATACGATCAATGGTTCCGGTCTGGCTGTGCCCCGGGTTTTGGCGGCGCTGCTTGAGAACAATCTGCAGCAAGATGGGCGGGTCAGAATTCCGGCTCCTTTAGTTCCTTATTTTGGCAAGGAGTACCTGAGCTTTACGTGATTCGCACCGACCGGCGGATTGGGCCGACGGGAATTCACTGAAAAATGAAGCGTCACCCGATCGACTGGCCGGCAGTCGCGACGAGGCTTGGGCAGTTGATCCCGCGGGAGCGCCTGCATCCGGAGGTTTTGATTTGGGCAAATGGCCGGCCAGCCCGCGAGCGATGGGCCGTTGCGCTTTCAGGGGGCGCGGACTCCACGGCGCTGTTGTTGCTGCTTTGGGCCCACTGGCCGGAAAAGCGTCAACGGCTGCTTGTGCTGCACTTCGATCACCGTTTGCGGGGAAAGGCTTCGCGGGATGACGCACTCTTTTGTCAGAGCGTTTGCTTGGGGCTTGGGGTAATTTTTGCGGGGGGGCATTGGTCACGTCCGCCGAAAGCTCCAAGCGAAGCGGTGGCTCGAACCGAGCGATTTGAATTCTTCCAACGGGAGCTTGGACGGAGGCGCATCTCGGTTCTCTGGCTAGGGCAACAGCAGGATGATATCGCCGAAACACTTTTGATGAGATTGGCCCGGGGGAGTGGGACGGCGGGATTAGCGGCGCCCAGACCGATTCATTTCCTGCCGAAAAACCGAATTCACCTCCGGCCGATGTTGAGTTTGAAAAAGGAAGCGATCCAAACCGGTTTAGTTTCTGCCGGAGCAAACTGGAGAGAGGACGCGACCAACCAAGAAGGGACTTTTTTTAGGAACCGGGTGCGGAACGACGTCCTGTCGGTTTGGCGGGAGGCTTCAAAACGGGATGCAGTGGCTGGCGCAGCATTGTCGAGAGAGCTCTTGGCCGAGGACGACGACGCGTTGAGGCACTGGCTTGATCGATTATTTCCCGACGGGATCAAGCCATCGTTGGATTTGAAGAGATTTGCTGGAGTGCCGCGGGCGATCGTGAGGCGGGCTTTGCATCGTTGGCTGGCGGCGCAACCAAGACCGGTTGAGATTTCCAAGCAGGGCTTTGAACGGCTCTTGACGGCGACCGAGCTGGGGCGTGACACGCGTCAGAGTTTAGGCCGACTGCTGTTCGCGCGCATTCGGAAAGGAGTGTTGGAGGCTCAAAAAGCGCGGTAAGGTGTCAGTGGGATTGGACCTTCCTTTTCCTCGGGCAGCCAATTGACTTATTGCGCGGGAACATCACTCTCGAACATCCAGTCCACATTGAAATGTCTGACGTTGAAAATAACAAAAAGCCCCGTCGTCCCATTAAGAACCTGCCGCCTGAACGTTTTCAGCCGAAGGTCCTTTTCATCTGGTTGGCGATATTCGCAGCTGTCGTGGCTTTGCTGGTTTGGTCGCCTGGCATTACCACAAGTCCGGCCAAGTTAACGATTCAAGAGGTCATCGACAGAGCGGAGGCGGGAGAGGTAGCCAAAGGCACAATCAGCCCTGATTCTTCAGGTGGACGTGATTGGGTTTCGATAAAGGGCGAGCTGGCTGAGAGTCAAAAGTTGAAGGGCGAGCGCGGCGTGGAGACGAATCAGTTCGTTGCAGCGGGTCGATTAACCGATGCTAACATGGAGCGGTTGCAGAAATCCAAGAAGTTTGCGGAGCAACAATCGCAAACACTGTTGTCCGCAATTTTGGTTCAAGTGATTCCCTTTTTGCTGATCATCGGACTGCTTTATTTTTTATTTGTGCGTCAGCTAAAACAGGCCGGACGCGGGGCCATGAGCTTTGGCAAGAGCAGGGCAAAACTGCTGACGCGTGATCGGGACAAGGTAACCTTTGCCGACGTCGCCGGTTGCGATGAAGCCAAAGAGGAGGTCAGCGAGGTCGTCGACTTCCTGAAAGATCCGAAGAAATTTACCAAAATGGGCGGAAAGATTCCTCGCGGGATCTTGTTGGTCGGTTCTCCGGGCACGGGGAAGACCCTTCTCGCGAAAGCGGTCGCCGGTGAAGCGGATGTGCCTTTTTTCAGTATTTCTGGTTCCGATTTTGTTGAAATGTTCGTCGGTGTGGGCGCGAGCCGCGTGCGGGATATGTTTGAACAGGGTCGCAAAAGCGCGCCTTGCTTAATCTTCATCGATGAAATCGACGCGGTGGGGCGGCAGCGCGGAGCCGGTGTTGGTGGAGGCAACGACGAACGTGAGCAGACGCTAAATTCTCTTTTGGTTGAGATGGACGGTTTCGACACAACCGAGGGTGTGATCATTATCGCCGCAACAAATCGTCCCGATGTGTTGGACAGTGCGTTGCTTCGTCCAGGCCGGTTTGATCGCCAAGTTCATGTCGATCTGCCCGACGTCGTGGGTCGGGAGCAAATTCTGCGCGTTCACGCGAAGAAGATTAACCTGGTGGATGCAATCGATCTGGCGGTTATCGCTCGCGGGACCCCGGGACTCTCTGGGGCTGAGTTAGCGAACTTACTCAACGAAGCCGCGCTGCTTGCCGCGAGGCGGGACAAGAAAAAAGTGGAAATGATCGATATCGACGATGCGCGCGAGAAGGTGCAGTTCGGTCGTGAGCACCGGCGATTGATGGATGACGATGAGAAGAAACTGACCGCTTACCACGAAGCTGGCCATGCCTTGGTGCAAGGCGTCTTGGATGATGGCACCATGCCGGTTCACAAAGTAACGATCATCCCGCGGGGGCGAAGCTTGGGTAGCACGATGTTCATCCCCAAGAAGGACCTGCTGACGCATGCGATGAAACGGATGTTGAATCAAATCGCGATGGGGTTGGGGGGGCGAATCGCGGAAGAGTTGGTGCTCGGCGACATCTCGAGCGGGGCTGCCGGCGACATCAAGCAGGTTACCAAGATCGCCCGTCACATGGTCTGCGATTGGGGAATGAGTCCGCTCGGTCCAATTTCGTTCGGGGATAATCAGGATACGGTTTTCCTTGGTCGGGAGATTACGCGTTCCGAGAACGTTTCCGAGGAAACAGCTCGGAAAATTGACGTCGAAATTCATCGAATCATCACGGAGCAATATGCTCGAGCGACCCAATTGATCACCAAGCATAGATCAGCACTCGACAAAATCGCTGAAGCGTTGCTGGAGCACGAGACGATTGAGGGTAAACACGTGCTGGAAATTATCCAACACGGCGAACTTCGCTCGGCCATAATTGTCGCGCCGCCCTCAAAGTATTCGGAGAAATCGATCGAGAAAAAGTCGGCTGAGAAACCTGCGACGAGCGAATCGATTGACCCTGGCAGCCCGGCGGCAGCACCGAATCCCGCTTAGTTTGCAGTTTAGGTTCAGTATCGATCTAGAACTTTCGTTACGCTCCGGGGGGCGGGCTTAAATCGAGAGACTTAGCGCTTGGTTTCTGTCCGTCTTGCCAGCATTTTTCGGCCCTAAATTTATGAAAATTTGCTGTATCGGCGCGGGTTATGTCGGGGGTCCAACGATGGCGATGATTGCTTTTAAGGCACCCGGTATTCAAGTAACCGTTGTCGACATGAATGCGGCCCGGATCGCGGCTTGGAACTCCGATTCTTTGCCAATTTATGAGCCTGGCCTCGATGACGTGGTGAGGCAACGCCGGGGTAAAAACCTGTTCTTTTCGACGGATGTGGTCGGCACGATCAAGGCGGCCGATGTGATCTTCGTCGCCGTCAATACCCCGACTAAGAGTTACGGGGTGGGCGCGGGGCGGGCCGCCGATTTGCGATACATAGAATCGGTCGCGCGCACGATTGCCGAAGTTTCTGATGGCACCAAAATCATAGTTGAAAAATCAACTATCCCCGTGAAAACCGCCGAAACCATCAAGGACATCTTGGCTGCAAATTCGCGCGGAGCAAAGTTTCAGGTTCTTTCGAATCCCGAATTCTTGGCCGAAGGCACCGCGATTGCCGATTTGCTCAACCCGGATCGCGTGCTGATTGGCGGCGAGCGAACACCGGAGGGCGAGTTAGCGGTAAAGACTTTAGTCAGCGTATATGCTCACTGGGTTCCGATCGATCGAATCATCACCACCAATCTGTGGTCGTCTGAGTTGTCAAAGCTGGTGGCAAATGCGTTCTTGGCTCAACGGATATCTTCGATTAACTCGGTTTCGGCGCTGTGCGAGGCCACCGGAGCGGACGTGGATGAGGTTGCGAATGCAATTGGAAGGGACTCACGCATCGGGTCCAAATTTCTAAAGGCGTCGGTCGGATTTGGCGGCTCTTGCTTTCAAAAGGATATTTTGAATTTGGCATACCTATGCGAAAAATTCGGGCTACCCGAGGTCTCTGCATATTGGGAAAGCGTCGTGAAGATGAATGACTGGCAAAAGCATCGTTTCGCCGCCCGAATTGTGAGTTCTCTCTACAACAGTGTTGCCGGGAAACGGATCGCAGTGCTCGGGTTTGCGTTCAAGAAAGATACCAATGACACCCGGGAGTCAGCAGCTATTGCGGTCTGCCAAGATTTGCTCGATGAACAAGCCAACGTCGTAGTTTATGATCCGAAAGTGTCGGCTGCTGAAGTGAATCGCGATCTATTCGGCGCGAACACACCCAACCCGAGGCTTTCGGTCGCAAACGACCCCTATGCAGCCGTGCTCGGAGCGCACGCTTTGGCGGTGCTAACTGAATGGGACGAGTTCAAGCGGTTAGATTTCGCCAAGATCTACGATGCAATGGCAAAGCCAGCCTTCATTTTTGATGGGCGAAATATTCTAGAATTAGACAAGTTGAGAGCGCTCGGTTTTAGGACCAGCGGAATCGGGAAGTGATGCTGTGCCTCGGTAAAACCAGTCTCGGGCGAGGAACGGGTGGTTTTTTCGGTCTTTATTCTCGCTGAGCGTGGATGCCGTGACTGGCATCTTATCCTGCCCGCTCGGACCAATTCGACCTTGCTTCACCTGAGCTGCGACCTAATTTTCAGACTCTATCTCTATGATTTCTTGGATTCAAAGCACCTTCCAGCGGCACCTCAAATTGGTTTTTGGCGTGTTGCTGGCTGTCATTATTGTTTCTTTCGTCTTCACGATTGGAGCTTCGCCAGGAGTTGGTCCGGCCGACCAACAGACCATAAAACGGGAGTTTTTTGGTTATAACTTGAATTCACCGGAGGATCAGCAGCGAGTAATGGGCGACGCCGGATTGAGTGCCAGTTTGCAAGTGGGCTACGGCCTTGAGGCCGAACAGATCCAAAATTACGCATTTCAGCGCGTCGCTTCTCTTGAAGTGGCGAAAAAAAATGGCCTGCCCGCAACAACCACCAGCGAAATTGCGGATCAGATCAAGACACTCCGCGCCTTCACGGACGATGACGGCAAATTCGATCCGAAGCGTTACGCGACTTTCAGGGATAACCTCAAGACGAACCCACGTCTAACCGAGGCTGATATTGCCCGGGTGATTGGAGACGATGTTAAGGCTGAAAAGATTCAAAAATTGCTCGGCGGTCCTGGATATGTGCTTTCGGCGGACGTGAAATCTCAATTAGCCCGCGCAGACACTTCGTGGAGTCTGATTATAGCGAATATCGATTATGCGTCGTTTAATCCTGCGATTCCGCAAACCGACGCCGATTTGACCAAGTATTTCGAAGAGAACGCGTTTCGCTATGAAGTTCCGCCGAAGATTTCCGCTAGCTACGTGGAGTTCCCGGCGACCGATTACTTGGCTTCGGTTTCATTTTCGGATTCTGAGGTTCAAGCCTATTATGAATCAAATCCAAGTCGCTTTCCAAAACCGACTTCCGATCCGAAAGCTCTGGCCCCGATCAAGACGGATCCTGTGTCGGACTTTGCAGCGGTCCGCCCTCAAGTCGAGCTGGCTCTCCGTTTCGAGCGGGCTAAGCGCTTGGCTGCCAAGGCGGCGAGCGACTTTGTGTTTGGGTTGTATGAGTCCAAGGTTACGGCGGATTCGCCGGCGTTGGCCACGTTTATCGCGGCGCATAAACACCCGCAGAAGACCTTGGCGCCGTTCACGCGGGAGTCCGGACCGGCTGAGTTCGGTGGAGATGCTGCGGCCGCGGCCCAAGAAGCATTTAAGCTCAGTAAAGACAGGGTATATTCGGAAGCTTTCGCGACGAACGCGGGTGCGGCAGTTCTCTTTTGGAAGGACACTATCCCGGCTCGGAAACCGGCCTTTTCGGAATTGAAGGCGAAGGTCGCCTCGGACTTTTCTGAAAACGAGAAGCGCAAGCGCTTTGTTGAACTAGGCCGCACATTGCGTGGTTTGATCGAAAATCGTTTAAAAGCAGGCGATACTTTCGAAAAGGCTGCGGCTGCCGCCGTGGAGGGCAGTTCGGCTAAGATCGAGTTGAAGTCCCTGCCTTCGTTCTCACTTCGAAACCGAACTCAAGATGTTGATTTTTCGATATTGAATGCGACCGAGCGTCTCGAGAAAGGGCAGGTTTCAGATCTCCTTATCGCTGCGGATAAAGGCACATTTGTGTATGTGGCTGCCAAGCAAGTTCCGGACTTTTCTGCCACCAACCCGTTGTTCACTGAAACTCAAAGTCAGATCGCAACCTACACCGCGCGACTGGGTTCGAGCGCCTATCTTGCCGAGATGGTAGAGGCGGAACTTAAGCGCTCTGAACCCCCCGCGAAGTAAGGTTCGGTGTGCTTTTGTCTGCGCGTAGGTGAGAAAGCATGCCGTGGACTTTGGGGCAGCACATTTGATTGGAGACGAGGAAAACATTCTCACCGCGTGAGAGGGACGAGAATTCTGCATTCAGAAGCGGAGAAATCGGGCCCATCCATTGCCTCTAAGTGGAAAGCCGTGTCGGAAAGCCTCGTTCAATTCTTCTACGGTCAAAGATTCTTTGTTTAGTGCGATTATACACTTGGTTCGCAAGTGGGCCGACGCTGCATTGATTCCTTGAAACTTTAGGCAGCAAGGTCCGTCTCGCAGGATAGCCGATTGTTTGTCGTAAGGTCTTTCTATCGGATCTCAGTGAGGACCTTAAAAACCAGTAACTTTCGTGCTGCACAGGTGTTTCCCTTTTGATCGTCTCTTCAACCTAATCTCTATGCCAAGAATCCTAGTCCGAAAAATCGTCACGATTCTATCTCTCTGCAGTGCCTCGTTTAGTTTCGGCCAAGGCACCACGGCGACGCCGGTTACGGCGCCGATCCCGCTGACGCTCGAGGAGTGCATTCAGCGAGCGATGCGAAAGAATTTTGACTTACAGATTCAAGGGTTCTCTTCAGAAATTGCCAAGGAGGCGTTAAACGTTGCGAGCGCGGATTTTGATCCAACTTTCACTGCCACCACGCGCCGAAATTTAAATCAGTCTGCCGCTACTACCAGTCGATTGGACGGAACGGCCGCCAGCGGTCCGAGGAGTGACAATACGGTATTTTCCGTTGGGGCCAGTCAACGGGTCGTAACCGGAGGCACAGTCAGCGTGGCAGGAAATACGACGCGAGCTGCCACCAACTCACTCAATTCCACGTTAAACCCCGCGTTTGGTAGCAGCGCGAGCGTTAGCCTGAGCCAACCTCTTTTGAGAGGAGCGGGTTCGAGCGTGGCTCGAGCCAATATTGATCGCAGCAAACTAGGGGTCGGCATTGCCCTGTTGAACTACAAGATCCGTGTCCTGACCGTTATTCGCGACACTGAAAATGCGTACTACAATTTGGCCTACGCTCGCGAGAACTTGATGGTCAAGCGGCGGAGTTTGGAGCTCGCTGTTAAGCTCTTCGAGGAAAACAAGGTTCGCAAATCGACCGGTGTAGCGACGGATCTTGATGTGCTGACTGCTGAGGTTGGCGTCGCCAACTCTCGCCGGGCAGTCGTTCAGGCGGAACAAGCCGTCAGCGATAGGGAAGATTCACTCTCAACCCTTACCGGGGAGTTTGGATTTAACAGTCGCCCCGGAGAGGTTAAGTTCGGCGACTACACCGAAGGTGCTCCTTCCTTTGATTTGGTCTACAAGTCGGCGCGCGATCGATCGCCTGATTTTTTGGTTACGCAGGCTCAGATCAAGCAGATAGAAATCGATGCCCGCACGGCCAAACAGGCCGCGCTGCCAGGACTAAATCTGGACACCGGAGTTGGCTATACTGCGACAGAACGATCTTACGGCGACGCAATCGGCAGTCTGCCCGATGGAAACGGGTATAACTGGAATGTTGGGCTTTCGGTCTCAGTTCCTTGGGGTTTACATGCAGATAAAGCGCGCTTGAGGACTGCAAAAATTAGCCTGCTCCAGCAGCAAACCCGTTTGCAGCAGTTAGATCAGACTCTGCTGGTGAACGTGCGCAGTTCAGTTCGGGCTGTAGAAACGAATATCGTTGCGGTTGAGATAGCGGGGAAAGCCACGGAACTCAGCCAGAAGCAATATGAACTCCAGAAAGCGCGGTTTGATGCCGGTCTCTCGACCAGCCGTCTCGTGCTGCAAGCTCAGGATGATCTCGAAGCCGCTCGTGTGAATGAGCTCCAATCCAAAGTGAGCCTCAGGGTGGCTTTGGCGGAGCTTAACCGCATCGATGGCAGTTCACTTGAGCGTTACCGGATTGCGTTGCCGGAGTAAGCCTAACGTGCTGTTTTCAGCTCGAATTCAAGGTAGGACTGCAGGTGGAGGATGGGCTTTCTGTGAGGTTCAGTTCCCAACCTTATGCCGATGTTCCGCCCCGTAATTTTGGTCCGCTTGGTTTTGTGGTCATGGTTTTTGGGTTCAGTTTACGTTTGGCACACTTTTGCGTTGCAGCGGCTGTCGCCCTCGGTCTTGCCGATCGTGGTGCTTGGCTGCACTTTGTGTGCGCTCTACCCCTATTTTCGCTTTAGTTCCGTTCGAACGTGGGTAGACGGACTCGATTTGCGCGTCCTGCTTCAGATTCACATGGTTCGTTTTTTTGGAGTGTTTTTGTTGGTGTCATGGCGGCAGGGTGAATTGCCGTATGCCTTTGCGGTACCAGTTGGATTGGGCGACATTCTTATGGCTCTCGGCGCTCTGTTTTTGATCATCTCGCCTCTCAATAAAGTGCGTTGGCGCCAGCTCCTAACAATTTGGAATGTCGCCGGTTCTTTGGGTCTGATCCTGAGCGTGTATATTGCGACGACAGCGGGCGCCGTTGATCCTTTTCAACTGCGGGCTCTCACGCGTTTGCCTCTCAGCCTTTCGCTCACTTTCTTCATTCCCCTGTTGTTTGCGACGCACGTCATTATTTTCGCGCGCTTACTCAAAAAGTAGGGGCGCCGCGATGTGTAATCCGCAGGGCTTGGCGGCCAAAAACAGTTTTGATCCGATGCCTGAGGCTACGGGTGCTTGAGCTTCTCGAGCGAAGGTTTGGAATCTTTGAACGGGTGTTCGAGGAACAGCTCCTCAAGAGATTTCTTGAAGAGTGATTGGTGCCCTAGTTGCTCCAAAGCATCGTTATAGTGATGCAAAATTGGATCCATCTGTTCGAGAGCCTGACCTATCGGATCATCGCCAAAGTTGTCGTCGAGATTCTTGAATTCGTTGAGACTTATTCGATTTAATGGCCTCGCCGGTTGGTAGAGATACTCCGTGGCCGACGTACCGGAAACAGGGCGCAACGTTGTGATCAGTTCCATCAGGACGAGGCGGTTTAGGCATTCGTTCAAAATCTGAGTCGGAACCTTGAGCATATCACCCAGTTGGGCGGCCGAAGTGGCAGGCAAGCAGTTTTGAAATCTCCGACCGATAGTTAGAAGCACGACCAAGGAAAGGCGTTCTCGCATTGATTCGGACAGACTGCCCCATGCGGCCTGGCTGTTGCGAAAATGGACATTCTGGACGGCATAGCTGATCACGCCGCCGATGAGCACGTAGAGCCAAAAAATATACAGCCCTAGCATGAATACCGGAAAGATGGCCAAGGAGCCGTAGAGGCTGCGTTCAAGAACCACGCGCCGCACGTAGAGCAGGGCGACGACATTGTTCAGCAAAAGCAGGGCGGCGACCACGACCGCCCCGACAAAGGCTGCACGCCAGAAAACGTGAGTGTTTGGAATCACCCGGTAAACAAGGGTCAAAATTCCGACTAGAAGCGTGAGTGAAAAAACGGGCAGCATCCACCGCAGTAACGCCTGTAAATCACTTCCACCAGGAAGCTGTTGGAAAACGTTTACGACCGCACTTGCCCCGAGCAGGGCTAGGCTGGAAAAAAACAAGACCGCCCCGAGAGTCAGCGTGGTCCAATAAAAGACGATCCGCATCAAGAGTGAGCGGCCCAAACGGACGCCCCAAATGTCATTGAAGGCATCCTCGATCGACTTAAAGAGCAGTAGAACGATCAGAATGATTGAAAATGCCCCTGCGGTTGTTCCGGCTACACCCGCGCCCGAGCGAGCCGCGGCAATGATGTCGCTGATCACTTTCACGACTTCAGGGCTGGCCGTGGCCGAAGTCGGATTGCCGGCGGCGTCCAAGGAATTGAGTTGGCGCAATTGGGGTGCGACTTGCTCCATGAGCACGCCGAGCCGGTTTGCGATAAGGCTTGGATCGCTGTCTTTGCCGAGAACAAATCCGCCGATCAGCACGGCGCTCGCTACCAGCGGGCCTAATCCAAGAAGGGAGCCGAAACTCAGGGCTGCCGCCCGCGCAGGAATCTTGGTTTCATTGAAAACGGTCCAGGTAATGGATGTCACCCTGAGTGCGGCGTAGAGCCAGCCGCGCGGTGAATTGTCCTTCAGGTGGCTCGAGGACCAGATTTCTTTCCGGTAGAGTTTCGACAGTCGGAGTCTTATCTCGATTAATCGCTTCATGGAGAGCGACTGCCGTCCGCCACGTCAGTTGGAACTGAGCTGGAAGGCCAAATAGCCAAGCGCGGTGATACCAACTCCCGCTGAGATAATCACCGGCAACAGGCTGATGAAAATGGTGCAGAGATATAAGCTAACGGAGCCGGCGATGGCAGCCAACATCGGTGTGTGCAGACCTTGAATGAAGAAGATCAAGCCAAAGAATCCCAGACCGAGTGCGGCGCGGAAACGAACCACCGGATACAAATTCACCATTCCGAGGCCGATAAAGACGGCAAAAACCAAATCAATCACGCCGATCAAAGCTAATGGGTTGGTCGCGATCTTGATCGGATCGAGCGACATCAGGACATCGACTGTCGGTAGCATCCCGCCAGCGGAACTCAATACGAACATGACCACAATTGCCCACATCCCGATGGCCGTTGGCCGGCTGGTAGTAATTTCACCGCTTCTTTTGTGCTTGGTATCGTCGCTCAGACCTTCGGCGGCTGCGAGCATATCGTCGACCGTGCTCGGAGCGAGGTTGTCCGCCTTCGGTTTATTGTTCGAACCGAGCGTCTCCCCGGCCTTGATCGTAAGTTTTTTCTTTTCCGGGAAAATCCCTGTTTTCACGGCCGGATTGTCGCCGATGACGGCCCATCGCTCGGTGGTGGCGTCGTAATAAAGGGTTTCGACCGTGACGCTGCCGGTCTCGGCGAGGGAAACCATCTCCTCAAGATTGTAGGGGCCTCGCGCATCGGTCTCGGACGCATGGCGGATGTAAAATTCCTGCGTGTCCATTGGCCGGTGAGGGTGGAGTCGGACATAGTCGCGGCAAGGCTGATTTCGAGCACAGTCTGCTGCGGGACGAGAATCGGTTACTCGGAATTTGTTAACCTACATGCGGACGAGCGTGCGAAGGCCCAAAAGATGCAGCCCCGTCTCAAGCAACAGGAGCGTTCGGCTGCACAACAGCAGCCGTCGGGCGCGGATCGATGGGTCATCGACGACGACTTTTTCCGCCGCGTAGAAGCTGCTAAACTCACCTGCGAGTTCGTAAAGATAGGTGCAAAGAAAGTGGGGTCTCAGTTGCTCGGTCGTGAGCTTCAGCGCGACAGGGAATGCGATCAGTTTGCGAGCGAGTGCGAGCTCCGCGGGGCTTTCGGGCGGAGTCGCCGCGATCACGGCGGCCGCATCGTTTGGCTCCAGTCCGGCTTTGCGGAAGATCGAGCGCACCCGGGAAACCGCGTAAAGGAGGTAGGGTGCGGTGTTGCCTTCAAAAGAGAGGATTTTATCCCAAGAAAAAATGTAATCGCTGCTGCGATTCTGCGCGAGATCGGCATAGCGGATAGCCCCAAGCCCCACCGCCGTGGCGATATCGCGACGTTCGCTCTCCGGCAGTTCCGGGGCTTTGGCCGTCACGAGGACAAATGCGCGATCCACGGCTTCGGCCAAAAGAGCCTTTAGCTTTATGGGATCGCCGGACCGGGTCTTTATGGCTTTCCCGTCTTCGCCGAGGATTGAGCCAAAAGAAACATGCGTGAAGCGGGGGAGAGCACGGCCCGTCCGCGTGAACCATTTTTCAGTGGTCAACCAAAGCTGTTCAAAGTGGTCGGCTTGGCGTGCGTCGGTGAGGATGGCGATTGCGTCGGCGTGAAAGTGCTCCGTCCGGTAGAGCATGGTGGCCAAATCGGTGGAGGCGTAATTCGCCGCGCCATCGGACTTGCGGACGATAAACGGCTGGGTCTTGAAGCGCGGGTGTTCGGGATGGAAAACGACCAGGGCGCCTTGTGACTCCGATGCGAGGCCCGTAGATTCGAGCTCGGCGTAGACGGCAGGCAATTTGTCGTTGTAGAAACTCTCGCCCAGCTGGTGGTCAAAGTGGATGTCGAGGAGTCGGTAGATTTCGGTGAACGCACCGGAACTTAGGGCGATGATTTTTTTCCAAAGCGCCAAGTTTTCGGCATCGCCGGATTGAAGCAGAACCAATTCGGCGCGGACGGCATCGAGGACAGAAGGGTCGGACTTGGTCGCAGCGTCCGTGAGTTTATAGAGCCGTTCGAGTTCCTCAAGCGGGTCGTTGGCCAGCGCGGCTTGGTCGAGATGGTGTTTGTAGCCCCAGATGAGTTTACCAAATTGGGTGCCCCAATCGCCGATGTGATTGTCCCGGATCACCTCGGCGCCACAAAAGGCGAGCAAGCGGCAAATTGCTTCGCCGATCACCATGCCCCGGACGTGACCGACATGAAGCTGCTTCGCGGTGTTCGGGGAACTGAAATCGACCACATATTTCTGACCGTGGTGCAGCGAGGTGGCGCCTGATTTGAGACGCTCGGTCGTATCTTGCGCCGTGATCCATTGGAGCAACGAATCGGGCTTGAGCAGGAAGTTGATGAACCCCGGGCCGGCAATCGAAACGGAGCAACGTTCGCCCACTCCGGGAGGGAGCGCGGCAATGATTTGCTCGGCCAAGGCGCGAGGGTTGAGTTTGCGGGCCTTCGCGTAGGCGAGGACACCATTGGCTTGAAAGTCACCGTGGCGCGGATCGGCCGCCCGCACCTCGGGACTAAAGCTCTCGGGCTCCAAGCCGGCGGCGACGGCGGCGGTTCTCAAGGCTTGGTCCAGTGACGAGGCGATATCGAACGAAACATGCATCCCCACACTTCACGATAGCGCACACGAGCCGCGCAAGCGCCGATTGGACGCTACCGGTTTCCAGGCTAACAGCAGCGGACAAGCGGTCTAACTCGACTTAAGCGACGAGAGGTCGATCACGAAGCGGTATTTCACATCGCTCTTCAACAGGCGGTCGTAGGCTTCGTTGATTTGATCCATGCGGATCAACTCGATGTCGCAGGTGATCCCGTGTTGCCCGCAGAAATCGAGCATCTCTTGCGTCTCCGCGATGCCGCCGATGAGCGAGCCGGAGAGGCTCTTCCGTCCCATGACCAAGGCAAACGGGGCGATTGGCAGCGGCTTTTCGGGTAGTCCCACCAAGGTAAGATTGCCGTCGACCGCGAGCAGGCCGAGGCAGGCGTTGACGTCGTGCTCCGCGGAAACGCAGTCGAGAATGAAGTCAAAGGTCCCCGCGTGCTTCGCCATCTCGGCGGCGTGGGTGGAGACGATGACTTCGTGGGCGCCGAGGCGGAGCGCGTCGGCTTTTTTGCTTTCGGAGGTCGTGAGGACGACGACGTGGGCGCCAAACGCCCGGGCGAATTTGACGCCCATGTGGCCGAGACCGCCGAGCCCGACGATTCCGACTTTCCTCCCGGGCCCGACTTTCCAGTGCCGCAGCGGAGAATACGTGGTGAT
>SXGQ01611709.1_pt1 | contig 18704 bp, 14 predicted proteins | sample 3178371 | NCBI WGS metagenome assembly SXGQ01 (sample SAMN11356859, study PRJNA531348) | freshwater metagenome | isolation source: freshwater sample F1-20 | place: China: Fuxian Lake, Yuxi | collected 2017-12-25 | reverse complement strand
GCGTGACGCCGGCGGCCTTGGCAGAGGTTTCGGCGCGCAGCTTCGCATCGGCGATGGCTTCGGCGCGCGCCTTGGCCAGCATCGGCCCGGGTTCGCGGATCGACCAGCTGATGCCGTTCATCTGGTTGGCGCCCGCCGTCACCAGCGCATCCATCGCCGAGCCCAGCTTGCTCACATCGTCCAGATGCACCGTCACGTTGTTGTTGACCTGATAGCCGCTCAGGCGCGGGCGCTCATTGTTGTTGCCGCCGGTATACTGGGGCGACACGGAAAAATTCGTGGTCTGGATGTTGCGGGCGGGCACGCCCATTTTCTCCAGCGCGCCGAACACGGTTTTCATACGCGCGGTGTTGGCGGTCAGGGCCTGGGCGGCGGTGGGAGCCGATGTCATCACCCCGGCAGTGATCTGGACCTGATCGGGGGCGGCTTTCACCTCGCCATGGCCAGCCATGGCGATGGTGCGGGTCTCGGCGGCCCATGCCGGCGCCGACAGCAGAAGCGTGGCGGCTAGAAGAGCGGGAAGGGTGGTTTTCATGGCGATTTCTCTTTCAAGGGCCCGTCCGGGCGGAAGGCTGATGGCCAAGAGCGGCAAAATAGCGGCATCGGGGCTGGTTGGCCGGGGCACAAATCCTGTTATACCCCGTTTCGGAAAGGGCCTGTAGCTCAGTTGGTTAGAGCTGACCGCTCATAACGGTTAGGTCCCAGGTTCGAGTCCTGGCGGGCCCACCAACGTTTTGTTCGCCTACGTTCGCGTATGTGCGCGACCGGCAAAATACTCTCACAAATCAAGCACTTTTGTGCACACATGGCCTTGGTCGTGCGCCGGTATCCGCGTAAATTGTTGGTGTTTCGGGGGTGAAACACCAACACACTTTGGAAAAACACCAACATGGCTTTGACCGACGCAAAAGTGAGAGCGCTGAAAGCCAAGGCCGCGCCCTACAAGCTCAGTGATGGCGAAAGTTTGTATGTGTTGGTGACGATCGGCGGATCGAAGCTTTGGAATTTGGCGTACCGGTTTAACGGCAAACAGAAAACCCTCGCCTTGGGAAAGTATCCTGCCGTTTCGCTCCTGGAAGCTCGTCGTGCCCGTGACGCAGCCAAGCAGCTGCTCCTGATGGGCACCGATCCCTCGGCTGATCGTAAGGCTGCCCGGCGGAAAAAATCCATTGCCGCCGCTAACATATTTGGGGCCGTTGCCGAAGAATGGTTTGAGATCAACAAAGGGCGCTGGGTGGAGAGCTATTCCTCTCGCCTCCGAAGTCGCCTGGATGATGATTTGCTTCCTGCCTTGGCTACCACTGGGCCTGGCCAGGGTGTTGGTCTTTTCGTGAGTGCCACGAGTAGGGCAGGTAGCGAGATCGCCGCTGTGTGGCCACCTAAACGGGCCTCAACGGGTCCTATCTAGCCCACCACGCCGCACTGCCAAGCCAGTTCTAAATGTCCGCTTTGCGCTGCTGGTTCAACCGATCGAGGCAACGCAGGCGTTAAATCTATCTGCCGGCGTCTGGAACGCCAAGGTCTCGCGCGGCCCTCGGGCGCACTGAAATAACGGCGCATTGAGTTCCCGTCGCAGTGTCACGCGATGTCCTTGACCACCCTATGCGAGGGGTGCGGAAAGGCGCGTCGGATCGCAGAACTTTAAGGATCAGGTCGATCTCTGGCAAAAAGGTAGAGTACAACCAGATGCCGCAACGCCCCGAAATCGTCGCAGCGCGATTTTCAATCGTGATGACATTGGATCACTGAGGTTATCAGTATCCTTCGCGTGTGCTGCTATCCCCAGGGATAGTTTTCCATGGCGGAAAGCCGAGCTTCCAGCTCTTCACGGGTTTCGCCTTTGTCCGCCTTGATCAGAAGCGAAAGATCGCCACTTGCAGCGACGTTAAAGGGTGCCGCGGCAAAACCCTCTTTGCGAATTTCACATAGATAGTCGCCCTTTGGGATATCGACGCGCGCCCGACCGTACCCGTCTGTATAGGTGAAGTAGCGGCCGAGCCGGACCTCGACATCTTCCAGTGCCTGGCCTGTCGGGGCGAAAATCACCTGCAGGCAGATACTGGCATCCGGTACCGGGTCTGTCATAACACTGAATGCTGTGCTGCAGGTTAGGTGGGTAACCTCACCATCGTTTGCGGTAAATGATGCGGAAAGGTGGGAAACACCCATAAAGATTGGGGCCTCGAAAATTACCTGTGCCCAGTTCAGTCCTTCTGACGCTCCAACCGGATCATCCAGCAGGGCTTCGCCCAGAGTCGTCCCGCTTTCATCACGGACCGTAACCAGATGTCCAACAAGGCTGCAGCCCAAGGAGCAGGTCACGCCAACTTTAACGTGTGCGGTGCGCCCGGCGATCGCGACAGAAGGCATGTCCCAGACGGCCATGCTGGTCACATGTGAAGGCTCACTGGGCATCGGACCGTCAAGTTCAACAGCCTCATCGTCAACCGGCGCAGTCATCTACCCCCGCACGCTCCCCTTCATTGCGTCAGTCGCGGCGACATATCCCCCGACAAGGCAGCGCGCCACACCATGCTGGGTCATGCCGCCAGATGCTTCCCCTGCGCAGTAGAAGCCCGGGATTGGCTGTCCGAAAACATCCATGACCTGCCAATTCTTGTTCACTCGCAAGCCTGCATAGGTGTCGTGAAGAATGGGAGTTGCCCAGGCAGCATAGAATGGGGGCTTCTGGATCTTGTACTTTGGGCTCGGTTTCCCAAAGTCGAGGTCCTTGCCGCCGTCGACGAAGCTGTTGTAACGGCTGACCGTTCGCTCGAGTGAAGCCGCCGCCATGGGGTACTTCTGATACGGGTTGTTGCGAAGCTTGGAGGCGAGTTCGCCGAGCGTAGGAGCGCTGAAGAAGTAGCCGTTGGCGATATCAACGAATGGGTGTCGAGGATCCCACCGCTCCCGCTGCACCGCGTCGGAGTCGAAGATCGCCCACACAGGGCCGCCGACCCGCTGCTTCTTACCATCGATCTCCATAACCGCGCTCGACATCGCCTGGGCGAAATAGTCATAGAAGACAGACCACCCACGATCGGTATTGGTCCGGCCCAGCCCGACAGTTTCATCGTAGAAGCGATCGCCAATCGTATTGACCAGGATCAAATCCTGGTAGTCGGCGACGGCAATCCCAGAAGCGCCCGCTCGCGAGAAATAGGGACCCCGCGGATCCCAGCGCGCATAGCCGAAGCGGCAACCGATGAAGGCTGTTTTCTGGATCGAAAGATACATCTCGTTGCGCGCACCACCAGTAGATCCCAGCGATGCCCCGATAGCCATGCCGAGCTGTTCGGAGTCGCCGCTCTGGCGAGAATAGGGCTCGCATCCGACCTGATACTCTTCGGTCAGTTTCGGGTCGTAGATGGTGCGTACGACCAAGTTGCTGCTCGAACCGCCGGTGCAGCTGATTAGGGCTCGTCTCGCTCGGATGGCGACCGTCTTGTTGGATGCAAGATCGGTCGCGACGATGCCCATCACGCGTCCCGCTACGGGATCCTCACGCACGATCCTGACCATTCGGTGCTGAAGCAGGATGCTGACACCGGCAGCCCGCGCGGCGCGTTCAAGGGGGCGGATGAGACCCGAGCCCGCTGTATTGTTGATAGTGTCTTTGAAATCATCCGACGAGCGATTCATGCCGATCCGTCGGGCGATAGTCGAACCCTCTGCCGGGTGATTGGATGGCGGGGTACTCGTGAACATGACACCTTTGGCGACGAGGTAATCATAAACCTCGACGTTGTGGTCAGCAAATGATCGAACGAGCTCCCGATCATTGTACCGGGTCATCGGGTGGTCCGGCCTGGTGTATTCAAGGTAGATATCGTCTGCAGAATCCTTGATGCCATACTTCTGTTGGAGCGCGTTGCCGCCGCCGAGGTTCGTAATGGCATTGCCGACGATGGCATGGCCTCCAACGTCGGTATTCTCCTCAATGACCACCACCTTGGCGCCAAGCTCACGGGCGCGAAGCGCGGCAGGAAGGCCGGCCGCGCCTGCGCCAACGACAACAACGTCTGTGTCGATATCCCATCGCCGAATCTTGCCAGAACCTGGGGCGGCTTGCGTCTTGGAGGCGGCGGCCCCAAGCACGGCGACGCTCCCCGAGCCAATCAGCCCGCGGCGGCTGATACCACCAGTGTTTTTCTTATCTGTCATCAGGATCGCTTCTCAGAGCTCTTCTCAAGGTGAAAATTTAGCCAATACGCGGAACGACCGCGAGTGGTTTAGAATTTGCTGTCAAGCCGTTTTCTTGGCCGCAATAAAAACGCCCGGTGCCAAGCACCGGGCAAGTTAGCACGAAGACAGCGCCGAACTCGCAGGCGCACACCAAGATAACCTTTCTGCCAATCATCCGCCTTAAGTTGACATGGCTTTCTCTCATCTGATGAAAGACGAAATCCTGCGTCCTGTTGGGTTCGTTGACGGGTAAATGGCTCATGACTACCTTCGGCCACAATCCGGTGCGGTTCATCCAAGCCATAAAATATAAGAGGAAACCCCATGATTGATCGTCGGCGACTTTTGGCAATGGCCGCTGCTGCGCCAGCGGTGGCTGCCTTCCCCCAATTGGCTTCGGCCGCCCTTCCAAATTTGTCGGGTCTTCGCACCCGCAACATCGCCTCCAGCGCTATAGAGGTCATCTACAAGACTCCACATACCAAGCCTAACGGTCTGGATGTCACCAGCGAGGGCATGTGGATCATGGACCAGGGACCGGAAAACTTCGCATCCCTGATCAATCCTCAAGACGGCAGGGTGATCCGCGAGTTTGTGTGTGAAGGCGTTCGTTCGGCCTCCGGTATCGCCGCAGACGGTGACACGCTTTGGATCGGCTCCACCTATAATCGCTTGATTATCGCGAACGACATTAAGGACGGCAAACTTAAGGCCAAGTACTCCACGCCGGGTGCAGGCCAAATTTACAAGGTAGTTTCGGATGTGCCGGGTCGCCGTACTAACCTGAAACCCGCCTATCCCGAACCGCCGAAGCCGCCTCCGCCGCCTGTTGCTGGTGCCCCTATTTCCACGGGCGGGCGACAGGGTGCAGGCCGCCAGAATGATGATGCCCAAGCGGGGCCCGTCGGCACCGGCGCCCATTGCATCTTGGTCAAAGGCAACCTGCTCTATGTAGCAGTGCCGCCGGCCCGGATGATCTTTGTGATCGATAAAAATACCTGGGTTGTTCAGAACCTGATCCAGACCGCCGGCGGCCGCCCGCACGACATGGCTTGGACCAATGACGCCAAGACGCATTTCTGGGCCTCGGACTCAGACCTGAACGCCTTCTTCCTGCACGATGCGACAACCGGACAAATGACCGAGCGGCTGCAACTGCCGTCGGATTCGCCCGTTATCCATGGTGCCAAGTTGTGGACTGGCTATATGTCTAAGTGCGATGATGCGGGCTGGATGTTCCGCTTCCGCATGCCGACCTGATGATCTAGGGGCGGCGATTTCAACCGCCGCTCCTGATCGCATCTCTATATCGGCGTTGCCACCACCTCGCCCCGGCCCCAGCCCGGTGTACGCGGCGGATGCATGTAAAGGCCTTCGGGCCCACGCGTGATCTCATACTGTTCTTCGAACATGTCATAGACCTGCTTGGGCCCGCCCGGCGGCGGCATGAACAGCTCCGCCCAAGGCGCATTCACATGGCTGATCGACCAGTGCGTCGCGCCATTGCGACCGCCATCATGCGGGATGACGTCGATATCGAACGCCTCCGCCAAAGCGCCGATCTTCCGCAGTTCGCTCATGCCGCCGCACCAGGCGACGTCCGGCTGCCAGATCGAGGCGCCATCGGCCTTTAGCAGCTTGGCGAACCCGTAGCGGCCATAGACATGCTCGCCTGTCGCGATATGGGTCGAGGTGATCTTGCGGCGCAGGCGCCCGAAGCCTTCGAAATCATAGGGCGGCAGCACTTCTTCGACCCATTTGACCCGGTACGGTTCCATCAGCTTGCACATCTCGATGGTGTACTGCTCGTCCCACGACATCCAGCAGTCGCACATCACGTCACCGTCGGGTCCCACCATCTTGCGGGCACGCGCCACCAGTTCGAGATTGGCGCGCTTGCCTTCCTCGCCTCGCGGCGGGCCCGCCGGCATCGCCAGCTTCACCCGGCGATAGCCGAACTTGACGTGCTGTTCGGTGTCGTTGCCGGTGCAATAGGCGGGAATGCGGGGCTTTACTTCGCCGCCCAAGAGCCGCCACACCGGTTCGTTCAACGCCTTGCCGACAATGTCCCATAGCGCATTATCGAAGCCTGAGATGGCATTCATCGTGACGCCCGCCTGACCATATGATTCAGTGACGCGCCAGTTGATGTCCCAGTTCCGCTCGATGTCGAAGGGGTCGCGGCCCATCATCAGTGGGGCCAGATGACCCATCACGATGGCGCCGCCTCCGGCGCCGCCTTGGCCATAGCCAGTTATGCCCTTGTCGGTCGTGACCTCAACGGTGAACGTGGGCACGTTCTTGGCGGCAAACAGGCTGCGGGTCGGGCGGAATTCGGGATAGATGTTCGGCGGCGCCGACACTTCGACGCCTTGGGTGGACCAAGAACCGGGCGTCGGGGTGTAGGTGGGTGCCGGATTTTTTGGCGCGATATTGACCAGCCGGATGCCGGTGATTTTGAGCTTGGATTTTTCTTGCGCCCAGCCCAACTGCGGAAGGGAAATAGCGCCCGCGGCGACTGCCGCTGCACCGGTCAGGAAATCACGCCGTTTGATCATTCTACCCTCCATGCCGATTGATTTGTTTTATGTCCGTCTGCTTATTTCTCACCGAGCTTAAATGAGATGATATTACCGCCCGCAGCGGCGGCCACATACTGCTCGCCGTCCAGCATGTAGGTCATAGGAGATGACCGCCACGACTCGTTGGTCGGGAAGCTCCACAGTGTCTTGCCGGTTTTGGCATCAACGGCTGCAAATCCGCCGGCTGTTTCGCCCCCGAACACCAAGCCGCCCGCCGTCGAAAGCACGCCCGAATAATTGGCCTCGTGAGAACCCGACAAGGGCTTTTCCCACACCAGAGACCCGTCATGTATATTCAAGGCGCGAAGGAATCGCCTCCCCGGATCCTTGAAGTCGGGGTTGGGGCCGTACTGGCGCCCGGTCTTGCGGTACCAACCGCAATCTTCGGCGGCCATGACGTAGTACAGGTCTGTGCCCGGATTGTAGGATGTGGAAAACCAGTTGGTTGCACCACGGACCGCCGGACACTTCAAATGGCCTTCATCGCTGGGGGCATAATCGGGCAGAAGCACTGGCATGCCGTCGGCGCCGATATGGCTCGCCCAGTTCATCTTCTTGACGAAGGGTTTGGCGAACAGAAGCTGGCCGGTGATACGATCCAGCACATACAGAAAGCCATTGCGATTGGCCTGGATCAAAAGTCTGCGCGGCTTACCCTGATATCTCGCATCGACCAGCGCCAGCGGCGCGGTCGCATCCCAGTCATGGAGATCATGCGGAGTGGGCTGATAGAACCATTTCAGCTTTCCCGTCGCGGGATCGAGCGCCAGAATGGTGTTGGCATACAAATTCCGACCCTTGCGCTCATCACCGTCATTGGACGGGAGTGGATTGGCGGTCCCCCAATAGAGGATCTTCGCGTCCGGATCGTAAGAGCCGGTCATCCAGGTGCCAGCACCACCGGTGCCGCCGGTGCGCAGCGCATTGCCTTTCCATGTTTGTGCGTTCGGTTCGTCCGGTGTCGGGATGGTCCAGAACCGCCAGGCGAACTCGCCGGTCGACGCCTTAAAAGCGACCAGGAAGCCGCGCGGGCCCGGCCCGCCGCCGGAAGCACCTGCAACCACCAGGTCGCCCACGATCATCGGGGCAACGGTAGAATAATAGAGTCCCGGAAACTTCGGGTCTGTCAGCGGGACCACCCAGACCACACCCCCTGTAAGCCGGTTCAGGCTGACCAGATATGAATCATCGGTCTCGAAGAAGACGCGGTCGCCCATCACGGCGACGCCGCGATTGGGCCCCACGCCGCTAGCCACGCCACCAAACGGCCGCGATGCCGCGGCAGGATTGGCCGGCGCCGCGGGGGTGCCGGGGCGCGTGATGGGCGCACCACCGGCACGAACGGATTGACCTGATACGCGTGGCGCGCACCAGATGCGAAGGCCCGTGCGCGCATCCAGGGCGCAGACCTGCTGTGCTCCGGTAACGTACATGATGCCGTCCATCACTACCGGCGTTGTTTCCAACCCTAAACCACCCGGTGAGAACAGCCAGGCCGCCTTCAACCGCGAAACATTGCCCGCATTGATCTGATCCAGCGCGCTGTAGCGATTGCCGTCCGTACCGCCATTATAGGAAGGCCATTCGCCTTTTCGGGGGCGCACAGCCTGCTCCATGTCTGCGGTGCTGAAGGCTGGTGCGCTGGCCAAGGGGCCAAGCGGCACGCCGCGCAAGCTTCCAAGATAGGCCATCAGGTCACGCCGCTGTGCTGGTGTGGCAGTCAGGGCGGGCATGTAGGACTGGGTCTCCCGCGTATAGCTCTCATAATCCTTGGCGGTGAGAAGGTGCGTCTTGCCATCAAAGCTCTGCACCGCAAGGCTGTGCTCGGCTTCGGCGCGCGCGAAGCCGCGTAGGATTGTGCCATTGCGCAAACGCACATTGATCACCGTCCATTGCATGTCGGGGCAGAAGGCCCAGCCCGGGCAGGCGGCGGTGCGCTTGGTGCCCGTGCGCTCGGTCGGATTATCCAAATAGCCGCCGATTTCCTCGGGCGTCAGGTTGGCGGCCAGCGCTGAAAGATCGGGGCCGTTGGAGCCGCCCTTGCCGCGCACCATATGGCAGCCGGCGCAGTTACCCTCGCCGAAGAAGAACGCCTCGCCGGCCGCGATCTGCTCGGGCGTGCCCTGGATGGCGCCGGTCTGATTCTTGGAATGTATCCAGGCCGCGATGCTGGCGATCTGCGCGGCGGGCAGGTTGGCGAAAGGCGGCATGCCGCGGGGCGTACCGTTGGCTATGATCGCGGCTATCTGAGCGGCGTCCATTTTGCGCAAGGATGCGGAACCCACCAGCGAGGGCGCGCGATCGCCGCCCCCGGCGTTCTGTCCATGGCAGCCGGCGCAGGTTGCGTTGATCTGCTGAAGCACGCTCGCTTCTTCGGCGGCAGAGAGGGGCGCAGCGGTGCGCGGCGCATTCTGCGCGATGGCGTGTATCCAGGCTGCGGAACCTAGTCCCGCAACGGCGACCGCGGCAACGATCAATGCTTTAATCTTGTAGGAGATCATGACTCCATCCATCCTTTATAAGCATACTGGCTTGCACAATGCCGGCGTCCGCTGATCCAGAGCTAAAGCTCAAGCTCTGAGACGTCGCGGTAATTACCCAGCTTTCCCTTTACGAAGGTATTGAACGCGATCGAGTGGCGCTGTTCGTTCGACGTGTTCTGCTCGACCAAGTGGGTCAGGCGTGACGAAAACAGGATGACGTCATTCTGCTTCGGTATAATTCGGTTTATCGGGGTGTTGTAGATGTTGCGCTTGTCCGGTTCGGGAGCCAGGTCTATCTGCTGATAGACGACATGACGGGTGAATATCATGCTCGCGGTTGGCGTAGGCATGTCGCTGTAATAGAGCGAGCCGGACAGAATCGAGTTGGAATGTGAATGACCGTGCATGCCAACGCCAGGATTGCAGGTCAGTGACCAGGATTGGGTGACATACAGTTTCTGGGGAATGCACATTACCTCGCGGGCATAGATGTCGAGGACTTCCTGAACGGCGTCCTTGATGCTTTTGAGCTCCGGCTCCTCGAAAATATAGAGATTCTCCGAGATCAGGTTCTCCATATTGTTGACCATCTTCAGCTTCTTGATGAAGGCGATCTGTTCGGGGGTGATGGCGCCGGCGATGTTGGCCCGGAAATAGGGCTCGACGAAAAGCGGAAAGACCTCGTGAGAAATCGGCATTTCGTCCCCTATGTCCTTGTTCGCCATTCACGCCGGCGCTGGACTTTTTGTGTCTGAATAATAACGCAACTTGTTTGATGGATGGTCTGCTAGACTGGAGGAGGTGCTGGAGGGCCGATGCCCTGAAGGCCATCAACGCGATAGTGCGCCAGCGCCTTTTCGTCGATGTTCAATCCTAGGCCCGGATAGGGCGGTACGCGGCAGGCACCGTCTTCGAAGGTGAAGGGCTGCTCGCCGTAAAACAGCGGCAGGTAAGGCTTGCAGTAGTCCTGCGGCAGCCAGGGCGGATTCAAGACCGCGACTTCCTGATAGACAGAACCCATCGCGGCCGCCACTTGCAGGCGCCCTGCCAGCGCCAATCCCGACATGCCGTGTGGCGCTGTCTTGAGGCCCCATGCATCTGCCAGGACGCCAACTTTCCGCGCCGTCCAGATTCCGGCAATCAGCCGCAATTCCGGCTGAAGGATTTCATAGGTGCCGTGAATCAGGCACTGCTTGTAGGGCTCTAGGCCGTGATAGCCTTCACCGCCCGTGATGATGATTTTGCTTTCCCGGCGCAGGCGCGCGGGCCCTTCATAGTCATCACGGGCAAGCGGCTCTTCTAGCCAGTAACATCCGGCTTTCTCCAATGCATGCGCAGCCGCCAAGGCCTGGTCGTAGGTCCAAAGCCCATTAGGTGATCGGTCGGCGGTGCGGTCGACCATGACGCGGAAGTCCCGCCCGCCAACCGCAAGGATCTCGGCGCAGGCATCCGCATCCACCTGCGTGTTGCGCCGGAAGACCTGGATCTTCATCGCCCGGAAGCCGGCAGCTCTCAGGACCTTGGCCTGTTCAGCCTGCTGTTTGGGCGTGATAGTTTCCTGCCCTTTTGTTCCGGGCCAGACATAGGTGACATAGACTGGCTGATGGGTCGTGCTGCCGCCCAGAAGGCGCGCCACCGGCTGGCCTGCGATCTTGCCGATCGCATCCCACATTGCCTCTTCGATTCCGCCCCATCGAATAAGGCCATTCTTCAGATGATCTTCGATTTCGAACAGATCGCGTCCGACCAGCACGGGTTGAGCCGCTGCAATCTGCTGCGCCGTCGAACCAAGAAACGAATAGCCTCTCACGCCGCTGACTGTTTCCACACAAGTGACATTGGTGCGGCCGGGCGGACCGCCGGTTCGGGTGGGAGGCGTAGGGGCTGTTGGCGGGACCATCACGTCAAAGGTCGTCACGCTTTTGATTGCGATCTTCCGGGCTTCTTTCTTCAGCCTGTTGAGGGGTGCCTCCATGGCTGCCTGCCCCCCGGCGGAGCCGGAAGACAGCAGCAGGCCGGTGGCGGAGAGGGCTCCTATCACGCGGCGGCGATCCGTCTTGTCCATGATCACGATTTCGCTCGTTTTTTCAGGCCCAGTAGGATGCTAGAGGGCGCGTACCGGGACATTAAGTGGTGTCCCATCCCGATCTCTCATGTGTTGAGAGACGGCTTCAGGATCTGCGTTCCACCTTGTACGAACGGGCATCATCAGCGGACTTCAGATTGTAGGTCCACAACACGCCAGGCGTGATGGAAACCCTGGTTCCCATTCGCAAGGGGACCTTGCCCCCTTCGACGTTCACCTGGCGCCAGACCTGGCCATTGTCCAAGGTTACGATGAATGCGCCACGGTTGTCATATTGCACGCGTGAAAGCGTTGAGACCGTAGTCGGCCCGGCATCGCTGCCGGGAAGGAAGCTGGTACGGGACTTTGCGGCGACGGTCGGCTTTGGCAACCGGACGCTCGCCGATGCGGGCGCAGGCGCGGTCTGGGCCGGCACCAGTCTCTGCTGGTAATCGGGGGCAGGAGGCAGCCCGAGCTTGGCGCGCATCGGCTGCTTGGCGCCGTAGGTGCATTCCAGCCAAGTGCGATCATCCTGAAGGGCCTGGCAGCGCTCCATCGCTGCCCAAACCTCATCGCGCGTATCGGCAAGCGCGGGTTGGAGCAGCAGGGCGGAAATCATCGCAACCAGAAAAATACGCCGCTTCATTGCTGCCCCTCGCAAAAATGCTAACCGAATCTACCAAATTGTCTTTCAAAAAACATGGCTCGCCCAAAGGGTAGCAGGACTCCGCGCAAGACCAATGGCGCGTTGACACGGCCAGTCGGTTGCTTCGCCGGCGCCGCGATTCTCTCACTCTTTGAGAGATTGGTTGGGATATCCGCATTGACAGGCATGGAGCGCGCGAGAAGTTTCCAAAGAGTGTGGCGCGGCATGCCAGCGAAGGGCGTGAACTGGGATGAAATACAATCGCAGACGCTTCATTGTCGGCGGAGCCGCAACCATTCTGGGCGCAAGAAGTTTGCCCGCTCGATCGGCCACGGTCGATGACATTCCCATCATCGATTGTCACATCCACCTGTTCGACGCCAATCGGCCTCAGGGAGCGCCCTACAAAGGCGGCCGCACTTTCGCGGGTGGGGTCGCATTGCCGTCGATGTATGCGAAGATCGCCAAACCGCTCGGAATCGTGGGCGTGATCCAGGTCGATGCCAGTCCCTGGGTCGAGGACAATCTCTGGGTTTTGGAAACCATTCAGCCCGAACCGCTGATGGTGGGCACCATCGGCAATCTGCGGCCGGAGAAGCCGGAGTTCAGCGAGTATCTCGGCAGATATGCGAAGAATCCGCTTTTCCGTGGTATCCGATACGGAAATGTGTGGGGCTATAACCTGCCGCAGCAGGTCGATAATCCGCAATTTATAGAAGGGTTAAAGCTGCTCGCTCAGCATGATTTGGTCCTCGAAACCGCGAACCAGAATCTTGCGCTGTTGCAGGCGGCCGTCCGGGTGAATGACAAAGTGCCCGACTTGCGAATCGTGCTGGATCACTTGCCGGCGTTCGATCCTGCGCAGGAAGAGCTGCCTGCATATCACGCGGTGCTGAAAGAGATTTCACAGCGCAGAAACGTCTGGACCAAGTTGTCCGAAATCGTGCATCCCCGCCGCCCCTTGACCACGCCGCCGGTCATCGTCCGCGGTCTGGCCGCGCACCGCGATCGGCTGGATATGTTGATGGGCTATTTTGGAGAAGATCGCGTTGTGTTTGGCAGCGATTGGCCCAACGCGGTCGGCATTTCGGAAGTGCCTGATACGGTCGCTCTTGTTCGGGAATACTTCTCCGCCAAGAGCCGGGCAGCGGCTGAAAAGTTCTTCTGGAAAAACTCGCTCGCTGTTTACAAGTGGATCAAACGATCTTCGCAACAGCCGAGTCTGCCCTAGCTTTTGCGGCGCCGACGCCATGATGGCTGGCGAAGCTTGAGGCGGCCTGAATCTCACGATGTGAGAGCGGTAGTCTTGGTTTTCTTGACAGTTTTGTAGCCCCTCGGCACCGTTCTCGCCAAACTAGGCCTGCACTACACGACAGAGCCAGCAACCAGCGGGGAACGTCAATGAACGTCAATGTGCGCTTTGTGAAGAAGCTTTTGTGCAGTGCGTCAATGGGGGCGCTCGCGACGGTGATTGCGGCAAATGCCCAGGCGCAAAACGCCCCGGTCGAAGAGGTCATCGTTACCGCCACCGGCACGAGCATCAGGGGTATCGCTCCGGGCGGCACCAACCTGATCACCGTCGATGCCAGCGCGATCAGAGCTACCGGCGCCATCACGACCAATGAAATTCTGAATCAAATTCCGCAGATCGCCAACACCTTCAACACCCAGGCCAACCCGCCCACCGCCATCAATATCGGCGGCGTGCGGCCCTCCATTCGCTATAACCCCGCCCAGAACATCACCGGCGGCTCCTCGACGCTGCTCCTGCTGGACGGACACAATCTGGTCGGCATCAGCGGCCTCGCCACCGCGCCGGATGCGGGCGTTATCCCGACCATCGTGCTGCGCCAGGTCGACGTGCTGCCGGATGGCGCCTCCTCGATCTACGGTTCGAACGCCATCACCGGTGTCATCAACTTCGTGACGCGGGACGGTTATCAGGGCTTCATGGGCAATGTCTCGAAGGGCTTTGCCGACGGTTACAGTTCCTTCAATGCCAGCGTGATGGCCGGTACCGAGTGGGGTAATGGCGGCGCCTATCTGGCCTTTGAACACAAGGCAAATTCTTTCCTGTTTGCCAGGGACCGGGACTTCACCAAGATGGACCTGACGTCCCGCGGCGGCCGCGACTCGCGCGGCACCTCGTGCGAATTGGCGAATATCAGCGCGCCCGGCGGTTTGAATTATGCGCTGACATCCAGCGCTGTGCCGCTTACGCCTGGTTCCCTTGCGGCGAGAGTCACAGGCCCGTTTGGCGCCCTGAATTCGGTCACCAATGCCGGCCAGTTCAACCGCTGCGACACCAACTCCTACCGCTCGCTCTATCCCAAGGAAGAGCAGAGTTCCTTCTACGGCTCGTTCCATCAGCGGATCATGGACGGGGTGGAGTTTTCGACCAAGATGCTGTGGTCGACGCGCCTGAATGCCGCGGTGCGTCCGATGCTAAGCGCCACCAACGTCACAATCAACAATACCAACCCCTATTTCCAGTCCATCGCCGGGGAAACCACCCAGAACGTCTCCTTCGACTTCAGTCCCTTCTGGGGGAACAAGGGTTATACCGATACGAACGCGATCCAAGTGTTCCAGATCACGCCCAAGCTGACGGTGGACCTGCCGTTCGGCGACTGGCAGGCGGTCGGAATGGTCAATTATGGCCGCAGCACCACCAATGGCTTCCAGAGAACGGTCAATACCGGTCTGTTGGGTCAGGCGATGCGGCAGACCACCGTCGGCGGTGTTCTGACGCCCGCGCTGGTTGCCAGCCCCGGTCTCGCCGGCAATGCGGTGAACCCCTACAATCTCACCTCCGGCAATCCTGCGGTCATCCACCAAATTCTGAATAACGGCCAGCAAGGCAAGGCGGTCCAGCACCAGATCCAGTATGGCGCGTCGGCCAACGGAACGCTGTTCGAGCTGCCCGGCGGCGCGGTAAAGGCTTCGATCGGCGGCCAGTGGGCATTCGACGACTATGTCGCTAGCTGGAACACCAACTTCCCGATAGGCCAGGTGGCGGGGCCCGCGCAGGCCGGCACACAGGTGGCAATCGCCAGGCCGCACCGCATCACCAAGTCTGGCTTTGCCGAAGTCAATGTCCCGCTCGTCAGCGAAGCCAATCGCATGCCGCTCGTGCATGCGCTGAGCTTCAACGCGTCGGCCCGTATCGACAGCTACAGCGACTTTGGTGACACCGCCAACTACAAGATGGGCTTTACCTATGACCCGTTCGCGGCCCTGACAGTCCGGGGCTCCATGGCCACCTCCTTTGCCGCACCCAGCCTTGCCGATACCTCGGCGCCGGATACGCGTTTCACCTATACGCCCCAACGCACCTCCGCGAACACCAACGTGCCTCCGGGCACGTCGGCGGCTGACGCGTTGCGCCCCTCCATCAGTACGCCCGGCGGCAATCCGCTGCTGGGGCCGGAAAAGGGCAGGTCATGGTCGATCGGCGGCGACTTCCATCCCACCACTGAGTTTGGCTTCGACCTGACGGGGCTCCTGCTCAAAGTCACCGCTTGGCATGTCAAGTTCAGTGATCAGATAGGCTTGATTCTCAACAATCCCGGTCTGCTGTTCTCGGGCGCCTATAACCAGTATTATATGCTTAATCCGACCTTGGCGCAGGTCCAGGCCCGCTATCCCACCAATTTTGGTGCGGGCGGAAATGCTCTTGTCGCCACTACCGGCTTTCCCGGACCGGATTTGGCGTCGGCCTTCGGGTCGGGCGTGAATTCCCCATATATCCTCTATGACCTGCGCCGCAACAATCTCGGCCAAACGGTTATCGACGGTCTCGATATCGAAGCTCATTACGTAACGGACATCGAAGGTTTCGGCACCTTGGGCGCCGGATTATCGACGACCATCAACTCGACCAACGAAAACACACCAGCCCCGGGCCTGGCCCCCATCAATCTCGTCAAGTACAGCGTTCCACTATCCGCGACCTCAGCCTACCTGACCGCTACCGTTGGTCCGGTGACGGGCCGGGTGCAGGTGCAATACAGCCCGGGTTTCAATGTTTCGCCCGTCCTGAACCAGTCTCTGTCGCTGTATAACCAGAAACGCATTGAAGCCTTCCATCCGGTCAATCTCTTTGTCAGCTATGACCTGAGCGGTCTGGCCCCATGGCTGAGCGACACCGAAGTCACCATGACAGTCAACAATATCGGCGACGACAGTCCTCCGATTTATCTGTCGGGCGGTGAACCTTATCCAGGCAATGCCGGGATTGGCCTTATAGCGTCCGGCGGCACGCTGGGCCGTTATACGGTGCTCGGCTTGCGCAAGCAGTTCTGAGAACGTCTCTATGGCTTGAGCAACCCCGCCGGGAAACCGGCGGGGTTACTTTTGATGGGATAAGCCGGAACGGTACCAGCACGATGCAGCTCCGGCATTCATGGTAGTGTGCTTCGCGGCGCTCTACGGACGCGCTTTTGCTGAATGCGCTAATTACAAAGGGGAGCTTTTCATGTTGAAGGATCGCCGAACATTCCTCCAGGGCGCCGGTGCAGCACTGGGCATTCTTGCTAGCGCTAGCCAGGGTGTGCTGGCCGCCAACAGTGGCGGGGCTATCGCCAAATCTCCCAACGGCAAGCCGCTGGCAGGTGTTTTTCCTATTGGATGGACGCCGTGCAGGGCTGACAACAGCTTCGATGTCGACGCCATGGTTCGTCAGCAGCAATTTCTGAACCGGGGCAAAGTTGCCGGAATGGCGTGGCCGCAGAATGCCAGCGGCTGGCAAACCCTGACCATGCAGGAATGGCATGCCGGCGCGGAAGCGCTGGCCTCGGTGAAGGGTGATACGGCGCTGATGCTGGGGGTGCAGACCATCGGCTTCAACACGGCCGCTTCCCAAGCTTATGCCAGGAAGGCGAAAAGCCTGAATGCCGACGCGATCATTTCACTGACCCCTCCGGGCGCAAGCCAGTCCGAAGTAGTCGCATATTTCAAGGCGCTGTCGGATGCGAGCGGGTTGCCAATCATGGTTCAGGCTGTTGGAGATATCAGTGTGGATAGTCTGGTCGCGCTGGCAGAAGCGGTCCCAGCGGTCGTGGCTGTAAAAGACGAAACGGAAGAAGAGCCACTGGATCGTGTCACGAGGCTGCTGCAGAAATCTGGAGGGAAACTCACGGATTTTTCTGGCATGGGTGGCATGACGTTCTTCGCCGAGCTGGAACTCGGATTTTTGGGAACAATGCCCTATACCGGAATGGCGGACCTTCTTCAGGTTTGCTTCAATTCCTACCGGGCAGGCCGTAAGCAGGCAGCTTATGACACCTTCGGCCGATTCCTAGCGTTTAATTCGCTGCCGCATGCGAACCAGTATGTCATGAAGGCGCGAGGCGTTTTCGCGGAAGACGCGATCATGCGCGTCAATCCGCCAGTGCCCGGCCAGCCCGCCGGCGGCAGCCGCCGCCGCGGCGGGACGATCACCGAGACGCACAAGGCGCAAATACGGTTGGCGCTGAGCACCTATCTCAAGTCGCATCTAGTGGCGACGTAACAGGAAAAACCACAAGAAAATCTGGAGGAGAGCAAAGCCAATGAAGCATGCGATCATGATGGGAGACGCCATCGATCTGAAATTGTTTGCGGACTAATCGGTAATAGGAAACGGGATTGTTGCCTAACCTCCACGCCCCAAATAGTCTCTCAAACAATGAGAGGTGACGATGAGTCATTTTTCTAATTTTTGGTCACCCCTCGGTAAGCTATTGGCCAGGGAAGAAAAAATGTCGGCCAAAAAAACAAAAGTCGCCATCCTGGGGTCAGGAAATATCGGTACCGACCTTATGATCAAGATTATGCGCACCTCATCCATCCTAGAGATGGGTGCGCTGGTGGGGGTTGATCCGCAGTCCGACGGCCTTGCCCGGGCGCAACGGCTGGGCATCGTCGCCACCGCCGAAGGGCTGACGGGACTGGTCCGTATGCCGATCTGGAAAGAGATTGACATCGTTTTTGACGCTACCAGCGCCGGCGCGCACAGGCATCACAATGAGATTTGCCTGGCCGACAAAAAGGTGATGATCGATCTCACACCGGCTGCGATAGGGCCGTATGTCATTCCCGAGGTCAATGGCGATGCGCATCTGGATGCGCTCAATGTGAATATGGTGACGTGTGGTGGGCAAGCGACTATCCCCATCGTTGCGGCGGTGAGTCAGGTTGCCAACGTGCATTATGGTGAGATCGTTTCTTCGATCGCCTCCAGATCGGCCGGCCCGGGCACGCGCGCCAATATCGACGAATTCACCCAAACAACAGCGATGGGCATTGAGCAGGTTGGCGGAGCCAGGAAGGCCAAGGCCATTATCATTCTCAATCCTGCCGAACCACCCGTTCTGATGCGCGGAACAGTTTTGACCTTGTCGACGGGTGCGGACGAGAAGCAGATCGGTGATTCCATTCATCGGATGGTTGAGAAGGTTAGGTCCTACGTACCGGGCTACCGCTTGAAGCAGGAAGTTCAGTTCGAGCGATTTGGATCGAACAACCCTGTCTCCATTCCCGGCCTTGGAGTCTTCGAGGGCCTCAAGACCAGCGTCTTTCTGGAAGTCGAAGGCGCGGCCCACTACCTTCCGGCCTATGCGGGAAATCTGGACATCATGACCTCTGCGGGTCTGCGCACCGCCGAGAAAATTGCTTCACGAAGAATGGCGCGGCAGGCCGCATGACCCCGGTTCATCCTTCAGGACTCTATATTCAGGACGTCACGTTGCGCGACGGCTTGC
>SXGQ01380153.1_pt1 | contig 18707 bp, 23 predicted proteins | sample 3178371 | NCBI WGS metagenome assembly SXGQ01 (sample SAMN11356859, study PRJNA531348) | freshwater metagenome | isolation source: freshwater sample F1-20 | place: China: Fuxian Lake, Yuxi | collected 2017-12-25 | reverse complement strand
TTTGAGCATTTTGTTGGCTTTGAGCATTTTGTTGGCTTTGAGCATTTTGTTGGCTTTGAGCATTTTGTTGGCTTTGTTGGCTTTGCTGACCTTGAGCATTTTGCTGGCTTTGAGCATTTTGCTGGCTTTGAGCGTTTTGTTGGCTTTGAGCATTTTGCTGGCTTTTCTGCTTTAGATAGCCCTCTGCAATTTGCTTCATACGATCTAAAAAGCCCTCGTGGCTTAGGCTTGCAAGCTCTGGACTTGCAATGCTTGCAAGAGTATCAAGATCATTATGAATAAATCTTGGTAGTAAAGGATGCCATTGAGACATTTTTTAATCCTTTTGTTAGTGTTAAAATACCTTTTCTAGCCTTGTGTGCTGCTATTTAGTGAAAGGTAGGTAAAGCGTATATCATTTGTTTTACATAATGCAAATTTATTTTTTAATTTTTTTACAAATGCGTCTACACAGGAGCTAGTGCTTTTTTTTGCTTAAATAAAAAAAGGCATCCATGGAAGGATGCCTTTAGAGAGCTGTACTTTAATTTAAATGAGAATTATTTTTTTGTGCTTTGCTCTAGGATTTTAGACAGCAGCCTTTGTAAATCTATTTGCCAATGCAAGGGTAGCTTCGACATAGAATTTTCTACGATTGTAAAATCAGCCCTTGTCCCTCTCCTTAATCTCTCCTTTAACGCATCCAAGCACTCTGTTGGCTTTAGGAGCTCTCGGCAGGCATCCTGATAAATGCTCTGGTAATCATAGCTTCTAGCAAGAAATCCAAAGCTCCACGCATCCTCTAAGACAACCTCCTCGCTTTGTCTCATGACACAGGAGGTAGCTAAAAGCCTTGCACATTGTAGCAAGGCTCTGTCGGAAAGCCTTGCATTTGCAAATCTTGACGCCTTATGCTCCACAATGCTATCGAATTGCATGAGAGTATCTGCAATCCTATCAGCGTTAAGCCTTAGCACCTCATCAATTTTTGAGCTGGTTTCTCTTAGGAATCTTGTAGTGAATAGACGAAGCTCTCTACCCTCACTATCCTTTTTAACGAGAGGCTCTGCATTTGTGCCGCCATTCAATGCAAATTCTAAAAAGCTCTTCCTATCCTCACAATTATTTACAGGGATGAACATAACAAAGCGATCAGCCAATGCACCACTCTCCTCATCTGGAAATTCATTTGATGCACCGATAACAGCCTTCAGGAGAGCGGGCTGAGCCTTGCCTTCCTCCATGTAGATTCTCTCATTCAATAGCGATAAAATAGCTGTGAGCATTGCACTTCTTGCCTTGAAAATCTCATCAATGAATGCGAATTGCACGCTTGGTAAATAGCCTGAGGTATTTCTTACTCTTCTATCCTTTTTTAGCTCGGTCAATGACAAAGCACCAAGTGTATCATCAGGATCGGAGAACGCATGGAGCAAGCATGTAAAATGTGGACTAGGTAAAGCCTCTAAGACTCTTCTTGCCAATGCTGATTTAGCAGTACCTGGACTACCAATGAGAGCTGGATTATATCCTGCAAGAATACATGTGAGGATTGCAGAAGCTTCGATTTCCCTTGCAAAGAAGGGCTGGCAAATGGAGGAGATGGCATTTGCAAAGGGATTTTGTTGAGTGATACTCATCTTTTTTTCCTTTTTGTTGAAATTAGGCTTTGAGCGTTTTGCTCAGGCTTCCTGTTTGTTTCATATTTAACACGCTATGTCAAATATTTTTTTGTTTTTTTTGATAGCTTGCCCTATATCACAAGGCATTCTCATTGCTGGATACCTCATATCCTTTGAGAATATGAGGTATTTTTACCTTATCTCTATGCCTCCTCTAAAAACCCACGATAATTGAATATTAGATTCGCATCGATTGCCTGATCTACCGTAGCCTGTCCATAAAGCTCAATAGCATCAGCATATTTAGCCTCCTTACCCTCCATAGCTCTACCTAAAACCCATGCCTGCACTCCCTTTAAGGATATATCTACGCCCGATAGGGCAGTCTGCACCTCCTCGTTTGGCTCATTGTCTATATCTGTCTGGTCATCAGTATTTGAAGTGTAGGTAGACCTTTTGCTTGCCTCAATTTCCTCAGACTCCTCATCAAGCTGATAGAAGCTCTCGACCGTAGCATCCTCCACCTCAGCCTTAAGCAATGTGCTTTCAAAGGCATCAAGCCTTGTAGTATCTTCATTTAGGCTTCTTCTTGTAATAAGCATATTCCCATCACAAACACTTATACTATAGACAACCTCAGTGGCTCCATCCTCACCATCAGCACATACCTCATCCCGATAGCTGATAGCTAAGCTATCGTATGCCACTACATCTATTGCATAGCTATCCAATAATATGTAAGAGCCCTTGAGAAAATATGTGAGCATTTTTGTCAAAGGATTGTAGCTAAGTCTCTCTACCTTTAAAAGCTTAGGATATTTACCTTGAAAATGAATAGTGCAGGACTTATTTATTTCAAGACTGGTAAGCAGCCTTTCAGCCTGCAGAGCTTTGCTCTCTGCTAATTGCTTTGTTTTGCCCTTATTTTGATGCCTTTCGGATATTTTTGCAATGCTATCATCCAGCATTTTATCCAATCTTGCAAATTCCTTAATAAGAGTGTCTGATATTTGATATTCCTCTAAAAGATTCAATAGCTCCTTTAGCTCCTGCTGATCTCCCTTGAAGGTAGCCTCTCTTGAGCTTTGCTTTTCTGAAAGCTTTAGCTCTAAGCCCTTCAAATAATTAGCCGCATGCTCCACATAGGCATCCTTTAGGCTTTCAAAATCTGTATTAGCAAAAATATTCCATGAGCTAACAAACCTTTTAGAAACGCCTAAGGCTCTCAGTGCTTCAAGATAACCATTTACATAATCCTTAAGAGAAGGATGGATAAGCAGTGTTCCATTATTCATCTTAATTGCCTTCACACTCAATTGCTTTTCGAATTTCACAAAGGCTCTTCTCAAGGCTACCGCATCGATAACTCCTCTATAGCCATCAAAAATTGCAGATGGATTAATCGCATACTTTTGACACATTAGAAAGGCAGTTGTTGATATAAGGATATTGCCTGTAGAAGCCAAAGCGATTGCACCATCAGGCTCAGCATCATGCCCTTCATTGCTTGCGATTGCATGTAAAATTGAAAAAGCGTCCACGACAGGCTCTTCAAAGCAAGTCCATTTTGAAAGCTCCTCAGCCTTACCACGATTTGTAATCAACCTACCGACTGGTGTTTTATATCCATTCAGCTCATCCTTCAGCTTGTTAAAGGCACATCGATTTGAGGTGAGAGCTGGTAAAACCCCTTCATATTGAGGGAAGTCCGTCAATACCCTTTCAAGAGTATCTGGGGAAATATGAGGGAAATTCAAGAATCCTACACTAAGTAGAATATGCTGAGAGTTTTTTTCTAGCTGCGTCATTTTTTTTCCTTTTTAGAAAATTGTTAAGTGAAAACGCAAGCACTATGAAAACATGATATATAATGCGTGTCAAATGTTTTTATATGAAAACATTAAAAATCCTATTGACATTATGTTTAATATATGTAAAAGCCTTTATTACTCCAGTGTCTTATAGCTATACAGCATAAGTCCATTTAAACACATATCCACATAGGAGACCACACTATGACTCTTCAACAAAGAATCAGTAGCCCTAATCCACAGGAAGCACTTGTGGAAGCTACCACAGCCCGCTTTCGAGTAAAAAGCACCTTCGATACAGCCTTTGCTAGACATTTTTGTGCAAGCCAAAGCAGGGCTCTTGAATGCTTTATGACAAATTCTCTTTTGACAGCCAGTGGTGTTAAAATTGATTTCATTCAACAGGGCTATACGCTTGTCCCCTTTCTTGCGATTGATAAAAATGAAATCGTCATTGGAGCTTCTCAGCTTACCGTGGATGAGGATACAAAAACTCTTGCAGATGCGAATTATGCTATGTCATATCTTCTTGAAAAAATCCTTTTTCTAGTAAAGCTACCAATTGAAGCTCTAAGCATTGTTCATACACTAGGTATCTCCACAACAAACACAAGCAAAAATCTTCTAATTGCCTTTGCTTCATCTGGTCAAAGAGAGGTCTTTGATTTTTTCAATATATTACTTGAGGGTATATTAAAAAAGCAGGCTATCACACTGCTCCAAGACAAGGCTTTTGAGCTACAGCTTTCAGAAAATGAAAGGCATTCTATAGCACTAAAGCATATTTATTCTCAGCCCTTTGATTTTTCAAAGCAATGTATTGTGCAAGCATATTTTGACCAAAAACGATATTTAAATGCTTGTGATAAAACTCGTTCAGAGCTTTCATATATTTTAAGGCTTTTAGGCACAAATAGTAGCAGCAATTACCTTTCTGAGAAAATTCGCTTTGTGCTATTTAATGGGATAGGTGAAGGCTATTCAGCATCCCTAAGAAATATTTCAGTGGCACATGCAGAATACTCAAAGCCTATCTTTGAAGAGCTTAATGAGGTCTTAAATAGCGTATCTGGTCAACACCCACATATAGTAAACTCCTTCGCTCTCACAAATGATGCAGCAATTACCCTTGCAGACAATCTCAGGAGCAGTGTTAGTGTAAGCTACGCTATTTTGAAAGCAAACGAGGCTTCTCTAGGCTTTCTTTTACCATTAACGCATCGCCCCTGGTCTTTTTCTGAGGAATCAAATGCCTCTCTTGGTACATTATTTGATGAGCATTGCTTTTTAAACTCAGCAGTTCATTCTGTCCCCTTCCCAAGAAGTGAAATTCAACAGCTAATGGAAAAAAGGAAAAGCTCTTGGGAATACATAAACCTACCTGAGCAAATCACAAGATGGATAGCAGACAATGTTGTTAAGGCAAATGCAGGAGGTAATCTTAGACTAAGACTATCACTTCAAAGGTCTATGGGGGCAGCCAGGGCATCAATGCTTTTACAGCTATTACGCTTTAATGATTCACATGAGGAGATTCTAGTAAATGAAGCCTTAGCTATTGATTCATACTTTGAGAATATATCTCATTTGCTTTTAGATACAGAATGGGATTTAACGCATCTTAGACAAATAATACCTGACGCTTCACATTCAAATATCATCCTACAAGCTCCAGCAGGCATACCCCCTCAGGTATCAGCTGATAACCAGCGTCTTATTCGTAAGCAAAATTATTTAAGAGCATATAGCTTTGACTTCAATGGTAATTGTATAGGTGAAAGCCTAGTAGCTATATTCGATCGATAAATTAGCCTTTAGAAAAAATTAAAATTTAATTTGACATTCATTTATATATTGATATATCTTTAAGCTATCTAAGCATAGCACAACCATTATCTACATTGTAGACACGCTTGCTTGAGCTTCACTCTCAATAAAAAGGATTGCATCGATGAGTATTTGTCGCAATTTTTTATTTTTAACCTTTGATTTGGCTAAATCCTTTGATTTAGCAAATCGCATTGTAGCACTGGCAGAGGCTCTCAATGAAGCTGAAGCTATGGCATCAGATGATCCTATAGCTAATCTCTATAATACCGCTTATAGCAATGATTATCAGTCATACCCCTTCAAGCAAAAAAGCTGGGATATTGCCTTTCACCTTTGCCCTATACAAAGCAGAGAAAAGCTTTTCACCAATATTATTGATGCTGATAGCCTAGAGCCTTGTGCTCACAAGCAGGCTCGTGTGAGCTATTTGAACCTTGCTAATAGCTTTCGTCATTTTGCAAGGGCTTATGCTGAATATTCGGAGCATTTAGAAGTCAAGCCAAACGAAGCCTTTAAGGGTAGAACGCTTGTTAATGTATGCCTGTCCTTTGATAGCTATGAACGACCATGTCATTTCTTTATTGAGCAATTAAAGGCTGCATATTCCGAAAAGGATGAAGCCTTCTGTATAGCATATTATTTTGATATCCCTGCATTAGACCTGGTGGGGGCAATTACCCTAAATAAGGGTATTCAAAGTAGGCATACTCTAGCTGTGAGCAATATGTTCAATCCTTATTTCTCAGAGCTTGGGAATGAGGTATACATTATAGAAAGAGCAAGCACGCTGGAGGAGGTTAAATATGCCTTAAATTGCCTTTTCATGCTGTCCGAGCGTATTCAACACAGAAAATCTGTTGAGAATGACTTTTTGAAATCTATCTCTCTTTAAGCTAGGATATAAGAAAAATGGCTACCTCTCAAGCTCATGGAAATCATTTTGAAGACTATATTAAGGTTGGCTTTTTTGGAGCATCAAATAAATGCCGTCTACCAACTGCAAAATTTGATATTGAAGCTCAATACGACAAAAGCCTTTCGCTTCCTACCAGCATCAAAACAACAGGCTCTGATCAGGTTGGATTATCTGACGCGACAAGATTTTTCTCAATCGATATAGCCTATCGTCTTTTAGTTTTGAAATACAAGCAGAATAACGACATGAAAAGCCCTGATCAGCTTTACGAATTCCTCATAGACAAGGAGTATCATGCCTTGCTTTGTGGAGATATACCCCTCTCTTTGATTCAAGAAATTCATTCTCATCTAAAGGGCTTTGAGGCTGGCACTGAAGGAGCTAGCTTAGCTAGAGCCTGGTGGAGAGATAAACGAGCTGATATTTACGATAAATATAGAACCAATGTATCCTTGAATGCAAAAATCGATTCAAAAAAGCAACGGCGTTTACAGGCTAGCATAAGCCTATGTAGCTTAAAAAGAATCCTTGCCCCCTACAATACCTTTCTTAATTCCCAGAATACAGGTATTTTATATCGAGGCTTTTTGATTCCCCCTATCCAATCCCCATCTCGTAGCTTCAATGAATGATAACGAAAGAAAGCACTATGAACTCAAAAAAACCACTAGAAGCAGCTAAACAGCTTGACCAATTCTTTACTGATGGCAATGTTGCCCAAGCCTGCCTAAACCGTTTAATTAGCCTTATCGAAAAAGAGAGCATTCTCTTTGACGCATGGCTAGAGCCCTCTGCTGGCTCAGGAGCATTTTTCAATATTTTACCAAGCAACAAAGAAAAGGTTGGTATAGATATTGATCCAAAGATAGAGGGAATAGCTAAGGCTGATTTTTTAAGCATTACCCTACCTAAGCAAGACTATATTACGGTTGGAAATCCTCCATTCGGGAAAAATGCGTCCTTAGCTATAGCCTTTTTCAATAAGGCATCAGCTATTTCTACCATTGTGGCTTTTATTGTCCCAAAAACCTTTAAAAAGGCTTCTGTCATCAATCGATTAGATAGAGCAATGCACCTGATCGAGGAAATGGATATTCCTAAAAATGCCTTCTTATTTATGGGACTTCCCTACGATGTCCCCTGTGTTTTTCAAATCTGGAAAAAGAAGCCCTTTACTAGAAATAAGCTTGCCTTAAATTGTCAGCACAAGGATATTCGTTTTGTTAAGCAAGGAGAAGCAAATGTAGCCTTCCAGCGTGTCGGTGTAAATGCAGGCTCAATAAAGGATACCTTCCAAACAGCTTCTCCCAGCTCTCACTATTTTTTAAAAATTGAAGAGAATGTTAAAGCGATATTAAAGACTATTGATTGGAATCGATTTAAGCTGAATTGTGCAGGCTGTCCAAGCATTGCGAAAACTGAAATCATTTTAGCATATAGTGAAAGAATCAAAGCCTAGCTCTAATTTCAAAATTGATAGCACACAATACTGTAAGGCAAGCACTATAATAAAATATTCACTCTCTAAAAAAACATAAAATATTTTTTGACATTATTTAACAAGCTGATATATTCAAAAAGCCATGTAGCATTGGCATTAACCCTTAACAACAGGTATTAGAAATGCAAACATTTTTACCCTTTAGAAGCTTTGAGCAAACAGCTGAGGTTTTAGATTATCGCAGGCTAGGTAAGCAGCGTGTAGAGGCTTGGCAAATCCTAGATGCTATTGAGAAGAGAAAGCAAGGTATTACTAAGGGAGCTTGGATCAACCATCCTTGCGTTCTTATGTGGCAGGGCTTTGAAATTGAGCTAGTTAAGTATTCTATCGCTATTTGTCAGCAATGGATTTCCAGAGGCTATCAGGATACCATGCTATCTCGCTTTCAGGCTAGACTAGAGCAATATCAGGCATTGAATTACCCTGAGCAAGCACCTTATTTTTTAGGTCATGAGGATTTTCATCAATCCCATAGATCAAATCTTCTAAAGAAGGATTTTGCTTATTACTCTCAATTTTTTACTGAGCCTACAGATATTCCATATCTTTGGCTTTTTGAGGAAAAGGCTTAAGAAAATGACCAAGCATAAGGAAAAACAAAATAGTAGATGGACTTTTCATTTTGACGATTGTCATTGTAGCTTTTATTGTGATACTCATGATGGGGATTGCTTTGATTGTCCTGATGATTGCGAAAGCTATTTAGACCGAGATTGTCATACCTGCGAATGGGATGACACAGTAAATGAATTTGAATTTTTTTTACAGAATTTTGAAGATGAAATATTGAATACCTTCTTGAAGACTAAGCAAAAGCCAGAGGATGTTTGGTATAAGGTTATTACCGTCAAGGATTCATCCCAAAATGGCACATATACGACATTGGCAACAGTGCATGAAATCCGTAGCATGTATAATTTAGCAAGCCCAAGAAACATATCCTACAGAGTAGGCTTAGATTTTGTAAGCAGTCTTTTTGATTTACTTCCAAAGGGAGATAATAGCTTTGATGAGCTACAAGCGATTACTGTTGAGATTTATGAGAGCTATTGTCTTATCGATGTAAAGGCTGATTATGGCTGGGAGAGCTTTTACATTGTAAAGCCTAGCACTAGAAAAAAAGAGGTAGAGCTGCAGGCTTTTAGCAAGCGAGGAAATGAGAGTCCCTTTGCGACAGAGTGTGATCCAATCGTTCAGCTTTTAGAATTTTTCCAAGAATACATGGGAGTAGATGATGACTGGACTATGGATGATATTGTTGAGAGAGTCATGGGAAGGGTAAGTGATTGCTTTCATATTGCTAAAACATATAATGAATGCTCTCTTTTTTCTGAGGTAGGAGATGACTGGGTACAATGTGGTGAGCTCCTAGCTGTGATTGAAGGCTTTATTGTTTTTTATTATTTTACTGGTGAGGATGAAGGTGAGGGCTGTAGCCACAAAAATGTATTGAGAGCATTCAATCGATGCAAGGCTCTTAGCATATCAAAGAACATGAAGGGCTTAATTACCCTTCTTTTAGATTACAAGGGCTTTGATCTAAGTGATCAAGAGTTTTTAAATAAAGAGGTTTTTGAGCTACATGAAATACCCTGCAATGATATTTTAAAGCATGATGTTGCACCCTTTGCCATTATTCATCCTAGCTTCACACTTCTTGCAGCTGTGCCAAATCCTGATGAAGGCACCTATACTGGTGAGGCTCTTGTTCGACACCTAATCGAAAAATAAGATATTTAAGACCATTTTATTTGTAGTCTAAAAAAAAATTTAAAAAATAATTTGACATAACTTAAAATACTTGCTACTAATTAAGCACCGACAAAGAATTCACTCTTTTTAGGTAATGTATCTTAGTGATACATGCTCTTTGAAAAGCAAGCAACACAGCCTAGCGTTAGACTGTACAATCCACCACACACCAAAGGAAAATCCATCATGAGATTTACTTTATCCTTTGAGAGTGTCTCCGTCTCCTTTGAGGCAGACAATCTCAAAAAGCTCTCCTTAGAGTTTAATGGTCAATCAGCACCAATAATCGCTGATACTCAAGCCAATGTCAACGCAGACGCCAATTTCCCATCAGGTGAGAGCATCGAGCCTATCGAGTCCACACCTATTGGAGATACCGAAGCTGATGAAAGCCCCGCTGAAGCTACTGATACTATTGCTTATCCATTAGAAAATCCCACGATTGACTATGAGAAGCCCAGTGAAGCAGCTATCCAAGCACCTTCTCCAGAAGCTCAATTTAGCCCTTATCATGGTTTAGATAGCACGCTTACTAGAAAGGAAATCCTCAAGGTTTTAAGTCTTTGTAGAACCTACAAGACTCGACAGGAAATCCTATCTCAATTCCCTGCTACATTACAGGATTATGATTTAAGGCAAAAATATATTTGGGACTTTGTAGAAGCAGGCTTTTTAGACCTAAAGTATCCTCAATCATTAACTGGTAATGGAGCATCCTTTGAAACAGAAGGGCATCACCCTGTCGGCGTAAAAAGAATGAAAAATCAAATGTTCCAAACCTCTCAAAAGGGAAATGAGCTTAAGCGTTCATTAAAATCCGAAAAACAAGCATTAACAAACTGATAACAAGGAGTTCAGAAAATGCCAACAAAAAAGACACCTGCACAAAAGCCAGTGCAATTTTTACCCCTAGCCAAGCTACACGACAACCTCACTCAAGCCACCTATCAAAAACGCTATGACCAGCAAAGACTTACTATGAGCTCTGCTCTAAAGGATCAGTATTCACTCGTCATTGGTAGATTTAAGGATGAAATTCTATATGGTATCGATTGCTCTGCAGAGACTGAGAGCTTCCATTTGGAATTTGAGCTAGTGGAATGTGGTAGAGTTCATATTGATTTGACCATTCAAGGCTTTGCATCTGTCCGTAAATTCGGAGGAGGATCCGATTTCCTACCCTTCGTTAGACCTACAATCCAGTTCACTGGTGCGTATGATGCAGCTAAGGTAGGGGAATGGCTTATTCAGGCAGTTCTCGATCTAAGAGCATCTGTCCAAGCGTATCACTTTGGCAAGCAAGCCCAACAGCAGTAAAAAGCATTAGGCTATTATAGCTAGACATACCCATCCCCCAATACCTGATAACATTAAAATACAATATTTTATATCAGCTAAAAGCAACAAATATATTGAAGTGATCATATCGCAGGAAATATAAAAGCCCTTTGATTTTCAAAGGATTTCCCCCCAAAAAAGCTATTAAATAGCGAGGTAAAAAATGCTACAAAAGCTACAGGCTACAAAAAAGGCTATTAGAAGCTGTGAGGATGCAGTAAGCCAAAAAAGGCTAGAATTGATTGACGCATCCAGGGAAGCTGTGTCTCTTTCACCAGCAAGCAAGGCACTATTCGATTTTATCGATATTGTAAAGCAGCTCCAAGGTGATACCGAAGAGGTTTTAGCTGCAGTCAATACATGGAGTGATGATAAGGTGGAGCTGAAGGTGGAGATAGCATTAAAGCTTACCTTAATTTCTGCTGAAGGCTACTATATTGATTTTGATGATTTTTTAGATAGCAAGACCACTCCCTTTATTGGCTTTGATTCCAAGCATAAAAATGATTCCTTATCCTTCTGTCTTTGGTTGAAAATTGTCAATACCGCTACCTCAAAGGAGGATGCTATACTTTATGAAGGTGCCTTATTCAATAGCCTCCCATTTGAATACTCAAAGCAGAGTCTAATTGATCATTTTTCAGCACTGGCACTCATCTTTAACGATACCCCAAAGGAGCTGGACAATATCGTAGTTAAATACTTTGATGAGGCTATGTCTCTTTATGCTGATGATAAGAGTCTTAACGAAATCAAGCTGATGGCACTTTTTCAGTATTTTGACGAGCTTACATATCTTTATCTATTTTGCTAAAGACTGGCTGTGCTTATTTGTTTTTTAAATTAAAAAGCCTTTAGCCTACAAGGACTACAACAATAAAATGCAAAAATTTGATATTACGATTTTTTGTGCAGATGGCTTTAGAATAGATACCGAAATAACCTGCTTTGAGGATATTAGAGCGATTGTTGACGGTAATGTAGAGCTAATCCCTGTTAAAAATTCATCCCTTGTCATTGCCTGTAATGATCAGGGCTTCAAAAAGCTACCACAAAACGCTACCTTTCCCACACTGGCGGGCACTATTGCTTTAATTGATCAGGATTCAGTTAATGCTATGCCTTATGCCGATAACCTACAATAAAGGACAAAATTATGGGCTTAGATAATTATTGGGTAAAGCCAAAGGCAACCCCAGAAAACCTAAAAAAATACAATGCACAAAATGAAGCAATGAGTAATCCTTTGCGAGAGCTTAAGGAATTTCAATTCGATTTCATCACAGAAGCAGTCGAATACGAGGGAGAAAAGACATTTGAGCTATTCTCGGGTATATGCTCTAATGGGATCACCTCCTTTAGGGGCAAGGTTTATTCGCAGCTATGTGATGCACTTCTCTTAGATGCTGGTGATGCTGTTTTCCATCAAAATTGGCTCTACTACAATCATTTTAGCGATGAGATTAAGACTGCTTATAGTCTGATGGCAAAGCACCAAAGACTTCTAGTCAGTGAAGGGCTTGTATATCTTGATAGGCTTAAGCAGGACTTCAAGGCTCTTGTAGAGGTAGATAAAAGGAAATATCCTCTTGTCGGCTATACACTGGAGGATTTTACACTGGAGGAAATCCTTTGCTTCATCGAAATGTTTGCATACTATTCACAGCTTCAAGATATTTGCCTGCTTGCGTGGTATTAAGCTGGCAAAAACCCTTGCTTTAAATATAATTAGCAATTTAAAATATTATTTGACTACATTTTAATATATGATACTCTAATAAGCCAATCCGATCACATACTAAAGCATAAAAGGATTTTTCATGCATACACTATGTAAAAGCAGCTTTTTAAGGCTTCTAAAAACCAATGTTCAATATGTCAGCCTTCACGCTGGAGACGAGCTACTTCAGGTAGCAAGACTAGACCATCTCAAGATCAAGTATCACACCAACCAACAAATTCTTGACGCTCTCAACAGCTTTAAAAAAGAGCCTGTTTATTTTGGTAGCTCTCAAAAAATTCAAGAATTTTCTTTAGACAAAAAGGCTTAATCATGCAAGACCAAAACCAAATCATTATTGATCGTGTTCTGCCCGCAATTCAACGCTTTCACCCTCATTTGTTGGCTCTAAAGCTTGAAAATGTGGAAGCACCAAATACGCTACTGGCAACCATCACCGAGCAAATGCCTGACAAGGTAAAGCCGATTACCTGGCAATATCATGTGCTTTACTCTCAAAGGGCAATGCACCAGCCTGTACTCAAGGGCTCGTTGCTTTGCGGTGAGCTTGTTTATTGGCTTTATGTGTAGCTATGATGAAGGATATTTTTTTACAGACATACGAGCATTTTGAGCTAAAGCAGGCAATCCAATATGCAGGCTTTGAATTTTATGTGCTTTATTCTCATTTCAATGTTTTTGTGCTAGGAATCGAGGATGCTGAGCATTTACATTGCTGTGATGGTGGTAGCATAGAAATCGAAGTGCTTTATGATGTCGATAGCGATCAAATTCTTGTAAATCGTAGCATAGTGTCTATTGCTGATTTAAATGCACTTTTAAAGCATATATTATCGATAGCTATGGTGACAAGCACCAGATGTAATAAACAATATTAAAAATTTATTTGCACTCATTATTGATCTATGATATACGACAACTATCGCAATTAAGAGCTTACTAGCATAGAGCTTAATCATGCGAATATTTACAACCCAAAACCAAAGAGGAAGATACATTATGCAATATGTAATCAATTCTTTAGACTTTGTGAAGGATGGAAAGAGTCATCGCTTTTACTTCTTTCAAAGTGATTTCAAAGCAGGCTTTTTAGACGCTTCAGTTATTACCGAGCTTTGCAAGGAGCTTCAACAAATTACTGGCATTCAGGTTTCTGCTCCAAATGTGGCTCTAAATTTAGATCAGGTTATGCAGCTATTAGCCGAGTTTAAAACCCCTATCGGCTTTAGCCTTTGCACTGGCTTTGATAGAAAGCATACTGATATGCAGACAAGATGGGAAATTGAGCCTTATTTTAGCCCTGAACGAAAATCGGAGCTGGATATTGCCCACATGTACCAAGGCACTCAATTAGATGCAGATGTCAATCAAGACCTCCCTGACCTGATCAAAGCAGGCTTATTGAAATAAGGATGAAAAAATGCTTACAAAGGCACAAACTGTCTTAGCCCTTAGCTCGGATTTAGACGCATTAACTGAGCCAATTTTTGCAGGTATTGACGCTCAAGTGGAAGCTCTTACAAGCTTCATCGTAGAAAGCAATGACCTTGAATTTCTAAATCTTAGTGTAGTCCCTGATTATATTTTGAATGGGCAAAAATATCTTGGAACAGATGATGATGAGCTTACTTATGATGCTGTACTTATTTATAGCCTTCAGCTGGAGGTTGCCCAAGCTAGCACAGAGTCCCTACTATCGATTAGGATTGATATCCCTTCTTCCGATGCAGAGGGTATCCTCAAAAAAATCCTTGCAAATCCAAATATGCTTGTAGACGCATTGATCAATCACAGTACTATCGGTAGCTAAAATATTTCACACATGATCCCATAAAATAAAGCCTGTCGAAAGATGGGCTTTTTTATTTTCACCTATCTATTATGCACTTATTGGATCAAATAAAAAAATAAAAAAATATTTGCAATCATTATCGACCTATGATACACAATAGCTACCACAAAAAAATGACCTTTAAACTGGTGGTCATGTGGTTTGTTTTCCTGCACCCATGTGCATTTTTCAAAAGGATAAAAAGATGTTTTCAAAAAAGACTGTTGCATCTGCTTTTCTCGAGCATTTAGAAGCTCAAAAGTCCAAAATTTCTGCTGGCGTAGAAGCCCAAATAGAAGCCCTTGAAGGCTGTCTTGCTGGTAATGACGATCTATCTGTCGTTCATGTAGCTGTTGGTACCGCCATTGTTTTCAATGGCAAGCCTTATGCTCTTGATCATAGCGATGCCGATACGGATGCTATCGTTGAAGAAGCTGCAATGCTTTTCTCCTATGAAATCGATATTGCTGAAGATAGCACTGGCTCAGTAAGATGCTTGCGAATCGGTGTACCTATGCCAAATCCTGCCGTAATCCTCGAGTTTCTTGATAAAAAGAAAGATATTCTCGTTGAAGCCCTGATCCGTTCCTTTAATGAAGACGATTCACCAAGACAATAACTGTCCAGTCCCTAAAATAGGATAAAATACCATCATGACAACTATTAAAGCACAAACGCTTAGAAGCCACACAAGACTACAGGTTGTAGAAGCTCTTAAAAAGCTTACCCCTAGCCTTACTCCAATTTTTATTGAATCCGAGATCAAGGATGGGAAAAATATCCCAACAGGCTGTTTTTTATATCTAGTAGCATCCCCCTTTGAGCTGATTGAAATCGCCTTTTGTGAGATTAGAGATAGCAGAGATGGAGCCTTTGTTGAGAGCTATATCACAGTATCCAGTGATGCACGCTCAAAAAAGCTGTTTTTAAATGAGATCACAGAAAGCAATTTTGACAATGCCGTTGAGCAGATCGCTCTTTATCTAGCTGCAGTCCTCACACCAAAGGAAGAGCTTTATGATACTGGCTTAAGCAAGGCTTTGATTAAAGACCATATTTATTGCCCTGCACCTAGTGAATTGATCGAATTTGTTGAGCCTGATTTTAGCCCTCGTTTCAGCTATGCCAAAAGCCTATGGCTTGTGAGCGATGATTTAGGTATGAGATTAAAGGCTGTTGGTCAACCAGTTTTCGCTCTCTCCGAGCGTTGCATTTGGGGGAAGCTGACAGATGAAGCACATGAGGAGGATCAAGCTATCATCAATGCACTCGGCTTAAAGCATATTGTAGATAGTAGCATTTTCCTAGCTGATGATATTTTTGAGAGATTAGCCCCCCTCGATCTTTTTGATGTGGCTATAAAAATTTATCAGGATGACAAGCTTGTTCTTGATCTTCCTCTTTTTGAGCTTGCTCTTACTGTCGATTTTTATGCACCCTGCTTTGTAGAGATTGAAAAAAATTTACAGGCTAGCACTCAGGATTTTGAATTTTCCAGCACCTATAAAGGCTTCCCTGCTCGGTTCGTTGTGGATTGCTCAAAATTAAGATAATAAAATAATTTAATTTGATTTAAAGCCTTGAAGCCTGTTGAAAGACAGGCTTTTTTATTTTGTGCTAAAAAGTGAACGCAATCGAAATTTTTTTGAAAGAAAGCTTGATTGCTTTTGTCATATAGCAGAGCGATTCGCTCATACATAACTCTCACAGCGGGATAAAAAAATGCTACCACAACCTGAAAAAGCAGCCACAATCAAAAGCCTTTTATCTCAAGGCTTCTATCTTCTCCTATCGGTAAATACGAGGGTACAAGGCGTTCAGCTTCCCTTGGCATCAATGCAAGCCCTAGAAGCAAAAATTGGCATTTCTTACAAAATGTCTGCAATCAATCTAGCTATCACAGACAGCTTTTTGAAGGCTGATTTGAGCTTTTCAGGTGTCAAGTTCGCTTGCACTATCCCCATGACAGCTATTTATCATGCTCAGCCTACGGCATATCAAGGCAAAAAATTGACCTTTGAGGAGATTATTGACACTGGCGTACCCTTTTTAGATGATCTACCTGAAGAGCTTTTGGCACTGGCTGAGATGCTCGACATTGTAGAGCCAAGCCCTGCCACAGACAAGGAAATCAGCTTTTTAGATGCCATCCCTCGATCAGCTTCAAAGGGGATTTTAGAGGATATTTTGAGTGAAAAAAGCCTTGTCCCATCGATGCTACATGATCCAAGACAGCTTGAAAAGCTACAAAAAATTGAAGCACTTTTAAAGAGTGAAAAAAGAATCATGCTCGCATTCAATATCGACGCTTCCAGCTCCATCCCTGATGCCGAAAAGCCGACAAATCCACAAAGATGCTTTGCTTTGATCGAGGCTACCACAGACTTTTTAGGGAGCATTCCTATAGATGCGATTTATCTTGCTATGAGTGTCTCAGGAAGCAAGGAAATGAATTTTTTTGCTGATGCCAGCGACATTACAAGGCTTTTCATGGATGAGCTTTACAAAATTGAGCAGAGCCAAGAAACCTCAAAAAATATCTCTTTTTTTCGTGATATGACTGAGCTTGATATGGAGGAGATCGCATATACTCATGCACAGCAAAAATTAAAACTGCTTTTAGACGCTAGACAATCGCTACTGGATGCCAGCTCCACTATCGAGCAAATCGCATTGCTCGAGGCAGACCAAGAGCTTAAAGCCGAGTATCTAAAAAAAGATTGTATTTTGAATCCAAAAAAGAGCAGAAAAATTTCAAAAAAGAAAAGCAATGAAATTAAATTTAAAGGGTAAATAAGCCACGCTAAAAGCCTGTTGAGAGACAGGCTTTTTTATTTTTAAAATTGCAGCCGTCTAAAAAAAATTAAAAAAAGATTTGCATTATCTTCATCACATGATATATAGTATAGCTACCGTAGAAAAAAGCTTGGCTGACACTAGCTGGCTTTGATCTACCTACAACCAAACACACAACAAAGGAAAAAAAATGTCCTTAACCATCCAAGAAATTGAAGGCATTATCAGGAATGAAATCCTATGCCTAGCTCCTACTGAGCTGATTGACGCCCTCTATCATGAAGAGGCTTTTTTGCACATGGGCTATGACGCTGACACTGACGAATATGCAGATATTTCCGAGTTTTATTTGATCTCAAATTATTTGGCTCAAAAGCTCAAGGCAATCGGTGAACCCGTGATGGAGCTATCCACCTGCTCACTATGGGGAAGAACAACTTCAGGACAAGCGATTTATATGGATGGGACTATCCAAAAAGCCTATGGGGAAGAATCCGAGGATGAATCCGAGGATGAATCTGAAGATGAATCCGAAGAATAAAGCCTGATAAAAACCTGATAAACCTGATAAAGACCTAATAAAAACCCTTCCTAAAACACTGATAAAAGCTTTGAGCCTGTCGAAAGATAGGCTTTTTTTTACCTATTTTTCAGCTTCTATTTTGTGAATTTTCAAAAATCGCTGCACATAGCACTGGTAAAGCTAAAGGTATAGCATAAATTTTTTATCCTGCTACATACTCGATAAAATCAGCTTTTCTTCATTGTCATATCATATATGTAAAGACACAAAATTTTTTTTTATTTTTTTTATTTGCAATAAACCGACGAAAGTTTTATTATGTAGATACCTAGAAAAAAACAAGCACAACCGAGGCTAGGCTCACGAGGAATCCAGCTATGAAAGCAAAGTCCACTCCAAGGCTTCTCAGGAAGCAAGCGACTGCCCTTATCACCAAAGCAAGCAAAATCGCTACAAAAAACGCTATCACTCCAGCTCACCATCATAGAATCGCTTCTAAAATCAAGAAATTGACCACCAAAGCAAGACTTTTGACCGCCAGAGCAAACAAGCTAGCCAGCAGACGACAAACAACCAGAATCCAAAAAGGACAAACGAAATGAAAAATTTCAGCTTCACAGTAGCCCAACAGACAAAAATTGCAAAAAAACTAGCCGCCTTCGGCTTTACCGACATTGAGGTATCAGGTGATAGCGTCAGCCTCAGTCATAGCGATGACTATAGGATGCAATATCGATTTTATGCTCAAAAGCAGGGCTTCAGCTATAGCTATGTCGCATATCTCACCACCGAGAAGGGAGTAGATATTATCACAGCAAATAGTCATCCCTGCTACGATCTCAGCGAAAAAACAAGCTTTTTTGATGATGCACACATTAACGCCGAGATCATTGGAAGCTATGAATTTGCTTGTAGTAAGCACGAATAAAGACCTGATAAAGACCTGATAAACCTGACAAACCTGATAAAAACCCTTCCTAAAACACTGATAAAAGCTTTAAGCCTGTCGAAAGATAGGCTTTTTTTTTACCTATTTTTCAGCTTCTATTTTGTGAATTTTCAAAAAT
>SXGQ01782855.1_pt1 | contig 18708 bp, 11 predicted proteins | sample 3178371 | NCBI WGS metagenome assembly SXGQ01 (sample SAMN11356859, study PRJNA531348) | freshwater metagenome | isolation source: freshwater sample F1-20 | place: China: Fuxian Lake, Yuxi | collected 2017-12-25 | reverse complement strand
GACATCTACACGCTGCCTGTGGGCGGCGGCCAACCGTACCGCGTGACACATCAGCCTGGCACGGAAAATCTTTGCGAGTGGACCTATGACGGCTCGCTGATTTTTTCCTCCAACGATCTCAGCGGGCTCGCGCGCATGACGCGCCTGTTCCGCGTTCCCGCGGTTGGAGGAATGCCCGAACCACTGCCAGTTCCATACGGAGCCAATGGTTCTATTTCCGCCGATGGCGAGTGGTTGGCCTACACGCCGCACTCCGTCGATACTCGCACTTGGAAACGTTACCGCGGTGGCATGGCCACGGATATTTGGCTTTACAACTTGAAGAACGCAACAAGTCGGCGCGTGACAACATGGGAAGGCGTGGATTCATTTCCCATGTGGCACGGGGAATGGTTGTATTTCCTAAGCGACGAGGGCGAGGGCCATCGCATGAATGTGTGGAAATACAACATACTTTCCCTGAAAAAAGAGCAAGTCACTTTTTTCACCGACGCTGACGTGCGTTGGCCTGCGATCGGTCCACATTCAGATGGCCCTGGCGAAATGGTGTTTCAAAAAGGCGATCAGCTGATGTTGTTGGATTTGTCCAGCGCCAAAGCCCGCTCAATTTCAGTTCAGATTCCAGGCAATCGACCCAAGATCGCGCATCGAACGATTGATGCCGCAAAACAAATTCAATCATGGAACATTGGTCCAACTGGCAAGCGCGTTGTGGTTGCCGCGCGTGGCGACATTTGGACTCTGCCAACTGAAAATGGTTCGCCGCGTTTGCTGGTGCACACCAATGGCGTAGCGGAGCGTTCGCCAGCGTGGAGTCCCGACGGTGAAAATATCGCTTTCTTTGATGACTCCACCGGTGAGTACGAGTTGTATGTCATGCCCGCCAATGGCAAGGGCGACAAGCGCGCGTTAACAACCGACGGCGGTCCGTTCAAAGAGTCAATCACTTGGAGCCCTGACTCGAAGAAGTTGACCTACGGTGACAAGACTGGATCGCTGTGGTTGGTCACACTCGCGGACGCCTCGCGCGTGTTGGTCGACCGCGATCCGCGCGCCAGTACTCCCAATCCATCCTTCAGCCATGACGGCGCGTGGATCACCTACACGCGCCGCACGCTTGATCGTGACACGCCACAGATTTACATCTATGAAGTGGCCACGGGCACATCAACAGCCGTCACCTCGGGCATGTTCTCGGATTCAACTCCAACCTTCGATTCCAAAGGCGATTTCCTTGTATTTGCAAGCGAACGAACTTTCTCCCCCACCTACAGCGCGTTGGATTCCACATGGATTTACACCGACGCCCAGCAGTTATTTCTAGTTCCACTGCGCAAAGATGTGAAGATGCCGTGGGCCGCCGAGAGCGACGAGGAGGAAAAGCAAAGCGAGAAGAAGGACGAGGGAAAAAAAGACGGCGATAAAAAAGGGGACGCCAAAAAAGACGCGGACAAGCCCGTGGATGATGCGCCCAAAAAAGACGCGGACAAAAAGGAGAATGGCGACGAAGATGACGGCCCTTCGCCAAAAGATTCAGATGATCCGCCAGCCCCGCCACCAGAGCGCGAGCCCAATGATCCGCCGGCGAAATCCGAAACTGAAACCATACAAGTTGCGCAAGAGAAAAAGTCCGACGACACAAAAGATGGCGACAAAAAAACTGAACCCGCCGCGCCGATTCAAATTGATCTGGACGGATTCGAGAATCGCGTGGCAGCTCTTCCCGTAAAGTCTGGTGGTTACGGCGCCCTTGCGTTTAACGACAAGAACCTGCTTATTTTTGCGCGCGCTAAAGAGGGCATAAAAATTCTTGATCTCACCGACAAAGAAAAGAAGGAAAAGAGCGTCACCGACGGAGATGGGTTTGACATTTCCGCCGACCGGAAAAAAATGTTGGTGCCTCGCGGAGGTGGCGCAGTGGTTGTTGACAGCACGGCCGACGCCAAATCAAAAGCCGTGATCACCGATTCCATGCCAATGGACCTTGACCCACGCGCCGAATGGAAACAAATTGTGGTTGACGCCAATCGCATCATGCGCGACTGGTTCTACGACCAGGGCATGCATCAAGTGGATTGGAAGGCGCAGCGTGAACATGCTCTAAAACTGCTGGAAAGCGCCAATTCCCGCGAGGATGTGAATTGGATCATTTCGGAAATGATCAGCGAATTAAATGTCGGCCACGCGTATTTGTTGGGGCCTGGAGATATTGAAACGCCGCCCATGTACGCCTCCACCGGCATGTTGGGCGTGGACTGGGAGTTGTTTGAAACCACGGACCACAATAAAATATACCGTTTCGCCCATATGGTTCAGGGCGCTCCATGGGATACCGACGCGCGCAATCCCCTCATCGCCGCGGGCGTGAAGCCAGGTGAATATCTTTTTGAAGTCAACGGTCGACCCGTCGACACCACGCTTGATCCATGGGCGGCCTTTGACGGCCTGGCTGGAAAAACAATCACGCTCACCGTTTCAGAAAAACCAGAGCGCGACTCAACCGAGCGCATTGTGACTGTGCGCACTCAAGGCAGCGAATCGTCCCTGCGCTATCGCGAGTGGATTGAGCGCAACCGAGCGTGGGTTGATTCAACAAGTGGCGGCCAAGTTGGATACATCTATGTTCCCAACACCGGCGTCGACGGACAAAATGATTTGGTGCGTCAGTTCCAAGGCAATCGCCACAAGGCCGCGCTGATCATTGATGAGCGTTGGAATGGCGGCGGACAAATTCCAAATCGCTTCATTGAAATGATCAACCGCCCCGCAACCAATGCGTGGGCGCGCCGCGATGCGGGCGAACAAATCTGGCCACCAGATTCCCACCAAGGCCCCAAAGCCATGCTCATCAATGGTCTCGCCGGTTCTGGTGGCGACATGTTCCCGTGGCTCTTCAAGCAGGAAAAACTTGGTCCCGTCATTGGCACGCGCACTTGGGGCGGATTGGTTGGAATCAGTGGAAATCCCAGCTTTATCGATGGCGGTTCCATCAGCACTCCGTCGTTTGGTTTTTACAAACTCGATAGCACTTGGGGTGTTGAAGGCCATGGTGTTGATCCAGATATTGAAGTGATCGATGATCCCGCGCTCATGAAGGGCGGGCTTGCAGCTGGCGGACGCGATCCACAACTTGAGAAGGCCGTTGAAGTCATGCAACAAGAACTGAAGGATCATCCATTTAAAATGCCGCCACGACCCACGGCGCCAAATCGCAGCGGCATGGGAATTCCTATTGCCGATTATTGATTCAATGCACTGTGCTGGCTGATGCAAAACAAAAACGGCGCTCAATACGAAAGTATCGAGCGCCGTTTGTAGATTAAAAAAGAATTTAAATTTTCTTGTATGCGCCGCCCAAGCCACGACGACCATTGCCCTGCAAAAGTGGTTTCATCACTTTCTTATTCTCATCCTTACCGCCTTGAATTAGCCACATAAAAGGCACATCAACGGCCTTGGGATCAAGGCCAGCGGCTGTGCAAATTTCGTCACGTGTGCTCCACTGCACAGGAAGTTTTTTGGCTAGCAATTTGTATTGCTCCAACAATTCCTTGTTGGTACTGCGATATCGCGGCCCGCCTTTGTTCACGCTCGCGGGAGAGGATTGACTTGCCTTGCGAAGATTGAGCTTGGCGCAGAGTCCCAACTCATGCAGCGTTTCCAACAATTTCTCATAATCTCTGCGAACGACGCGAAGATCTTTTAATTCCGAAACCATGGCCTTGAGTTTTCTACTCACCTGAACTGTGTTTTTTGACATACTTGGGGTCCTTTATAAAGCCCCCAGAAGGGTCAAACTATAGCCTGTTTATGAAATCAGGCAACACATCTGTGTGATTTTTTTCAAATTCATTTTGTCTAAATCACATTCAAAATTTCGCTATACTTCCCCCTCGCTGCGGGCGTAGCTCAGTGGTAGAGCGTCACGTTGCCAACGTGAATGTCGAGGGTTCGAGCCCCTTCGCCCGCTTTCATTTCACGCCGATTTCGGTTTTTCCGATCGGCGTTTTTTATTTACGCGGCGTATAAAAGAAAGTGAAACGCTTTGCAGAAAGGGTGGCACCAGTCGCTCAGACAACGCACCCCTCGCAAGCAGGGCTTGCGCGGGTGCTAAACTCGCTTGTGGTGCCACCCTTTCTGCGACGCGGGAAATTTACAACGGTTGCGTGGGTGCTCAACTTACTTCTGGTGCCAGCCTTTCTGCGACGGGGGAATTTGTGGGGCTTGTGCGGGTGCTTAACTTGCTTGTGGTGCCAGCCTTTCTGCGACGCGGGAATTTGCGTGGCTTGCGCGGGTGCTTAATTCATGATTTTGCGCGGCCTCTTTTATTTCGCGGCATCAAGTTGCAAATTGGTGAAGCGGAATTCGCGCGCGTTAAATAATCCTAAATCGCTCAGTTTCAAGGCTGGAATTGGAAGCAATGCCAAGAAACTTAGCGTCATAAATGGTGCCTTGAATGTGGCGCCAACTTCGCGGGTCATTGTTTCATAACTCAATCCCACTTGCTCGGCGGGTTGATCGCTCATCAATCCTGCTATGGGCAGAGGCAACACATGCGTGCGATCGCCATCAATAAGAACCAAGCCGCCGCGCGCCTGAAACACGGCGTTTGCCGCCTTGGCCAACGCTTGGCGCGTGCCTGCGGCCACAACAACATTGTGGCTGTCATGCGCCACGCTGGCGGCTATCGCTTTTTCACCAAGGCCAAGTCCGCGAATAAATGCGACCGCGGGTGGCGCATCCGTGTAGCGATTGATCACCGCTAAAAACGCTATGTCGCGCGGGTCGCTTGGATTCAATTCGATCACGCCGTCGCGCACGGCAAGAGATTCAATAGCCTCACTTGTCACCAACTCGCCATCATGGGGAACAATCACGCGCGCTTGCACTTGACCAGTCGCTTGGGTCGCCACGCAAAAATCATTCGCCGTAAATGTGGCCTGGCGAAATCGATTGGGTGTGTCCACCATAAGCCGCGTAAATGTTGCTTGACCATTGTCGGCCACCAATTCGCCAGCAATCCAAGTTTTCACGGCATGAAATTGCCGCATATCTTTCACCAAAACCATGTCGGCGCGGTCACCGACTCGCAACAAGCCACTGCCGATGTTGTAGTGCTCAATCGGATTCACCGTGGCGCATCGCAATGCGTCAAACACATTCACACCACGCTCAACCGCGCGCGCCACAAGCACATTAATGTGGCCTTTGAGCAACATGTCGGGGTGCGCGTCATCGGTGCAAAACATGCATAAATGCGGGTATTCCTGCACAATTGGCCACAACGCCTCAAAGTTTCGCGCCGCCGAACCCTCGCGAATTAAAATCTTCATGCCTAGGCGCGCCTTGCCACGCGCTTCCTCCAAAGTGACACATTCATGATCGGTTGAAATGCCGGCGGCAAAATATTTTGCGGCGTCCGCGCCCATGAGTTGCGGCGCATGCCCATCCACTGGCTTGCCAAGCGCCTTGGCCGCCGCGATCTTGGCCAACACTTCCGAATCGCCATGCAACACTCCGGGCCAATTCATCATTTCGCTTAAGTAGTGAATGTCGGGGCGCTTTAAAATATCCGCCACTTGTAGCGCATTAATGGTGGCGCCAGAACTTTCAAATGCCGTGGCTGGCACGCATGAAGGACATCCAAAACAAAATTGAAATGTTCTTCGACGCGCGTCACTCAACATGAATTCAATTCCAGCCACGCCCAAAACATTGGCAATCTCATGTGGATCGCTCACCGTGCCCACGGTGCCATGGCGCACCGCAACACGCGCGAACTCACTTGGCGGTAACATGCTGCTTTCAATATGAACATGCGCGTCAATCAAACCCGGAATTAAAATCCCGTCGTCCACATCCCCACTTGCTGGCCGCAGCGCGATAATGCGCCCTTGTTCAATATCAATTTCTTTGGGCTCAATCCGTCTTGCAAAAACATCGGCAACTAAATGCCGCAAGGTCACGAGTGATTCTGAAGCTGTTTGTGCGTTTACCAACATGGACCGATTGAAGATAGAGCACCCTTGATTTGCGAATCAAATGTTTGAAATTGAAACTCCCGTTCGAAACGATCAAATGTGGGTAATTTGAGTTAAAATCAAACATGTCCAATAACTTATGTCATTTATGGCTTTTTTTTGCATTTACTTCGTTAACATGTATCTGAATATATGAAATAAAACTTGCTGACGATTGGTTTAGTGGCATGTTTGAAACACTTCCCATACTAGTTTCTAACGTTTCCCTTTCGTTCCCTCACTCAAAAAATTCGATTAACGGTTTGGAGTTCCATTATGCGCACGTTCCCTTTCGTCGCTGCAGTAACAACTTTTATTTCCGCCACAACTTTTGCCAGTGTTTTAGTTTTTGACAGCGCCCAAGTTTTCAACGCTGGGTTGTCAAACAACTCCTTGGCCAGTTTCGACCAAACATTTGAATCCTATTCTGGACCCGCCGCTTCCTTCACGGGAGGAACGGGCAATTATGCTTGGAAAGCCTCATCTAACCTTGGCGTTGCCGCTCAAGCTGGTGTTGTTCAAACTGCATCATCCTCGGGCACTCTCAAATTCGATTTCTCATCCGGCAATGTCTACGGCGTTGGCGGTCTATTCCATTATGTTGACCTCACGGGCGGGTACCAAAGCGGTCTCATGAAGATCAAATTGAGCGATGGGACAACCTTCATTCGATCCATCTCCTCACAAACTACGTTCACTGGTTTTATTACCACGGACGTAAGCATTACTTCACTTGAGCTGAGCCACACTGGATCATTTGGCGCCACATTCTCAGCCGCTGAATCACTGACGATTGGTTATGTTCCTGCTCCAGGCGCGTTTGCGCTTCTTGGACTTGCTGGTTTAGCGAGCCGACGTCGTCGAGCCTAATTTCAAATTTGATTTTTCCAACAGCCGTGGCATTTCGCCGCGGCTGTTGTGTTTTTACGAACTCAATTGTGGATTGAGCGTGTTGACTTATTGCTCTCTCTCAAAACTTTCAAAGGTAGACTTCACGCTTATGAAATTCACGCTTACTCAATGTGCATGGCTTGCGGTGGTGTGCGCCACAATGGCGCTTACGCCGGCAGCAACAACCAACATCTGCGCAAATCATCTGGCTTCAAATTCTCCAAGTGGCGTTCAGGTATTCTTGGCCCATACGCCAGAGCAAGGAGAAACCAAATCTCTCACTCAACTCTGTTGGGCAGGCGAACGAGGCCTCTTCGCCAAATCATTCCGTTTGATTTCGCTCAAGGCTTCAGATGTCACGGGAAATCCAGTGAATATCAATGCAGTGCTTGGCGACTCCAATCGCGCCGCATGGCGGGAAGCGACCGGCGACGCCGCGAACATTGGCGGAACGTTGGCATTTTCTGTTGCCCTTGACTCCGATCCAACCAGCGCGCTTTCCACGATACATAAAATTGGAGGAACGCTTGAACTCAAACTGGGCAAGAATGTGATTCGTGTTGCGCCTGAATCAAGAGAGCCTTATCAATTTGCGCAAAGCAGTTTATTGCAGGCAAAAGGATTCAAACTCATGGAATTGGGTGAACAGCAACGATTCAATCTGCAATTCTTTTATTCAAGCGACAAAAAGGGATTGCCTCCAACTCTTTTCTTGGTCGATTCCACCGGCAAACCCTTCTATTCCAGCAAACCGCGTCCAGATGGTTTGGTTGTGGTGAAAGTATTGCCCACAGATATTGTGCCGCCCGACTGTAAAATTCGTATCGGCACTGGAGGTGACAAAAATAATCTGGTCCCCGATGCCGTAAAATTATTCCAATCCAAAGAGTTGCTGAGCGCGGCGTTAAGCAAACGCGGCGTTCGAGTCACAGAATTCGCTTGCCACCCGGTCAATATGTTCGCGGTTGAAATTACAAAATCACCTGGAATCACAATGATTCCAGAGTTGATTCTGGATTATTCTGGCAAGCGCATAAAAGGTCAAAGTCGCTCGCCGGCCATTCAACAAGATCCGGCGTTGGCCCAGACGACCCAGTGGAGCTTTGAAATTCCCCCCGAACTTGCTGGCAAACGCCCTGATATTTTAGTTCTGCTTCCTGGAGACGATGGAGTGCGCTCGATACCATTTGAATTTCACAATCCATTTGCACTGGAATCTAAGCCGCTGTGATACGAAAAATTTCAAAGGCTGATTGTTTGCGCTGGTGATAAATGAAAATCACCACGGCTTCAGCGACACTGAGATTCTTTTGAGCAATTCAACCACGCGATCTTTGAATGAAGGAATTCGATTTGTCGCCTCCGTCATGCCCGATGCGCTACGCCGCTCATCCGAAATTTGCCGTAGTTTCTGGGCGAATTCCGGACGCCGATTCAGCACAGGCATCACGCTTGCCTTGGCAAATCTCAACAGCGTCGCCCCGCTATCGCCCGCAATCACATCCGCCGAACGCGGTTGATCGAGAAGCAAAGCCATTTCGCCAAACCAATGCGGCGCTTGAATTTCGATTGGCTCTTTGCCTTTGAGCAGCACGCGAACAGAACCAAGCACAATCAGATACATGTGATCGCTCACTTCACCGTGCCGCACGGCTAACTCTCCAAGCTGCAGCGTGATTTCCTGCGCGTCGCGCGCCAATTCGCGCCGTTCCAAATTTCCCATGTGCGCCTCATCAAACAGCGGACACTTGGACACGATCTGCTCCGTGCGCGTGATGCGCTCTTCGCCATCGGCCACAATCTGCGCGTCGGCTTTCATGTCCACCATACGAATGGTTCGCAGCGGAAATGGAATCTCAATATCGCTTTCACGCAGCGCATACCACACGCGACTCAGCACGCCGTCGACAATGTCATCCATCACCTGTCGGCTCGCCACCCAAAATCGCAATTCATAATTAATGCATGAGTCGCCGTAATTGAGTAATAAAACCAAGGGAGCGGGCGATTTCAACACCGCGGAATCTTGCCGCAATACTTGCAACATGACGTCTTTGGCGCGCATGGGCGGCGTGGTGTAGGAAATTCCAATATTGCGCCGAACCCTTAACGCTGGCGTTGGATGATCCAAGTTCAACACTTCCTTGGTCAGCAATTCGCCGTTTGCCACGATCAACATTTGCCCATCCAGCGTGTAAATGCGCGTGGAGCGCAAACTGGTGTCCCACACCTCTCCTTCAAGACCGCCTACTCCAATCTGCACCATGTCGCCCTTTTGAAACACATGGTCGGCTTGCAAATCAAACCCAGCAAATAAATTTGTGAGCGTCCTTTGCAAACCAAGACCAATCACAAATACCAACGCTCAGCTAATTCCTATCACTATTGTCTTGATTGAATATTGATCCGCGAAGTGAACTTGATAAATCACGGACAGTCCAAGAATCCACAATCCAAATCGCAACAACGCTTTCTGCAATCGGATGACATCGCTGCCCTTCATGGCGAGAAAAAAATTGCTCAGCATCACCAGAGTGAAACTCACCAACGCCGTGAGCAATCCCAACTCCATAATCGTTCGCAAAATAGGAACACTGAGCGTGCTGCTTTCATCCGGGTTGCGACTGACAATTTTGAGGGCATATTCCCAACCCCCGGCGATGCCAGCCAGTCCAAACACGGCGATCAGAAGACCAATTCCCAACCCGCGGGAATCCCCTTTGGTCTTTATAAAAAGTTTCACGCCAAGCACCGTGGCGTAGATGGCTATCAACCAAATGGCGGTGTTGAAAACTGGATGAATTGGCGGAATAGCCTCAAGCGCCGGCTCCACGTGAACAAGGGACTCCATTGTGTATTGAAGGCCCTATTTCGTTTTTTCCCTAGTGCCATTAGATCCATATGTGATTATGCTTGCATCATGCTTCGAACAACATTCATCACCGTCATCAGCGCGCTTGCCGCAGTAGGTTGCGCCTCCGCAACACAACCTTTTGCCGGAGCGCCGGCCAATCGCCTAACGCCCGCGCCGCAAATCAAGGCGGACATCAATGCCAAAATGGACAAGTGGCAAACAGTGGTCTATGCAAACCGCCGCCCAGGAGCCGATGTGATTTTTTACGGCGTTGCGGATTGGCGCGACGCCATAGCCCAGGCCAAGAGCGATGGAACAAAGCAAGTGAGTTTGATCTTTGTGTTTGATGGACCAGCGCTTGTGCTTGCGTTGAACGACGCGGCGTTCAACCGTGTGATGGGAACCACCACCGGAAATCCGTGGAAGAGTTTGTTGATGGACTTGCAAAAGTCCGGGGCCGAAACAGAAGTCTGCGGCGGGCGCATGAAAGAACTTGGCGTTGGTAACGCGGATCTTTTACCCGCCGTGAAAGTGGACAACGATGGGTGGTTGCGCGTGATGGAATTGCAATCCAAGGGCTACACGCTGTTTCAAACTTAACCCAGCCCTTGTTTCACAATGAACCAAGCTCCTTCAGAAGCTGGCGCGCTTCAAAGCACTTGCGCTATGCGATGCTTTATTACATCAAAAACTGCCGCATTGAGAAACCCACTTCAACCCCTCAATTTGATTCGATTGGGTTCAGCGCTTGAGTTGCTCTGCAAGTCGAAATAGCGCCACGGCCTCACGCAGCACGCTGATGGAAAGAATCAACGACTGAGACGCTTCTGAAAATTCTCGAGTGGCATCGCGAGCTCGGCTGGCATTTTGTGACAAGCCATCCATGCTTTGGCGAATTTGCTCGGCTCCCTGCACTTGGCTTTGCATGCCCTTGGTCACTTCGCCAAATTGTCCGCCAATTTCACCCACGCCATGAATCACGCCCGTGAGTCGCTGTCCAATGGAATTGACTTGCACAACACCGCGTCGCACTTGATCAGCGAAGCGATCCATTTCCATCACGCCGCCAGAAACCGCGGTTTGCATTTGCTCCACCATGCGTTCAATGTCCATCGTTGCGGAAGCGGTCTGATCGGCAAGGCGACGAATTTCACGCGCAACCACCAGGAAGCCCTTGCCGCTTTCGCCGGCTTTTTCCGCCTCGATTGCTGCGTTCACTGAAAGCACATTGGTTTGATCCGCGACCTTGGTAATGGCGATCACAATCGCATTGATGTTGGAAGCTTTCTCGTTGATCGCTGACAAGCGACTGGAAATATCTCCCGTTGCCTTCGCAAGCGCGTCCATGGTGAACCCCATGTCCTGCAAATCCGTTCGCCCCTCTTTGGCCAAGCGGGATGATTCCTGGGCATTAGCGGAGACGTCTTCCATGGTGCGGAATAATTCCGAACTGGTGGCGGAAATCTGACGAATTGCCGCGGCGATTTCACTTGAACTTGCTCCAAAAGATTGCGCAACCTCGTCTTGTTGTCGACTAGCCGCGGTCATTTCGTTGGCGGTTCCCGTGATCGTGATGGTGGCTTCGCGAACTTTGCTAACCAAACTGCAAAGGCGCTGACCCATCACATCCATGGATTCTAAAAGTTGTCCAGACTCGTCCTGCTGAGATGGATCCGCATAGCGACGGCTGAGATCACCTTGCGCAATGACAGCCGCGGCGCTGGCGGCGTTTTTAATTTTTCTCGCGAGGCGGTTTGCCAAACGAATAAATAGGAGCACAATGAAACTCAGTCCAGCTAGAGAAACGATCGAACTTCCAAATGTGAAATTGGAGATTGTGGCTTGCATTGTTCCTGGCGGAACCTCCACCAACACCGTCCAGCCACCATTTGTAATTTTGTTCGCCGAAAAAATAGTTTCAGTATTGGTGACAGGATCGTTCAACCATAAGGTGATGGATTTTTGTTCCAAGAGCAATGGCGCGAAAATTGGCCCCCACTCCGTGGCACCGACGAGCTTGGTTTTTAAACCCGAGAAGTCGGTCAACGATTTTCCATTCTGGTCTTGTGGAGACACGGCGCAAATAAATTTCCCTCCACGAGAGACTAAAAAAATATTGTTTCCAGATTCATTTGACTGTGATTGCAAGACGGCTTGAATTCCACTCAGGGAACGGTCAACGCCTGTTGTTCCAGCAAATTTCCCATCAATCACCAAGGGCGCAGTGCACTCGATGATCATGTCTCCTTGGTATGTATAAGGCTCTCCTAAAGTCGCTTCATGACTTTTGCGATCGCGCCAATTCTGAAGCGGCTCTTGGTACCAACTATTTTCAAATTCATCCAAAGGCTTCAGCGAAATTTTATCGCCTTGTTTTGAATCACGAAAAAAATACGGAATAAATCGACCGTTGGAATCCATGGCCTCAGCGGGCAAAGATGCGCCGGCGCCGTTTGTGCTTGCATTCGCCTTCAGATAGACGGAATCTTTTCCATCGGCGTTGGGTTCGTAGCAAAAATGCACGCCATAAAATCCGGGACTTGTTTCTAGAACTTTTCGGGCGAACGCCAAACTTTCCTCACGCTTGCCGAAGAAACCATTTTCGGCGGCGGCGGCTAAGAGTTGCGCTGTCTGAATCGACGCATTGTTTTGCTCATTGATATCTATACCAATGCTCTTGGCGTTCACAAGCACTTCCTCTTCGCCAAGACCGCGTAGCAGTTTGGAGATGCGATAGCTGCCAAGCACGGCGCCTAGAAGTGCGACTGCAACGAAGGGCACCACTCCATACAAAATGAACTGTCCCAAAAGACTTTGCCGAAAGCGAATGTCCATACGGTCAGATTAGACCAAACAGGGCTCTCCATGGATTACGCAATAATTTTTATGAATTACAAACCGAACGTCGCTCCAAGTGATGGGGCAAAGCTGCTGATTTAGAAACAATTCATCGCTGGCGCGGATCGCGTGAAATTAAGTTGTGGAAACTATTGGTACACATTCCAAATGAAATACACGCCACAACCACGACGCGAACATCAAGCCATATCAAGCTTGGGTTCAACGGCGCTGTGCGCCATGTCTTGTAGTTCGCTGCGAAGTTGGCTGGCTCGATTGCGCGCCTCTTGCTCGCGCTTGCGGGCACTGTCCACGCGCTGGGTCAACTCTTGATCCAACTCCAATTGTCGGCGCAATGCGATGGCTTCTTGATCGGTCAATAGTTCGTGCTCCGCTTGCACCGCGAGCCGTTGCTGTTGAATTTGATTCGCCGCATTTTGAGCCTCCGAAAGTGAGCGGCCAAGTCGTTCAAGGGTTTCGGTGGCGGCCGCGCCCTCGCGCATGGCTTGTTCCTCCAACTCCATGGCTTCCAATTCCATCTTCAATGATTTCTCCGCGGCGTCCACCGCTTGGCGCAACCGCTCACACGCCTCACTCCGCTCGCGCAAACGATTGGCCTGCTCCTTGGCCATGGCGCGGCGACGATCAAGGTCGCGCTCCACTCGCTCCACTTCTTGCTCCAACCGAGTTGCGTCGGCTTGTGCCAACTCCGCCTCGGCCAATAATTTTTCCATGCGTGCCTGCGCCTCGCTGGCTTGACGTTGTTTTTCATGGCTCAACGCGGTGGCTTCTCGAGCCTGCGCGAACGCTGTTTCCGCTTGCGCATCCGCTTCGCGAATGGCTTCAATTTCCTTGTATAAGCGGGTGTTTGCAACTTCAACCGAGTCGCGTTCACGCCGCGCGCTGCGCTCAGCCTCTATGGCAACGGTGCGCTCCCTATCCGCGGCGGCTCGCGCTTCAATCTCAGCGGTGCGATCCCGCTCGAGCATCGCGATTGATTGCCCAAGTTCGGCGCGCGCAATGCTGGCTTGATCGCCCGCGGTCTTCGCGGTGACCAACAATTCATCAGCGCGACGCATGGCCTCTATCGCCAACTCGCGCTGCTTCTCAACACTTTCAATAAGTTCGCGCTCTCGCGCGGCCGCCGCATCGGCGCGGGCAAATGCTTGCTCCGCCGCGATGCGTTCAGTGTCGGCGCGGCGCGCGGCTTCTTCGGCCACAATTCTTTGTTCATTGGCGCGGCGTTGCGCGGCGTCCGCGGCGTTGCGCTCCTCATCGGCGCGTTGACGTGCTTCCTCCACTGAGGTTCTCTCACGCTCCACGCGATCGATCATGGTTTGCACAAGCGCGCGCTCTTGCAACGCTTGTTCGGTGGCCACACGCACGGCCTCCTCAAATCGAGCTGATCGACTTTCCGATTCGCGCGCCACAACTTGCGCGCGCTCGGCGCGTTGCTGGGCCTCGGCCACAATTGACCGCGTCGCCTCACAACGCTCTTGGGCCTCCTTGGCCAAATTTTGATCACGCATCCAGCGGCTCTCGGCTTCTTGCGCGGCCTCGCGATCGGTTTGCGCCGCGGCGCGAATTTCATCGGCGTGCGCCTTGGACGCCGCGGCGGATGCGCGATATTGCTCCGCCTCCTGCATCAATCGCTTGGCCTCAAGCGTGGCGCTTTCAGAGGCGTTTCGCAGTTGATTCGCATTTTCTTTTGACTGCACGGCCTGGGCTCGAACTTGATCGGCCGCGCCACGCGCCTCGGAAACTTGCTGATGCATTTGCTCCGCTTGGTCAATTCGTTCCTCTATTTCGCGGAGCGTTTTTTGCGATCCTTGTCGCTCCTCTTGCGCCAATTGAATCTCGTTTTGCAATTGCGAAATTGAAGCCGCGTGCGTGGATTTCATCGACTCAAGTCGTTGGGTGCGGGCGGCAAGATTGGCCTCATGAATCGCATTTTGTTCGGCTACTTTTTGCTCATACGCCAATCGTGCTTCTGCTTCGGCGCGCGATTGAGCCTCCAACCGCTCTTGTTCCTGCTCCGCAAAACGGATTTGATCCGCGGCCAACTGTTGCGCCCGATCGGCTCGACTTTGCTCGCGCTCCCGGCGCGTGCGCGCAAGTTGATCGCGCCACGTGCAAATTTCCGCCTTGAACAATTGGATTTTTTCCTCAGATGCGTCGCGCGACTTCATGGCCGCCATCCGCAATTGCAACAAACGTTCAAAGGCGGCGTCGTGCACATCGCGCCAACTGCGCCGATACAGATCAAGTTCAATGGCGCTGGTTTCAAACCGCTCAGCAAATATTTGCAGCGCTCCGGCGGCGTCATTTTGATGGCGGCGCAAAATATCCACCAACTCGGGAGAAACATCGGACGGCAAGCGCAAGCGCGCCACCAATTCACCAACCTCCAACACAACGGCATGTTCCGCTTCCGTCAATGCGCGACCACCACTCATGCGCTTGGATTCCCAAGCGTCAAGGTAGGCGTCTAATGTTCGGGTGGTTTTTGCCATAATGGAACCAATCAAGAATCGGCGAGTTTGGATTATGACATAAACCAATTCCCAAACCAATTCCAATTTAATTTGCAGGGTTCAATACATTGGAAAAGTGCCAAATAACTGCGAAATTTGGACCATATAGAAATATTTTGCTTTTTTGAAGCATTTGGCGGGGACTTGAAAGACGGGGAACTTGAGCTGGCCATTGGCGCCGGTGTTGGCGGAACTAGTGGAGGCGCGTTTGAAACTTACGCCGCGGGCAATGGCGAACCATTCATGTTTGCGCCCTGCGTCGCATTCGCCTGAATTCGTTTCATAATGGCGCCAACGCGCGGGCGTTTGATCAGCCCCGCAAGCCGCGTGGCGTTCGCAACCTCCTGCTTCAATTCTTCGGTGGTTCCAAATTTTTTCAATACCTCAACCAGCGCTTCACGCGATTCAAGTTCAAGCATCAACTCTTTCGTCTTCACTGCGAACTGAACGCCAAGACGCGAAAGCCGCAAAGCCTCCGCCGGGTCCGCGGTGACAAGCGCAATTTGCGAATACGCGGATGAAATTGCGGCGAACCAACTCGCTCCATCTTCCGGCCTTGTAGTGAGAGGTAAAGTTTCTTGTGCCAAGAGACGGGCCTCATCCATACGACCCAGCATTCGCAATGCCCAAATTTTATTGGAGTTCATCATCAAGCGTAATTCATCGGAGAGCGCCACTCCTGTAATTTTTAAATCCGCATTTTTGCGGTAATTATTGGCGCTCGATACCGTGGAATCAATCAACTCAAGCGCGCCCTCGGCATCTCCTGCCTCAAGCAACACGCGCGATTTCATTCCGCCGGCTTCGATGAATGAATTCAATGAAGCGCTCAGCGCATTGGACAACTCCACACTTGCGCGCGCCGCTTTGCACATTCGGCTGGCTGCCTCTAATGATTTTTTTAAATCTTGGTTGTCAAGATAAATTTTGCAAAGCAATCCCTCGCCCCAACTCAATTCATCTTGTTTTTCCGCTGAATCCCCAGCTTGAGCCCTTGCGTTTGCCATGATGAGATACTGCGTAATTTGAGTTTGCGCCTCTTCTAGGCGACCCATGTTGCGAAGGTCTTCCGCGTGCCAAAGGCATGCCAACAACCAGTCATATTCCACCTTCGATGTGTCACCCCCCTTGGCTTGCTTCAAATTTTTGGACCTTAAATTCACCAACTGCGTGGAGTAATTCAAATTCTCTTGAAGATTGCCCTCCTCGACCGAAAGCTCCCGCATGCGGACCACGGCCAAACCAACCGCGCGTGCGGCGTCAAGATCATCTGGTTTTTCTTTCAGAATTTGTTCACGCACACGCAAACTTTCCTCGTAGATTTTTCTGGCCTCGCCAAATTCTTTGCTGGCAAATAAAATATCGCCGCGACTTTGCAGGGCTCTAGTCAATTTTATTTGATCGCCACTATTTTTTGTGATGCCGTAAAGATGCTTCGCAAGGCCAAGATATTCGCCCGACACACGCGAACCCTCTTTAATGTTTTTTGAATTATTATGAAGCGCCACTTGTCGCTGCAAATTATCCGCCAGCTTCCGTAAGGTATTTATATCGTTGGGATTTGTTTGAAGATCGGATCTTAAAATTTTCTCTTGATCCATAAACGCCATCAAGGATTTTTCGGGAGATCTTAAAAATGAATCTCCAGAACTCAGATCAACAACCCGCTTGTCAACTTCTTTTCGATTTTCCTCAAGTTTCAACAGTGTCGCATCCACATTTTTTTTGGCGTTCATGGCGATCCCCGCAAAAATAGCCCAGCCAATTCCCAATAAAATCGCCGCGCTTGCCGCCACCGCAAGAATGGATCTATTTCGATGCATCCATTTTTGCGTGCGATACCCAACGCTTGTGGGTCGCGCCGAGATGGTCATATTCGCGGCATGCGCGTCTAAATCCGCGATAAGAGCGTCCACCGTTTTGTAACGACGCCCAGGCTCCTTGCGCATCGCCATCAACACAATGTTGTCAAGATCGCCGCGCAATCTTCGGCGCAACCTCTCCTTTATGCCTTGCTGCGTGGTCTTCTTGCCCAGTTCGCTGGTCTTGTGGGTCTCACCAATCGCCACCGTTGCGTTCGCGCATGCGTTGCTTGGTAGAGGCGGTTCTGTCTCGCACACCTTGCGGCGAATTTCTTCAAATGGCAAGTTGGCGAAATCAAACGGCAATTGCTCCGTCAGTGTCTCGTACAAAATTACGCCCAGCGAATAAATGTCCGTGCTGGCCGCCAGTGGATCGCCCCGCAATTGCTCTGGACTGGCGTACATGGGCGTGAGCGGCCCAACATCGCCTGGCAAAGTTTGTCCACTTTCCGCCACGCTCACATCTGGATTTATAATTTTTGCGATGCCGAAGTCCAGCAACTTTGGAACGCCGTCCGGACCCACGATCACGTTGGCGGGTTTCAAATCACGATGCACAATTCCAAGCGAATGCGCGTGGGCCACCGCCGAGCACACTTGTCGAAAAATTTCCAGACGCTCGGAAACACTCAAATTTTGGCGCTTACACCACATATCCAGCGTCAAGCCCTCCACAAATTCCATGATGAAATAAGAGCGCCCATCCTCCGTCATGCCCGCGCCAAGGAGCCGCGAAATATTTTGATGGTTCAGAGTGGAAAGCACCTTGCGCTCAAGATCAAATCTGCGCAGCACGGAATCGGAATCCATTCCGCGCTTGAGCAACTTGATCGCCACACGCCGCTTGAGCAGATCGCTCTCCTGCGTGGCCAACCACACTTCGCCAAATCCACCAACGCCCAATCGCTTTTCTATTTTGCAATCACCAATTCGCTCAAGTCGCGGAGCGAAGGATTCAGATGACTTCGCGTGCTGGTCATCGCGCACATCCACGTGCGCGGCCGGCATGGTGACATCGCTGTCCACGCCAGTGTCAATTGTGTCTTTCGTGTCTCCTAGCCGCGCCGGTTGCGCCGCACTTGGAGCAATATTGGTCTGCGCATCCAAAGCTAAATCCGGGCGCGGCGGCGTTGGCGGAATTGGGTCACTTTCTATGGACATTGCGTTCGCACCAAGATAAATGAAATCGACCACGTTGATTTGAAAGATGAAGGTTGCTTGGAACCACCAGCCCAACGAAGCATTTAATAATCTTGACGGTCAATGTAAAATCAATCATGTCGAGGTTGCCCTTGCCTGTATGCCAGCGCGCAAGGCGACTTTTCTGCCTCAACTGAGCCCCTTTCAATGGATCGGAAACATCATTGGAATTTGGACCATTTCAAGCAAAAAGCTGCCAAGAATGCCCTAAGCAGCGAAGTTATAAGACAGTGCCATTGGTATTTCAACATCATTTCAAAATTTCATTTTGACCTTAGAAATCTAGGTCTATTGTGTAACACAGAGGTTGAGATTTCTAGTTCTTAGTTTTTCATGCTGAAAAGAAATTTATGCGTTTGACCCCGAGTTCATTTATTGCTGGTCTTGTGGCTTTGCCAGCCATGCTGTGTTCATTTGCGCAGGCTGGCGGAGTTCGCACAGAGACAGAGATAGAGATAGACGCCCCTTTGATTTGGTCGGATGTCGCCATTGATGCCTCGTCTGGAATT
>SXGQ01598541.1_pt1 | contig 18715 bp, 25 predicted proteins | sample 3178371 | NCBI WGS metagenome assembly SXGQ01 (sample SAMN11356859, study PRJNA531348) | freshwater metagenome | isolation source: freshwater sample F1-20 | place: China: Fuxian Lake, Yuxi | collected 2017-12-25 | reverse complement strand
AGCTCTGACGACGAACTGTTTGGTTCGCCAGCACCAACCGCTGTCAAGATTGGTAAACTGTTGGGTGCAGCAGGCGTAACCAGTGGTGAAATCGTTGATCCTGAAAGTGTGAACATGGCCTTGCACAGAATTGCGGCACTGGACAAGTATCGTATCAAAGCAGAAATCATGCAACAGCAATGGCTGAACGTGGACGAAGACACTGCCTGGGACATGGTAGACGAAATAGCCAATGTGGTATACGACATCAACGGAGACGGATGGGAACCCGACGACACCATCTACAACGAATCAGATGATGAGCTGTTTGGAAAAAAGTGGCATGAGCGTATTGACATGAGCAGCATTGAGATAGACGGTGTGGATCACAGAGACAGTCCTGACTTTTCAGATGCACATGTGAGCTATGCAGAGTTTGACGACGGCAAACCACTGAGTAACAAACAGTTGGAATGGTTAACCAATGAGCTGGGCAGCACAGGCAAATTGCATGAGCTGGTCTGGGACAGTTTGCATGAGGATGGTCATGCGCTATAACGAGATCATTGAAAGTGTAGATGATGACGACGATCTGTTTGGTCGCGGCCTGCATCATCGTATTGCTGCGGCTCTACTAGCACAGGCAGAAGAAGATCAACGCATTGCAGACGAAGAGCGTGGTCTAGGCGACCAGATTCATCGTAATGTGCAAAACGCAGAAGAGTTTGAGGAACAGGCCCGTAACTATCGCTACATAGCAGATGCTTTCAATCAAGGCATGGCCCAGGGCGTGAGAGTGTATCGCAGTCTAGACCGCAGCTGGAAAGGTGCAGTGGATGATGTCGTGGACATAGACCTTGACATGGACTTCCGTGACTATGTGAAACAGATTCCTGAAAGTGCGGATGACGATGACTTGTTTGGGCGCACTGGTGGAAATTTTGCAGGCATGAGTGCGCAAGATGTTAAAGATAGATGGGACGAGCTCAACGACGAACTGTATGGATACGAAGCCTACTGGAGCGATGAAGATAACGCAGAGTTCCAACAAAAAGAAAGCGAACTCAAAGCACTGATGCGATATGCGCGAATTCGCTTTGGTGAAGCGTTCTATCAGTACCTGAGCAACTGGCGCGAGCACAGTGATGCACAATATGCCCGTTGGCAGGAAAGAACTCGTGCAGATCCATTTAACAATCGCCGCTATAGAGAAGATCCAAGAATTACCAAGTCAGGCAAAATAAACAAACAAGATCAGAAAACACTGGCTCGTGACATCAAAGATCGCGTGGGCACACACAGACAACCAGTGCTGCCTGAGAACACAGATGACGATGACTTGTTCTCTACCAGTCCAAAGTTGGATCGCCGCCAGGCGCTGAAAGCCAAGACCATTCGTCGCATAGAAAAGCGTGACGCACTGAACATACAGCCAGGCACACGACTCATGGTCAAATGGGACAATGGCAAATACTACAAAGGCAAAGTGGTCAGACTCACACCCAGTGGCCGCGTGATAGCACAGGTAAAGTTTCACAATGTGGGCTGGCCCTTGGAAAAGAACATCAGCCCACGTGACATCAAACCTGAACACATACTAAAAGAAACAGATGACGACATGTTTGCCAAGAACAGTCAGATGAGTCAAAACATCAAAACCAATCTAAAACAAATTGATGATCCTTATCTGCGTACCGTGCGCACAATCCGTGAGTTGGCTAAAACCCGATATGGAGCAAAAATACGGGTGAGTGGTGCACCCAAGACATCGGCTCGTGGCAGAGCAACTGTCTGGGTAGGCGACTATGATGCAAATTACCAAATTCCAAAAACCACTCCTGAAGCCTATGCTGTTAAAAATGATTTAGAACAGTTGGGATTTGATTGTCGTTTCACAGATGCAGGTTGGCTCAGTGTCAAGGTTCCGCCAATGTTCTCGGATCTAATCAGTGAAGAAAGCGATGACGAGCTGTTTGGACCAGAATTCAATGCTGAAACCATTGGCCGAGCCATGGGCACTGATCCCAATGTTTACAGCGCCTATATTACCTATCCAGAATACATTGGTGAATGGTTGTATGAAAATCGTCCAAAACTGTTTCAACAGTGGAACGACCTGAGTGAAAAACAACAGTGGGCCATGGTAGACGATGTTGCCAATGCAGTATACGACATCACTGGCGACGAAGATCACGCAGAACCAGAATATCTGCCACCACCACCGGGCTATGAGCCCACCAACGAAAGCGAAACTGATGACGAGCTGTTTGGACAGGAAGACGGCGCTCGCCTGGCACTGAAATTGTTCAAGATGTTAAGAGTGGCAGTGGCTCGTGATCCTCGTGGTGTGAGCGACATGCTCAAACAGTACAGCAATGAAAACAGCACACTAGAACAGCGAGTGCAATATACCTTGGACTACATGGCACAGGCTGTGGGCATGTCACGTGAGATGTTTGACCACTATTCAGATGACTTTTACATGATGCCCTGGCCCAAAGATGTGGACTGGAGACGTCCGTGGCAGGTCTGGGATGCACAGGTGCTGGACAAAATCATTGAGATCATACGACGAATTATCTATGGCCGTGACATGAACGAAAGCGATGACGATGAGCTGTTTGCACCCAGCGGCCGAGAGCGTGTGATGAATTACATAGCCAATGTGATCACGGAACTGCGTCACGAAAAACAAGAGGCCATTGACGCAGAAGAAGTGTTGTGGATCAGCGAGGAACTGGAGCAGGTGTCAGACATTTATCGTGCAATGAAACAGAACTTTCAAGCAGGGGCAGAACAGCTGATGTCAGCTGCTGGTTCACATGGTTGGGCAGACAGTTTGATCGTTGGCATGCAGGACGATGGCATTCCATTTCACAGTGTGTACAGTGCGCCGTGGCTGCGTGAAGATGCAGACGATGATGAACTGTTTGGCAGAACCACTCTGGCAGATCGCGTAAAAGGTCTACTACAGCATAAACAGAAGGTTCGCATAGCAGTGTCAGGTGCCATGGGCTGGGTGCGTGGCATGCGCGGCAGCGATGTAATAATCGCTCGCACTCCACGCAGCACTACTCGTTATGTATGGCCCGGACTGCACAGTGAACGTGCAAAAAACTTTGAACTCACACAGGATCCTGCCACAAGAGTCTGGGTTGTGACGGACCGTGCTGATATAGACTAAGAGTAAATACAACATGAAAAGCAAAGACTTCCTAAACGAAAAATGGAGCAAAAAATACAAGCGTTCAATCAACTGCTCACATCCAAAGGGCTTTAGTCAGCGAGCTCACTGTGCCGGCCGTAAGAAGAATGAAAGCACAGAGTTGACCATGGTGTGCCCTGATTGCGGCTACAGCCAAGAAACTCTGGCTGAAATGGACCGCAGAGGATTCCTCAAGGGCCTGGGTGCTGCTGCACTGGCAGGTGCAGGTGGTGCTGCCATGGCAGGAGATCTAGAAGGCCAGATAGGCCCGCTGCCTATCATGGCTACCATTAAAGTTCAGATGCCAGACGGCACTGTGAAAACAAAAAAGATTGATCTTGGTCACGAGTACGATTACAGAATGGACGATGCCAAGAAGGAAATTGAACAGATCCTGAACCGCAAGGGGGTGAAAAATTATACCATTCACCTGGACAGATATCGCGACAATGAAGCATACCTGGATCGTGAGCAGATCAAGCCACAGTCTAAGACCAACAACAACTACATGGATCGTAAACCCTATGAGCCAAAAGGCGACGGCAACTACATGGACAACACACCTGCCCGGGCCAGCGGCAAACACAACTACATGGATCCTGCCAACTACGAAAGTGTACAGGAAGGTGGACCATTCAGCTATGGTGCCAAGAAGCCTCGCAAGGGTAGTGTGGCAGATCTTGCTGCAAAAAAACGCAAAGAACAGGAAAAGGACCGGCAGCCTGCGGAGCCCAAAGATCACATGGTTGGTGTTGCCAAGGTAATAAAAGATGTGGCGGAAGGCTTGGAAACAAACAAATATCAAGTAGTAGTCAAAGGACAGAAACGATCATATTCTGTTTGGGTTGAGGCTAAAAATGAAGAAGTTGCTATAATCAGGGCACAACAATATGTGGCCCGGGAACACAACGACCACGGAACAAGAGCCGGCGTGATTGATATGAAGAAAGGTGTGGCGGAAGGCGAATACAAATGTACCTGCCATCCAGGAGATCCAGACCCAGATTGTCCTGTTCACGGTCTAGAGCCAATGGAAGTTGGTGATGCACTGGATATTAAAGAAGCAGATGCAGAACTAGCAGAGCCACCAGAGCGTCCACGCAAACAACAAACAGCTACCAAATCAAAGAGCAAACTAGATCCTAACATGTTTGCTCCTAAACAGGATCAGCCCTTGGCCAAAACAGATCCACTAGACGACTTGAAAAAGAAAGCTGGGGTAGGCAGCGACAAACCCAAGATCACGATTAAGAAAGCCAGCCAAGCAGATACTCTGAGCAAGACCGCGGGCATAGGCAGTGACGACATGGCAGACATGCTGAGTCGCATGCGCAACATTGAAATAGATCGCGACCTAGAAGCCTATCCAGAGCCAGAGCCACCAGAAACACTACCCTCTGTGGAAGTGAACACAGCCAACTTGCCAGCAGTGGCAGGACAGGCTCTGCAAGCCGCAGGTGTGCAAAATCCAGACTTTCACCAAGTGGCCAACCTGCCAGGCAACATGAGCGACCAGATTCGCCAGCTGGGCAAGAGTTTATTTGGTAGCCTGACCATGACGCCTACCAAGCGCATACATGTGGTGGCCAATCTAGGCGGGCAAGGTCCCAACAGCACAGCAGAAGTCAACGCCGTGGCAGGATTTTTGAAAGAGCATGGTAAGGATCTAGGACCTGGAGACATTGATTTTGAACGTGTGATGCCTGGTTATAAAGCACAAACACACATGTTCTCAGCCGCAGGCATTCGCTGGATGCTGGTAAAAGACTTTGCAGGACAGTATATCTACTGTTGGCCAGAAGAGGACAGCCACGATGCAGTGGATGTGATTGGCCAGGATACAGACGTTAAAAAATTAAGATGAGATATCACGAACTACTAGAAAACAACGAAGAAGACATGTTTGGCGCCAGCGAACGTGTGGATCGTGATATCCGTCGCGCCACCTTTACGGCCAACATACCAGAAATGATGAAGTATGTGCAACAGAATTTATGGCAAGCAGCAAATAAAGGTTCACGAGAGATTGCCGCAGAATTTTTTAGAGAAGCCAACTTCATGGAAAAAGAAGAGCTGCGTCTGCTGGCTCATGATCTGTTTACACAAGATATACCGCAGCATCTGCGTCAGGCCTTTGCTATTGTAAGTGAGGATCCTGCCATCATTGAAGACGAAGATCGTCTCGCCGACACCCTGATGACCAACAACATATTCACCAACATACGCAAGGACAGTGATCTGTGGATCTATGCAACAGAAATGATAGAAGATTTCGCTGAAGATGCCGAGGAACTGGAATATCACTTGGCCCAGGAAATAGAAGGCACAGTGGGCAACCTGATAGTGAAACTCATGCAACAAGCGTTTGCCAATGTACGAGCACTGGGCGAAAACACAGACGATGACCTGTTCAGCAAGCGTCGCGAGCGGCCGGTGAATCGTTTTACCATCTATATTAATAACAAGCCACTGCGCACCATGATAGATCTTGAGCAGGCAGTGGGCGTGGCCGAAGACATGATAAACCAAGAAACTCGGCGAGTGAATGTACAGGTAGTAAATGCCTTTGACGGCGAGATACTCTGGAGTGGCGGCACTGATCGCATGGGCCAATGGTATGGTGCTTATGCAGCCTATCTTGAAGAAGCAGATGATGATGACGACCTGTTCAGCAATCGCCCCAACGGCAAGGTAATAGCACATGATCTGGAACTGTGGCTGCGTCGCAGACAGTCAGGCAGTCGTCGTCCACTCAGCAGCCATAGTGCAGATGCCATAACGGAAATTATCACAGCGTTCAACAAAAGTTTTGCAGCAGGTGTGCAGGCCTGGGATCAGGCGCCAATCATTGCAGATCTAAAATACGACATTCGCGAGTACATTGGCGGCAGTCAGCACATTGATCTTGCTGACCATGTGCAGGAACTCAATGAAGCACCCTTGGCAGATTATGAACCCATGGGTGACTTTAACAAGCCGGGTCCTTTTCGCGGCGCAGATAAGAAATTAATTCCGCATCCTACCAACAAGCTAAAGACCGCACGATTCTTTGAACAAACCCCCTATGACTTCAGATTGTTCTTTAGCAATATTCCTGGTACCGGTCGTTACAGCGAATACGGTCCAATGGAGCCACGTGTAGTTCAAGAGATATTTGGCACTAATGCAGAGCAGATACTGGCAAACACACAGGACACTATCACCGTGGTGTTTGTGGGCAACAAAGGTGACAGCAAGGTCATGCTCACTCCTTGGATGATGGCACATCGCATTGGTCATGCTGTGCAGGCTGGCACCAGACTAGCAGGTGGGCAGGGTGCCTGGCGTGAAGCAGAAAATCATTTCTTCCGCGGTATCAATCAACTGCTCAAAGACTTTTACGGTCAAAGCAGTCATAATAGATATGACAGTGAAGCTAATTGGACGCTGAACAAAGAATATGCCGCACTGTTCAACGCCATTGGCACACAGCGCAGCAGCCGCACAGGGCAGATCAAAAGACCATATGAATTCCTCTACGAACTGTTTGCACAGTATCTGGGCACAGGAAAGATTGAACTCAATCCACTGCCACAGAAACAAGACTATGGTCGTAAGGTGTTTGGTCGCAGCAGCCAAAGTCTGCGCATGACACCTGGCTCAGAAGACGAAAGCCGTTACACCACAGAAGTACTGGCCCGTGACATGGAAATCATGTTCAGCGATGTGCTCAGCGAACTGGTTGGGAAAGTGTTGGTGATGTGATGCTCAAATTATTGATTTTAAGCGTGGCACTGAATGCAGCAGAATTGCCATATAGAGAGTTGGAAAAGTACTACTGGGATTGCGATACCCTGTTCATGAAAGGTGAGCTGGGCGGACAGGATACCTGGAGTTGTCTGGCCGTTACTGACCAGTTCCAAACCTATTTTGACAGCAAAGAAGATTTCATGATCTACTGGCATGAACACAGAATGCAACAGTGGCAGAGTCGTGGTTATTATCCTAAGGCAGAGATCTACTAGCCATGAAGATCAATGAAATCATAGTTGAAAACTTTGCTGATGGTAAGGTCAAGGGCAAGAGCCGTCCGGGTCGTGTAAAGCGAGCAGGCGCAAGTTGTTCGGGATCAGTTACTGATCTACGAGCTCGTGCGAAGAACGCATCAGGGGAACGAGCCAAAATGTATCACTGGTGTGCCAACATGAAAAGTGGTCGTAAGAAGGCCAATGAAGCCAGTCCTACGGGATTAGAGTTCAAAGGCTATCCCTGTACCAAGGACTGTTCAGGACATCAAGCTGGACATGATTGGGCAGAGCGTTGGGGCATTGAAGATCCAGATGGCTGTCCTTACAGCAACAACAGTTTCTGGGAAGGCTGTCTAGCTCGTACAGACGACTTTCAAGATGAGTAAATAAACATATGAAAATTACTGAAATTACCAAAGGTCGCACACTAGGCGGATTCGCTGTAAAGGTGCTGGACATACAAGACTCAGATGTTGATGAGGCACTCAAACTGAATGCTCCGCAACGCACCATGAGTAGAGATGAGTTACAAGGCTATGCTGACCGTATTAAAACAGGTACTAAAACCAAACAAGATAAATTTGCACCAATTATTCACGGAAGTAATATCAAGGCAATCACGCAAAGCGACGATCCTAATGATAAATGGGATCTGGACGATCTAGCTTCACAAATCACCAAACGTCCTGCCAAAATTCTTGGCACCAATGCCAAAATGGAAAAGTCAGCCACAGAAGGCGAAATTGTGTATGATCTAACACTGCCAGCATTAAGCGGCATTGTGGTAGACGAAAGCACTGGGGACTTTGTGGAAATTACCACTTGTCCGGGCGCAGGCGAATGCCAATTGTACTGTTATGCTCGCAAGGGCGGTTACGTGATGTTCCCGGCCAGCTCCATGAGTGCAGCACAGGCCTTGAACTTTCTTGTGAATGATCCTGAAGGCTACATGGCCATGGTTGATCGCGAAGTCAAGGCATTGAAAAAACGCACAGACAAGCATGGCATACGACTGGTGGTGCGCTGGCATGATGCAGGAGATTTCTTCAGCAAAGAATATTTGGACTTGGCATACAAGGTAGCAGAAGGCAATCCAGTTGTAAAGTTCTATGCCTACACCAAGATGGGTGATGTGGCAGTGGGCAACAAGCCTGCCAACTTTATTGTGAACTTCAGCACAGGTGCCAAGAGTCGTGAGGTGAAAAAGGTTACCATGCACAAGCAGGCAGGAAACATTGTGAAGGACGCTATCACTGTGCCCAAAGACATGTTTCGTAATCTGTTTGTGACAGATGCCAAAGGCAAGTATGTGAAAGACGAAAAAGGTCGCACACAGGTGCGTGGCGAAGCAGAATGGAACGCTTTTAAACAACAACTGGGCACCAAGTACGATCTAGATCCAGACACTATTATTACCTATGACCAAATGCTCAAGATACCAGAAGGGCCGAAACCAAAATGGCATGTGGTTATCTTCCCTGCAGGACACGGTGATCGTGCTGCAAACCGTTTGGATGTAATTAACAGTTTCTTAATGTTTCATTAACAAATTAGCAAAAAAGCAACAAAAAACCCTAGCAAATACTAGGGTTTTTTTTATGGTTGACCAAAACTGCCCATTTCGCTATACTATGGGTTCAATAACAAATTAGGAGCAGGCATGGAAGTTACAGAATTTAGGGGTCGTGTGTACGATCAACGTCACGGTGGTGCATTTGATCGCGGCAGCGCAGACAGTTATTATGGTCGCCCACGCCGTCCACACTATTTTGAAGGCGCTTCACTGATCAGCAAGGAAATAATCCCTGCGCCAGGCAGCCGCGAGTACATGGATTACATGGCTGGCTATGAGCAGAACGAGCTGTTTGGTGATAAAAAAGACTGGGGTTGACCAAAACTGCCCATTTTTATATAATCTGAGCATACTTTGAAAAAGGAGCATGTATGGACATCAAGCAAATCAATTCAGCTATCATGTTTGGTAATTGGACCAATGCCGAACTCACTGCCATGGGTGATGCTATCAAATTCAATCGCGCCCAGCTGGCCAAGCAAATTAGGCGTAGCATCATGCTAGGCGACAATGTGGAATTTACCTCCAACAAAAATGGTCGTCGCATGCGTGGCTTTGTGGAAAAAGTAGCCATCAAGTATGTGACCGTGAACACCGGTGCCGGTCGCTGGAAGGTGCCTGCTAACATGCTGGAGCCTGTGAATGCTTAAGGAGTGGGTACTGATTATTGAACTGCTCAGCCCAGGCGGCGATTACATGGACAAGGTAACTGTGACCATGCCTACCAAGGCTGCCTGCGAGCAAGCCAAGAAAGATCTAAAAAAAGAGCCTGAGCACCCACTAGGCATAAGATTTCAAGGCAAGTGTGTGACAATGGCTCACTGGACCGGCAAACAACCTATGAAGGATGTGCCTCTTGATTGATACTGTGTTGAAATGGGTAGCCTGTGCTGTGACGCTGTGTGGCGCTCTGTGTACCAGTCTGCAGATAGATCCCTTGAACATCTGGCTGTTGAACGCCGGCGCACTACTGTATTTGATCTGGAGTTGGAGAATTAGAGAATGGAGCCTGGTAACCATTAATTTTGGGTTACTGGCAATTTATTTGGTTGGAATTGTTGTAAGGAGTTGATATGGAAAAAGGAACTTGTCCGGAATGTAACGGATCAACCCGTATGCCCTACAATCTACACCCTAGCTGGCGTAAGGTTATTGCTGGCTACGATGCTGAAACAGATACCTTGCCCTGTCACAACTGCGGTTCGCAGTATATGTTCGGCAGAGCTACAGGCCAAGTGGGACTAAACAGAGATGGTGTACCATGTACTCACGTCTATAAAGGACAGAACGCAGGACGCTGTCTTACAGAATACACCTGCTTGCATTGTGACGATCGTTATCAAATTGATTCAGGAGATTGAACATGGGACTAGACATGTATGCCTATGTGGCAACAAAAGCAGGACAGAATAATCAATACTGGGAAGAATACGATCTTCCAGAAGATCAAAAGACTACGGAAAAGCCGCGCGAGGTGGCATACTGGCGCAAACATCCTAATCTGCATGGGTGGATGCGCAAGCTCTGGATTGAAAAAGGCAATGATGGAGATTTCAATGGCGATGAACTAGAGTTGACTTGGGAAGATCTTGACCAGCTGGAAGATGCTGTTGAACACAATCAACTGCCAGGTACCACTGGATTCTTTTTTGGCGAAAACTCTGATGACTACTACAGAGAACAGGATCTTGAATTTATTAAAAATGCAAGAAGCGAGCTGTTCTGTGGACTCCGGGTATTCTACAATTCCAGCTGGTAACTATCTACGATACCGACGTACATGATGAAATATTGGGTGTTTGGCCTGCTTGGTGCCTGGATCGCCTCCCACGGTCAAACGTAGGTTAGGATCAATGCCCTTGCTCAAATAATGAATTACATGTGCCATGTATCCATCTGTGGTGTACAGCAGACAGCTGCCTGCATCATTGCACACCATGTAAGTGGTCATGCCATTATCATCTTGGGTTCTGATTAGCATTTGTTGTTATTATAAGAATATTTATAGTTGACTGTAAATTTTCATTTGTGTAAAATACGCATATTAAACACTAAAGGAGAAAAAAATGGACATTGTGACTGCAACTAAAATTATTCAAGACCAGGCAACCGTCAATGGAACTTCCTTTGATGATGAGTTTTGGCATATTGCAAACAATTTAAAAACAGTTCCAAAAGAAGTATACCGCGCATGGACACTGTTTCATAACTCAACTAATCAGTATTTTTCGCGAGCAGCAGATCGTGAACGTATCAAACAACTAGCACGAGATATGAAAAAATTGACTGCTGGCCAAAGAAATTTTTTTGATACACTTTGAATTATCTTACATCATGAGGAGCAGACGTTGATTCTCAATAACGCACCCCAACACGAAGCTGTGCTGAGCAATGTAGGCGAGATTGGCGAGTTTCGTATTCGCAACTCAGCCAAGGCCTTTACCATTCTTTCCTCAGGCTTGTATGCAAACAAGATTCGCGCTATCATTCGCGAACTGAGCTGTAATGCTGTGGACTCGCACACTGCCGCAGGCAAAAGTGACGTGCCGTTTGATGTGCATCTACCCAATCAACTGGATCCCACATTCCGCATTCGTGACTATGGCATTGGCCTCAGCCACGAACAGGTGCTGAACATCTACACCACCTATTTTGAGTCAACCAAGACCGAAAGCAATCAGTTTATTGGTGCGCTGGGGCTGGGCTCCAAGTCACCTTTCTCCTATACCGACAACTTCACTGTGACTGCTATCAAGGATGGTACTCGCAATGTGTACTCGGCTTTTATCAACGGTGAAGGTGTTCCCTCAGTGGCACTCATGCACTCAGAAACTACCGATCAGCCCAACGGCGTGGAAGTGCAATTTGCTGTGACTGATCGTTGGGACTTTGACAAGTTTTACAGTGAAGCCCGCGATGTGTACACCTACTTTGCTCTACGTCCTAATGTGTCCGGCGGCGATCGCGAATTTCAATTTCGCGATGTTGAGTACAAGGACCGCAATATCATTCCGGGTGTACACTATATTGGTCGTGGCAACAGTCGTGCCGTGATGGGCAATATTGCCTATCCAATTGACGTACCCAATGCTGACACCAATCTTGGCGAGCTGCGTAGGCTGTTGAACTGTGGATTGGAAATGCACTTTGAAATTGGTGAATTGGACTTCCAGGCATCACGCGAAGGGCTTTCTTATATTCCCAGCACCATTCGGGCTATCTATGACAAGCTGGTGGCTCTTAATGCTCAGTTGGCTGTGCATCTAGATCTGGAAGTCAATGCCATTTCCAATGCATGGGAAAAATGCTATCTGTTGCAAAAACGAGCTGGAGAAGATCTCTGGAGTGGTGCTACCAAGGTATATATTGCTACCCAGCAGGTTCCCATGATGGATTGGCAAAATCCGCACTATGCTCGTGCCACTGCTCAGCGCATAGAGGTCAAACAGTTGGCAGCTCAGTACAATATTGCTATCTCTGCATTCTATAAGAGTCGTAGCAGTGTGGCCTGCTCGGAGGTGAAGCCGCACAAGGATTTCACGGACCGCGCTCTCAGTCAGTATGAGGAGTCTTGGCAGTTCACTGTGGACATGGCCACTGTGTTTGTGCAGAATGATCTCAAGACTGGTGCTTTGACTCGTGCCAAATATCATTGGCGTCATGCTCGCAGCAAAAATATAAATCTGCCCACTGATGTGTACAGCCATAATGTGTACGTGTTGACTCCGGCTACCAAAGGCCACAAGATGGATGTGGCAGGCTTCATGGCAGCTATCAACAATCCGCCAGCAGCACAGATCATTTTGGCCAGCAGCATGATTGAAAAAGAACGCAAGGTCAGTTCAGGCAATCGCGCCAAGGATGTGCGCATTGTGCGTCTGGAACGCAAGAGTTATGGTCGTCGTGGTTATGAAAATCTGGTCTGGAGTGAAGCAGGTCGCGCAGACCAATATGATGATAACCAGTACTACTACTATATTGCGCTCAGTGGATACACTGCCATTGACTGCAAACTGGATCCAAAAACTCTGCAGGAAAAAATGGCCAACAGTGGTATTCCCGGTTTGGCTGTGGATGTGTATGGTGTGCGCAAAGGTGACATTGAATTTATTCGTACTAAAAACAACTGGATCCCGTTGGAGACCCATGTGAGTGCGGTGCTGAACAATCTCAGTGCCAAGGATCTGGGCAATTTGGCCTTGAATGAAATTGACAATGGCGCCTTGTTTCGTTATAATAAGAATATTGCCAATAACATCACCAGCGGCGATAGTGCCTATCTTGCGCTGATTGGTAAATTTGAAAATCTCAGCAAGGTTCGTTATAGCAAGCATGCGTTGGAGTATCTGTTGAATAACTATGCACCTGGTGTGAGTGTTCAAACTACGATTGATGCATTGGTAGCAGAACTGGATGCTGTAAAACGTCGGTACCCGTTGCTGGATGCAGTGCGTGAATACAGCATTCCGGCACTGGCAGTGGCACAATATATTAACTTGATTGACAACTCGAAAGGCAACTGATCATGGCTTACTCTTATCTCATCCAAGGCAAAAACATCGTTGTTGTGATTGACAACCGGCCCTATACAATCACCAGCACTCATATTGGCTATGACAAGCTGAAACAGGCCATCCGGGACAATGACTGGGATACTGTGAAGCAGGTGGTTGATCCTGCTCGTGAGATTCTCAACTACGGTGCAGGGCATGTGGCTGTGCAAGGTTCCAAAGTGTTCTACAAGGACCGTGAGCTGGCAGGTGTGATGACTGCTCGCCTGATTGAGATGTATCAGGACGGCTTTCCTGTGGAACCTTTGATCTTGTTCATGGAAAATCTCATGCAGAATCCTTCCAAACGAGCTGTGGACGAATTGTACAAGTTCATGGAAAAAGGCAACCTGCCCTTGACTCCTGACGGTCACTTCCTGGCCTACAAGAAGGTTCGTGCAGACTTCATGGATATTCATTCGGGTACCATGAACAACTCTCCTGGTCAAGTTGTGGAGATGGCTCGCAATGAGGTGGATGACAACATGAATAATACCTGTTCAACTGGCTTGCACTTCTGCTCCAAAGAGTACCTGGATCACTTTGGTGGTAGCGACAGTCGTACAGTGATCCTCAAGATCAACCCCGCTGATGTTGTGAGCATCCCAGTTGATTACAATTCAACCAAGGGTCGTGCATGCAAGTATGAGGTGCTTGGTGAACTGGGTGTGCATCCAGACGAGGCATTCATTGCCCCTGTGCAAACTCAAGCAGTGAGCAATGATGTGAATACCGAAGAACTGATCAAGGCTGCTGTGGATGCTGCTGTGAAGGCTGCACTGGCTTCTGTGCATCAGCGTGGCACGGATCATAAATGATGAGTGCTTATGATTTATCACACTTGACAGGACCACCTGACCAGTGGGTGCTTGGTCAGATTCAAGATGACGAAGCACTGTTCCTGTACAGTGTGATACGAGGCAAAAGAATCAAAACTGTATTGGAAATAGGCAGTTTTGAAGGATACAGTGCTCGTAACTTTTTGGCCGCAGTAGGAGAGCAGGGCAATGTGTATTCAGTTGATATAATCAAACTAGAACCGTTGGCCAGCAATCATTATTTCATTCATAAAAACGCCAAGGATCTTGCTGCACATGATCTACATCACAACACCATGGAGTTGGTGTTCTTTGACTGTCATGATTATGACATTGCCATACAGGTATTTGATAAACTGTGTGATGATAGAATCATAGATGAAAACACCTTGATTGCCTTGCATGATACCAACTATCACCATAGCAGTTCAAGTCCATGTGCCAATTGGGGCAAAAAGCTGAAAGATGCACAAGGAAATATTGTAGCATATGGTCATGCCATGGATGAGAAGCGAATGGCCAATACCTTGGTAGACCGAGGATATCAAGCATTCAGTTTGCATACCACTGCTGACAAACATGATGCAAGTTTTCCACAAAGACATGGGTTGACCATACTGAGCAGATGGCGCAAGATACCAGTATGTGGCAATCCAGCTTGTTATGGCCCTTATGGTGCCTGTTATAGAGAGACCTGTCATGATGAAACAGTATGATTTTACCCTGGCCATGAGTGCTAATATTTCTGAAGCAGTGGTTAAAGAAATGATAACCAGTATAGTGGAAAAACAAACCGGCAAAGCAATCAAGAGCATGGATGCTGTGGTAGTTGATGGTAAGTTCAATGGTTACACTGTGGTGTTTGATACATTGAAAAAAACGCAGAGTTTTAAGTCGAGTAAACAATTTGTTGTGGATAACTTTGGAGCAGACGAATGAGTCATTATATACGAAATGGTAATACCTGGCGTGTGGCAGATGATGCCAGTTTGGACATTCACAGTGAACTGCCGGCAGGCAATTATTTGATCAAACAGGATCAATTTGGCAACCTGTACCTGGAACAAGTGGATGCCTTTGAACTGCGAGGCAAACGCTACGGCGACAACGATCAAAACCGCGATAGAATTTTCAACACGTTCATGGATCGTCCTGCAGCCACTGGTGTGATGCTCACCGGCGAAAAAGGTTCTGGTAAAACCATGCTGGCTAAAAGTCTGGCAATCAAGTGTGCTGAACAGAATATACCGTGTATTTTGATCAACAGTGCCTGGCGCGGTGATGCTTTTAACAAACTGCTTCAGGACATCAGCCAGCCTTGCATGATTCTGTTTGACGAATTTGAAAAGGTGTATGATTCAGATGAACAGGAAGACATGCTCACACTGTTAGATGGTGTGTTTCCCAGCAAGAAGCTGTTTGTACTAACCTGTAATGACAAATGGCGAGTGAATCAACACATGCGCAATCGTCCAGGCCGCATTTTTTACATGCTGGATTTCAAAGGTCTGGATGAAGATTTTGTGATTGAGTACTGTCATGACAATCTCAAAAATCTTGCCAACATTGATGGTGTGGTCACCGTGGCAGGTCTGTTTGCCGAATTCAACTTTGACATGCTCAAGGCTTTGGTAGAGGAAATGAACCGTTACAATGAAACTGCTCAACAGGTCATGCGCATGCTGAACACCAAACCTGAGTTTGGCGACGGTGGACGTTATGCTGTGACTGTGATTCCTGTAGGTCGCGGCCCTCTGACCGCCAAAGAGTTCAATGAAGACGAATGGGAAGGCAATCCATTGACTGTGCGTCGTCAATGACACTATGGCTATGATCCAGAACCTGACAACGATGATGGTGATTACTATAACATGCAGTTCCACACACAAGATCTCAAAAAGGTAGATGGCAAGGACGGAAAATTTGTGTATGTGAACCAAGCTGGTGACACTCTGGTGCTCACACGCAAAAAAGAGCGTTTTAATTATCATTGGGATTCATTCTAAAAAGTTGCAAAAAAGCAACAAAAAAGCCCTGTAAACCCTAGCAAATGCTAGGGTTTTTTTTGGTTGACTGTAATGGTCCATTTTGCTATACTATAGGCTAAGTTAAACAAAAGGAGCCAATGATGCAAGCACTCAAAGCCTATGTAGAACAAAAAAACAAATGGTATGCATTGTTTAATAAACAACCTAATTATCTGGACCTGGACAAGCCTGCGGACCGTCAGCGCATTGCCAACATGATTGACTCTGAACTCAGTCCAGAAAATCTCACCTGCGATGGCGAACTGCCTCGTTCGCAGGTGCAAGCTCGTTACAAGGCCCTAATCAAGGTTGCGAAAGAATTGCAGCAACTGGATTCATCTGTTAAATTCTATGAATTTGCCTGAGGAGAAACACATGATTGAACTGACTTGTGCAAATGTACCTGGTGGATGGCAAACCGAAATCAAGGCCAGCGGCTACCAGTTTGGGCCAGTGTTCAACCGTATTCAAGATCTTTGGGCCTGGCAGCGCATGAACATTTTTGCGCAAAACTGATTTTGGTTGACAAGTATTTGACAATTGTTTACACTGTAGGCTCCATGTAAGGAGATTGAAATGAAACGTTTTATTGTTGCTGCTGCCTTGGTTTCTGCTGCTGCCAGTGCGCAGGCTCAACAGACCAATTGGATAGCCGAAGGCGTGGGTGCTGTGACAGGCGCTGTGCTGTGCAGCGATTTGTTTGGTGGTAATGCTAGATATGCTGCCAGTGGTGCATGTGCCTATGCAGGCGCTCAAATTGCCCGTAAACTGACCACGCCCAATACACCGCCTGTGTATCCTGTACAACCTGGGCAGCCGCAAGTGGTGTATGTACAACCTGCACCTGCACCTGGTTACTACGACAACTGTTTGCCCGACGGCTACTTCAAAGGTGAATACAATCCTGCGGCAGCTCGTGCCTACTGTCGTGGTTTGGTTGAGGCTCAGCGTCGTAGTGCCATTGCAGCCGAGCGTGATGCATACTATGAAGGTCTGAGAAGCAGCCAACAGCTGGAGCGTGATGCACATCGCTGGGGTGCTGCCAACAACATGTACAATGGTTACTAAGGAGGCATTATGAATTTTCTAATTGGTATTGACTATGATGTGATCAGTGGTGCATACATGGCCTGCTTTGCAGACGGACAGAATATTCTACTAGGGGCTACTTCCTACGAGGATGCTGTGCTAGAAGCAGACATGATTGATATCGACCTTTTTGAAACAAGTTGATCATGGTTCGCAAAGCCACTAGCCCGGCAAACGAAATCCATGAGGATTTTGGTCCGCCCATGACTTACTTTGTGTGTGATTCATGTGCCAAACAATACTATGATATACACATGTATTTTTACGACACCAAGAGTTCCAGATGCATGTGGTGTACTAAATTTCCAAAGGCTAAAAATGAACGACCAGTTAAACCAAGCAGTGATACACCTGCATGACATTGCAAGATTAATTGAAAGTAATATTGGAAGTGGACAGCTGAGTGAAGATGTGCGTGGGTGTGCGGATCGTTTGCATGCTCTTTTACAACCTTTAGCAGTAAGGGAGCAGAATTATGTACAGTCGTAGCATGATTGGTATCATGCATGGCAGTGTGTGTAAGGCAGTGACCTGCGATTGGGATGGACATCTTGATGATGCAGGACAGACACTTCAGCAGTTCTATGCCAACAGTGTACTGGCCAATCAACTGATAGCACGTGGCAACATGAGCAATCTTGCACACAGTGTGAATCATACCAGATTCCACGAGAACCAGGAGTTTGAAACCTTTGCAAGCTATGATGATCTATTTCGTCGCGGTGTGATTGACCAAAAATGCAAATACCTGTATATTATGAAAAAGAATCGCTGGTACTATGCCACAGCGGACCGGCCTGCTCTAAAGCCTTTAAAGCCTGTGGTTCAACGTTGGATTGAAGAAGACATTGTATAATGGTTAATTTTCTGCTAGGATTTCTTTTGGCCTGCGCTATTATGCATCCTGTGCAGACCAAGGTGTTCTTGAGCAAGGGTGTGGACGCAGTACATCATGTGTACAAGAGCACCGTGAAAGAGGCAAAGTGATTTGGTTAAATTGCCTACCAGAAATTGGTTGACACCATTTCAAAATGGCAATACAATAGTGGTAAGCTACATGGTGTGGCTATTTTTCAACTAAACTAGGAGTATGTATGTCTGACAAAATGTTTACTATCGCTGGGGTTTCTAAACTCAAAGGCTCTTACAAGGTTCGTTTCGCCAACGACATGACCCGTGTGAAGGTGCTGGCCAAGACCGGTCACACTGAGATTGAGCTGATTGAACTGCCCAAGGGCATGGACAAGCCAGCTGCTGTTACCTTCCTCAAGGGCTCTGAGCTGTACAAGCGAGTGGAGTTCAAACAGGCTATTGATGCAGCTGACGAGAAGTACAATGCAGCTGGTACGGTAAAGGTTGCTGGCGTCAAGGTCAAGGCTACTGCTAAGCCTGCTACTACCAAGACCAAAGCCACTGCCTAAGCGTTTACACACGCTGTGAAAAGCCCGCTTATATGCGGGCTTTTTT
>SXGQ01238354.1_pt1 | contig 18716 bp, 15 predicted proteins | sample 3178371 | NCBI WGS metagenome assembly SXGQ01 (sample SAMN11356859, study PRJNA531348) | freshwater metagenome | isolation source: freshwater sample F1-20 | place: China: Fuxian Lake, Yuxi | collected 2017-12-25 | reverse complement strand
GTTGGGGCATTACTTCGCACGAGAGGAACCGCCCCATCTCCAGGATCCATCGGACACACCAGGCGGGAAGCCGGAGGGGGCTGAGCCCCTGCAGGGGTTTCTTGGAAGGAGTTGGCTTCATGTCGCGGCCGGTGCGGGAAGAATCCCCGCGTTGAGGGATGTCGGAACGGAAAGCGGACTGACAGCCGGAGGGCGCACCGCCACAGAGGCCAGCTGGGACGACAACGACGGGAACGGGTCCAGGGAGAACAACGCCTCAACGGGCACCTCGAACACCCGGGCCAGGCGCAGCGCCAGCTCGACGCTCGGGTTGTAATCGCCCCGCTCCAGGAAACCGATGGTCTGCGGATTCACGTCTACCCGCTCCGCCAGCTCCTTCCGGCTCAGACCCCGCTCCGTCCGATACAGGTTCAGTCGATTGTGGATCATGGGCGCGTCAATTCTGTTGTCATTGAGTTCATTTTGTTTTGTTTACGCAACGTTTAATTTTTGGTTTTCACTCCCTCTGTCTATCTTCAGGGACACTTCCGGGACATACCGATGGTCTTGGGGGCATCCTTGTGGCGATGATCGGGGCTTCGTGGACGGCCGCATGACGCCATGAGGTCCCGGGGCAGCCGGCCCCGGGGACCGGCATCGTGGGGGCGCCCGATCCGGTCATGACGTCTGATCCAAGCCAGTCCGCCCCCGAAGCCACCGATTCGAAGCCCACCCCGGCGCCGGCACCGCCGGGAGGATCGGAGGCACCGCGACCGCGTCGACGCCCCCGGTATTCCGGACGGAACCCCCGTCGGTTCGAGGAACGCTACAAGGAGCACGACCCGACGCGATACTCGTCGGACGCGGCGAAGATCGAGGCCTCCGGTAAGACGCTCGCCGGGAGCCATCGCCCCATCCTGGTGGAGGAGATCCTCGGTGTGCTGGATCCAAAACCCGGTGAGACGGCGGTCGATTGCACCCTTGGGTACGGCGGCCACGCGCGGCGGCTGCTGGATCGGATCACGGCGGACGGAGCTCCGGGACGGCTGCTCGGGTTGGATGTGGATCCGATCGAGCTGCCGAGGACCCAATCGCGTCTCCGCGAACTGGGCTTCGGCGACGCCTCGTTCGTCGCCCGCCGGTCCAACTACGCCGGCATGGCCAAGGTGCTTGGCGAACTGGGATGGGACAACGCCGACGTGATCCTCGCCGACCTCGGGGTCAGTTCGATGCAGCTCGACGACCCTCAGCGGGGATTCACCTACAAGCAGGATGGACCCTTGGACCTCCGGATGAATCCGCAGCGATCCCCCTCTGCCGCCCAGTGGATCGCCACCGTCGGTGAGGCCGACCTCGAAAGCGCCCTGCAATACGGCGCCGATGAACCCCACGCCGCCGTGCTGGCGCGGGGTCTGGTCCGGGCGCGCGCCGTGGAACCCATCACCCGGACCCGTCAGCTGGCCGGACTGATCCGGAGCCTGCTGCCCGAGCGGTCGAAGGAGGATCAGGACCTGTCGGTGCGCCGGGTCTTCCAGGCGATCCGGATCGTCGTGAACGACGAGTTCGGCGGGCTCGACGCCTGGCTACGTCTTCTGCCGGGATGTCTGGCTCCGGGCGGCCGGGTGGCGGTCCTGACCTTCCACAGCGGCGAGGACCGACGGGTGAAGCAGGCGTTCCGGATGGGCCTCGACCAGGGGATCTACAGCACGATCGCCGATGACGTGATCCGGGCGGGTCCGGAGGAACAGCGCGCGAATCCCCGATCGAGCTCGGCCAAACTGCGCTGGGCGGTACGGGCAGCAGAAGACAGTTGAGTGTGGAGTGTCGAGAGTTGAGAGCGAAGGCGCCTCCCCGACCGGTCCCGAGTCCAAGCGATCCGCATCCGGGAAGGGATGCCAGCCCAGCTCGCCCAACCGCCTACCCTTCCCCAGTCTCCCATTTCGCCCGCTCCCTGCGCCGTCTTGCCGTGCATCTCCACGCAGGCTCCTCACCCGTCATTGCATGTCCCGGCTGGAGCGGCCAGGTAGACTGGCGGCTTCACGGGTGGGTGCTGTCGCACCCAGTGCCGCAGGGCACTGCGGCACCCACCCACCCGGGCAGCACAGCCGGACCAAAGACCCTCCTCAGGTGTTTTCCCAATCCTCCATCTTTCCTTCCTCCCGGTCCTCTCCACCCACAACTCTCGACACTCCCCTCACCTCCTCACCCCCTACTCCACCCGGATCCGCAGGAACTGGATGTCCACCGGCTTCAATGCGACCCGCGTGGAGGCCGGACCCACGAACCGCGCGACCAATGACCAGTCGCCCAACAACCCGGAAGATTCCAGACGCCAGGCCGTCGTCGGCGCGCAGTCGATCGCGAGAACCCACTCGTTGTTCTCGACCCGATAGGACGTCCAGGTGACGCCCGGCGACGGCGGATCCACCCGGCCTGGGGATCCACCCGGCACGGTGCTGCGACGCCAGGACTCCGGAGCCGACAGCTCGGCGGCGGAACCCGGGGTCGTGCGTGTCGAAACCAGGGAATACCCGCCGCCATCCGCCTGCTGCGGCCAGGGCGGAAGGGTTCCATAGGTGAACTCCAGGACGGTCTCGCCGCCTCGACCCGCCTGGAGCACCACCCGCTCCCCGGCATTGTCGAGGGCCCCCCAGTAGGGTCCAAAGATGGAAACCGATGCGTCGAGCCGATGATGCGCCAGGAAGGCCGGCGTGTTCGTCGATCGGATCACAACCCCATAGGCCCCGGGGGCCAGCCGCGATCCGAGAGGGAAGGTGTAGTCGATGCCGTCGCCAAATCTCAGACCCTCGAGCGCGAGCTCTTCGGTGGGATGGGCATTGTGCAGCTCGAGGAACTCGAAGCCTTCGGGCGGCGGGTTGTACATCACCTCGGTGACCCGCAGGAACTCGCGCAGGGCGTCGGCCTGGGGGATGGCCCCTGCGGTGAACTCAACCGGCGCCGACCACGAACTCGTCCGACCCTCGGAATCGGTGACCCGAACCCGCGCCCGATACAGGCGCCCCACACGGAGGGCACCGAGCGGAACGGTCACCGTGTCCGACTCCGGCCCAAGCTCGCCAGATTCCCAGACCGATTCGATCTCGTAGGGCATCGGACGATCGGGCTGCCACGCGGGATGATTCGTCCGGGAAATCTCGCCCACCCGCCACTTCACGGAGCGAAGAGGGGCCGACCCGGAATAGCCCTCCCGTCGGAGCCGGATCGCATGCACCGGGTAGCCCTCCGGGCCCGTGTAGAACAACACGGGCCGATTTGGAATCCCAGGTTCGGCCGAGAGGGTGTCGAGGGAAAACCCACGGTCGCTGGCACGATAGGTGACGTATCGCTTCATCAGCGCAGCCGCACCGGCGAACGTCTTCGGTACGCTGGGGTAGGGCGAAAACTTGTAGTAGAGCCCCTGGCCCGCCTTGGAGGTGTTGACCAGGCTGCCGTCGATCATGATCGGGTTGTAGTCCCAGCGGGCCCGGTCGGCGTCGATGATGCTGAACCGGTTGGTCCCGCGGACCCGGAGAGCCATCTCATCGATCAACCGATAGGCCTCGTCCTCGTTCCAGAGCAGGTCGCGGATCTCCCGGACGCGGTTCCGGAACTCCCGGTTGAGCGCCGGGAAGGCCGGGCTGGACCCGAAGTTCGAGAGGACCCGGCTCTTGAACGGCTCGTTCCCGCCCTGGACCCCCGCCCGGTACATGTTGTCGGCCCAGGTCAGATCCAGATCCCAAGGCAGCACGATCCAGCGTCCCGTGCCCGGATCACGGTGGTAGAAGTAGTTCTTCCCGTCCGCGATGTCGTAGTGGTGGATGGCCTGGACAATCGCCTGATACGAGTAGTAGCGGTCGAGATCGAGGCGGGATCGCCACCACGTCTCCGTCAGGCCAGTACCGTTCGAGTATTCCGAGAGGAACGCTGCGAGATCGGACGAGTCCGCCGGGCCAAGCGGACCGATGTTGTTCGGCTCCCCGGTGCCGCCCTCCATCTTGTAGAGGTTCCCGTCCGCGAGGCCGTGCTCCTCGAGGAAGCGCCCGTCCAGCTGCTCCACCGCGAGGTACAATCCCCAGAAATCCCCGCCGAACTGATCCGCCGGATCCGTCTCGAGGGGATCGTCGACAACACGAAACTGGACGAATGCCGTGTGGCTGGCTGGCACCCCAGCGAGTTGGAAAAGGCGAAAGCCCACGCTCTCAAACATCCCCTGCTCCCCGCGATGCAGGAAGTCCCCCTGCTGGATGCTGGCCCCGAGATTCAGCTTCGTCCAACGGGTCCCGATGCGACGCCCCCATGCGTCCCGGGCCTCGAAGTCGTGACCCCGGTTGAAGTCGAACTTCCACATGTTCTTGCCCATGGCATACCGCCAGACCCCGCCCCGGGGACGAAACCGGATGTGGTCGTAGACCCGTCCGTCGTACACAAGGGTCCCGGTCCAGAAATACTCGTCACCATGCGAGCGGTCCCGCCACGTGCTGGCTTCGACATCAGCCCGGCGGGCAATCAGGTGATAGACCGGCAGCCGATTCATCTCCGGGGTATCGACCGTGAACAGGGTGCCGAAGGGCGCGACGGCGCCCGGTCGGACCGCACCGGTCCAAGCCGGGATGGAGCCGTAGCAGAACCAGGCAAAGTTGGGACACGGATCATCCGCATAGGGAACGCGGACACCGGTTCCCTTCCTGTCCGTGGCAAGGATCCGATACCGGACGAGGTGACGATGCTGGTTCACCTGCGCCGGGAGACCCGCGGAGAACATGAGCGGGTCCTCGACCGTCGGTATCATCGGGACCCGGACCCATCCTTCGGCGTAGCCAGCGTCCGCCGCGTGGACGTACCGCCCTGGTTCGACGACCTGATACTCCAGCACGACGGCATCGACGCCGTCAGGGTCCGACACCCGCGCCGACACCACCACCGTCTCGCCTGGCTTCGGCTGCTCCGGCACATGACTGACCTGCCGGATGGCGGGTGGGGCGTTCGTGCTGAAGACGACATTGGGACGTCCGGGCGAGGGACCGCGGTTCGCGGGGTCCTGGATGCCCAGGAGACGGGCGTCGAAGAAGCAGTCGGAACTCCCGCCCAGACTCACGTTTGCGACCTGGACCGCAATGTCATTGGCACCCGCGCGCAGCAGCCCCCGGGGAAGCGGGACATCGAGGGCCTCGTAGCCGTTGTTCTCCCGGGCACCGCCACTCGCGACTCCATTCCATGGGACGTCCCCGGCGGGCATCGCGGGATTGGCAAGCAGGACGCCGTTGACCCAGAGCTTGAAGCCGTCGTCGTACAGCGCCTCGATCCGGAGGGACTGGAACCGCTCCGGCTGTGGGATCTCGATCCGTTTGTGGAGGAAGAACTGGGTGTACTGACCCCGCATGTCCGACAACGGCGTGCCGAGGGCCACATCGGGATCGTAGCCGACCGGGGCCGGGGCCGCGGCCCAAGCGGAGTCGTCAAACTCCGACGCGGTCCAGTTGGACGGCGGCGCCTGGGTCCCGCGGAAGAGGGACCACGTCGACCGCGCCTCCACTAGGGGACCCGTTGTGCTCTGGACCGGCCCCACCACCGAGGAGCGCCAGTGCCCGCCCAGATCGTTGTCGAGGGAGGGATGGATCAGCTCGAGCGAATAGCCCGGGGGTTCCCCAACCGTCGGCCACGGGAATCCCAGTCCATAGCCAACCGTGTCGCGGACCACCCCGCTGGCATCCCGGAGCGTCAACCGTTCCCCGGTGGAGGCGAGACGACCCGTCCAGGGTCCCAACCCGGCGACCCCAAACCGTGCCGAAAGCGCGCCCGGATCCTGGGCCACGACCACGAATCCCCCGGCGTCGATACGACTGCCCGTCGGGAATGTGAACTGCACACCCCCCGTAAGGCTCCATCCGGAGAGGTCGACCGCCTGTTCGCCAGGCCAGTGAATCTCGACGAACTCGGTCCGCTCCGTGGGCAACGGGGGCGAGGTGTGGATCTCATTGATGACCGGATCGACCGCCATCAGGCCCGGGGCCAGCCACAGACCCAAACCCGAAACGCAGCTGAGGAGGACACGTCTCATTGGATGATTTGAAGCTGCGCCTCGGGGCCTGCTTCTGCAACCAGTCGGTCGACGACGGCAAGCCCCCGCTCAGGCCTCCGACCCTCCACCTGTCGAAGACGCGACACCCTCGTCGACCAGGGCCGCTCCCCGTCCCGCGTCGAGGCCCATCCAGACCAGGATGCCAGCCGCCATCAGGAAGAAGAGGGTGTTGGGGGTCCGGCCTGTCCAGGGCAGCCATGGCCATGGGAATTGGAAGAACGCGAAGTTGAGACCGAAATAGAGGCCCACGTTCAGCAGCAGGACCGACGGCAGCCAGCTCCGGGCGGACTGCAGGGATCGGCAGGCGCGGATCACACGCCACGACACAAGACCGCAGGCCAAGACCGGCAGGACCCCATAGATCAGGAAGAGGAGCCCCGTGGAGGTCCCGGACGAATCTCCAGCAATGGCACGGAACGTCTTGCCACCGATGGTCAGGACGGTCAGTGGAAGAATGACCCACGCCGGCCACCGGAGCCCAACAGCAACGGCGAGGATCGGCAAGGCTGCGAGGACCAGACCAAAATCATAGACCCGGTTCGCCCATCCAAGGTCGAGGAGTTCGCTCGAGACCAGGAGCATGGTGTGAAACACTAGGGCAACCCATTCCCAGCCCCGCGGTTTCACGAGAACTTCAGCGCTGTCGACAAACCGGATTCGATCCCGATTCCGGTGGAGCCCCAAGGCCAACATCCCACCCATCGTTACGCCGAAGATCGTCTCCATCCAGTTCCACCAGTTCATGACCGACTCGAGATGGGATCCGAATCCGGATCGGAACAGATCCGGATTCCACGCGTGGAAAGCCTGGAGGGACTGCCCCAGCGGGAATCCGACCGCACCGCCTACCAAACCCCAGGCCGCAAGCCGGACCGCCAGCGGGTCGCGTCGGACCCAGGCCAGATAGGACAGGAGTCCGACGAGGGCGAAGAGATAGCCACCCCAGACCTCCCGTCGCGGCTTCAGACTCGCATCTGGCTCCCATCGCCAGTCTGCGGAGAAGTAGAGCCTTGGGAGGATCCGATGGGTGGGATCATACGGCTCATTGAGGCACCGGATCCCAAGCCAGCACAGGGCCATCATCCCGATCAGGATGCCGAGCACCTCGGTTCCCCGATAGCGACGTCCTCCCAGTCCCATACCGAGGAAGGCTCCGGCGAAGGCGATCCAGAGCCCCCCCTTGATCGTGAGGCCGAGGAATCCCCAGGCCAGCGCATCCCAGCGTCCGATCATCCCGGCATTCTGGGTGAGCCCGATGGTCTGCCCATAGGTCATGGACCCGCCGAATCCCATGGCGAGGGTTCCCCAGGCGACGGCCCGGGCGACCTGCAGGGAGGGGCCCTGGGGGCAGAGGAGTAGGGCCAGCAACAGCGACACCAGCAGGCCGGCAATCATGGCACCGGTCTCGTGTCCGTACTGCCCCCGAATGCCCCAACCCATGCCCCCGGCCATGGCTCCAGCGAGGAGGACCTTCCAAACGGGGGGGAAGCTGGGGTGGGTGACACTCATGGGGATGAGTTCGACGGTTCCCACATCCATCGGGTCGGGCCAGCAAATTGGTTGATGAACACCCCAGGGGGACCGCCCTCCGTCACGGCCCCATCTCAATCTGCCGCGTTTTGCATCCAAAGCGGACGACGAGATGTGCTGGCGCATCAGAGGAACCCGGCTGGCATAGAACGATTGCCTCAACCCTTGCGGGGAAAATGGGGATGCAACGGGGAGCAGTCCCTGCCTTGGGTGGGCGCTGCATCACCCACCCATCGACGCCTGCCGCTTCCGATACCGAGTATTCCTATTCCGGTACCATTCCCGAACTCCGCGCCGTCCATTCAGCACGCGAGCAACGACTTCAACTCTCACCCCCACTCACCGGGTCTGGCGCCACTTGTCCAGACCGACGGCGAGCACAATGACCGTGCCAATGATGATCTCCTGGGAGTAGGTCTGCCATCCCAGCTGGTTTGTTCCGTTCCGAAGCAGGGCCATGATCAAGGCTCCAATCAGAGAGCCGGTGATACTCCCAACACCACCGTTGAGACTCGCCCCGCCGATGACAACGGCGGCGATGATGTCCAGTTCCAGCCCGACCGCCACGGTGGGATCCCCCTGGGTGAGACGCGACATCTGCAGGAGTCCGGCGAAGCCGAAGAGGAGTCCTGCGATCCCGTAGGTCGATGCCTTCACGAGGCCGACCCGGACACCGCTGTAGCGGGCCGCGGTTTCGTTGGCACCCATGGCGAACACCTGTCGGCCGAAGACCGTCTCCCGGAGCAACAACGCCATTGCGACTGAGAGTCCCAGGACAAGCCAAACCCCGGGCGGCAGGGGCCAAAACCCAGCGGGGTTGATCCGGGCCATCAGCTGGGCCACTGGGGAGTCGGCCGGGGCGTTGATCGTCTGATTCTCTCCCAGCCACTTTGCGGCACCCCGGACGATGCCCATCATGCCGAGGGTCACGATGAACGGCATCATGCGGAATCCAGCGATGATGGTTCCGTTGAACAATCCGATCAGTCCCCCGATGAGGACCAGCAGGGCCGTCGTCGCCGCAGGACTCCACCCTGCGACCAGCAGCTTGGCCCCCAGGACTCCGGTAAAGGCCACGACCGAACCCACGCTCAGATCGATGCCTCCCCCCACGATGATCAGGGTCATCCCGAGCGCCCCGAGCGCGACAATCACGGTCTGGGTCAGGATGTTCTTCAGGTTGCCCCCGGTGAAGATGAACTCGCGCTCCTCGGTCAGGGAGAAGAGTCCGCACACCAGGAGGAGTCCCAGAAAGGGACCTCCGGACTGGAGCAGGCGGATCCAAGTCTGTCGGGACGGGTTCATGCAGCGGGACGGACTCAGAGCCTCCGGTTCCAGAGGCACTTGTCACCGTTTTTTGTCACTCGCCCTTCCGGGCCAGAGTCTGGTATCTTTGGGACGCTGCCGGGGACTCCATGATCCGACCCATTCCAGAAGCCTTCGTATCGGACGCCCTTCCGCGGAGGGTCCATGTCAGGATCCCGGCGCGCCTGGGCTTCACACTGATCGAACTGCTGGTGGTCATTGCCATCATCGCCATCCTTGCCGCCCTTCTGTTGCCTGCCGTGGCGCGGGCCAAGCGCGCCGGACAGGGAGCGGTGGTGATGAACAACATGCGCCAGGTGGTCCTCGCCGCGACCCTGTATGCCGACGACCACCAGGATCGGTTCCCATCCACGATGCGTCCGGACGGCGACGGTCCGCCGGTAACCATCGGGTTCTGGGATGTCCAAGGCTACCAGAACGCCCTGGACACCTACATTGGGGGCATCAAGGGGGGCATCGACGCCTCTGGCAAGGCGCGATCCAACCGGCAGGTGTGGTTCGACCCGGTCGATCCGGACCGACTGGAGCCGGCGATGTGGGGATCCTTTTCGGACAACGGGTTCGTCACGGGGATCGGGGCGAGGCTCGGGGACTTCCGCCGGCCGGGCGACACCATCTATGCGGCTCCCCGTCACAGCCGGTGGTCGAAGGTCGTTGGGGTCACGGTGCCAGACCCGCTCCCGGTGGGCTCCCCGGGGCACGCGTTCTGGTCCAGCGAGTACTTCGACATGTGCCTCGATCCGTGGAGCGACAGCGAGGATCCCGCGGATCCTTTCCACTGGAGCCGTGGCCGGGCGGTGCCACCCATCGACCTCCTTCCCAGCGCGGCAGGAGCCACCGGATGGGCGCTCCAGGTGGATGGGCGGAACCCGGTCGTCGCCCCGAAGGGCGAGGGTCGACACGGGCGACGAGGGTTCTACTCGTACTGCGACGGCAGTGTCCGGCGGATGCCGTTCGAGGCCACCTACCGTGGGGTCGACGACAACCAGTGGAATGTCCGGTGACCGGGTTCGGGGCCGACTCCAGCTCCGCGTCCGTGAAATCCAACAGCTTGCAGATCGGGAACTCAAACCGCGTTCCGACACCCCCGATCCCGCTGGTCGTTCCGGTCGGACGCCACTTCCGATCCGGGTCGGCCAATCAACCAAGCCTCGCGGATAAGATGGGGACGCCACGGGGGTCGTCCTTGCCGACGTTGGGCGCTCTCGCTCCCAAAGATACAGGACACCGCATCACCCTCCCTAGGCGGCTTTCCCCGTCACAACCTTCTCAACAAACTCAGTGGCATTTCTCGTGACGACCGACCAGTCGAGGGTCCGCCGGACCCGCTCCGAGGCGGCCCGTCCCCAACGCCGTCGCTCCGCCAACGGTGTCTCCAGCCAGGCCAGGACCACAGCTGCGAGGTCGGCACCGTTGAACCGCGGGCTGAACCTCACGGCCAACTCGTCACCGAAATGCCGCCGCAGGTTCTCCAGCGGCGTGCTGGCAACCGGCACACCACAACCCAGGTATTCCACCGCTTTCGCGACAAACGCACAGTGGGTTCCGTTGGATTCCTCGTAGGGCACAAGACCCACGCTGGCCTGCTGCAATTCCCGAGACACCTCGTCGTAGGGCACGAACCCGGGCAATTCGATCCGGACATCCGGCGCCACCGCGCGGAGATCCCTGGAGAACCCCTCCAGTCCGGGGGTCCGACGCCCCACGAAACGAAACCGGGTTCCGGGTCGAGCCGCCGAAACCCGCAACACGGTCTCCCGGGCAATGGCGCCCAGGTGGTGTCGGTCAAACGACCCATGCATCACCACGATGGGATCCCCTTCCGGGACAAGTCCCGACCCAGGGACAAAACGCTGGGCGTCATACCCGTATTGGATGGCCCGGATGCGATCCGCAGGGAACCCGGTGGCTGCGAATCGTTCGGCGAGCGGGGTCGACACGGTCAGGATTCCATCGGCACCGAATCGTCGGGGCAGGGACAACTCGAACCGGGTCAGCGCGCGCACAACAGGCCGAGGCATCGTCCAGACCGGCCAGGTCTCCATGAACCCGGTCAGGTAATCCAGGAAGTTGAGGACGATCGGCGTGTCGAGTTCCCGTTTCAACGTCCCGGCTGCCACGGCGGAGATGGTATGCTGGGCGAAGAGGAGGTCGAACCGGAACCCCGGGGAGACCACCTGTCGGGCGCGCAGCGTCTTCCGCACCAGCGCGGCGAGGGCCCTGGGATAGAGGAGATACTTCAGGTTCCGGGCCCGGGCGTAGCGTCCCATCCTCCATGCCCGGAACGGATGCACGACGAACCCCCTCCGCGAAGCGACCGCGGCACTGTCGGGGAATTCGGGTCCGAACAGGTGGACCTCGTGGCCGCGGCGAACGAATTCCTCAACCAGATAGACCGCTTCGGCCGATCCACCCCCGCTGGGCGGATGGAAGGGTTCATGGGTCAGGAAGGCCAGCCGCATGGGAGCGCTCAGGGCAACGTCCGCAGGAAGCGCTCGAGGATGTCGGTTCCCCGCTCGAGGCTGGCGATCGAGATCCATTCCGCGGCGGTGTGGGCCTGGGCGATATCCCCGGGGCCGAACACCACCGCCGGCGTGCCGGCCTGCGCCAGAGGGGCGGCATCGCAGAAGAAGTGGACGCCCACGGTCCGACGTCGGCCCGCAGCGCGGCACAGGTCCCGGACCCACGGGAGCTCCGGGGACGTCTCCATCGCCTCGCACGGTGCGAGGCGCAGAGGCTCGAAGGTCGCCTTGAGTCCCGCGCGGTTCAGGAGTTCCCGCAGCTCCCGCCGCACGGTCGCCTCCGTCTCACCCGGAAGCGTCCTGCGGTCGACGTCGATCGTGCACGCGTCGGGCACGATGTTCGGCTGGGTCCCACCCCGGATCGCCCCCACATTGATCGTCGGACTCCCCAGCAGCGGATGGCTCCGTTTCGAAAGCTGCTTCCGGTAGGTGGTCTCGAGGAGGTCGACCACCCGACCCATGAGATGCACCGCGTTGCGCCCAAGGTGGGGCGTGGCCCCGTGGGCGCTGCGACCGGCGGTCCGGAGCCGGAGCCAGACGTCCCCCTTGTGGGCGGTGACGACCTCCAGCCGGGTCGGCTCCCCGACGATGGCGAGGTCGACCGGATCGTGATGCCGGGCGTGGTGGCGGGATCCCAGCTGCTCGTTCTCCTCGTCGACGAACCCGACGAACTGGATCTCGGTGTGGGCCGGACGCCTTCCGGACCGGGCAACCCGGAGGAGCGCGGACAGCATGGCGGTCACGCATCCCTTGGTATCGCAGGCTCCGCGACCGTAGACCCGACCTTGTTGGACCTGTGGGGTCAGCTGGGACTCGAGGTTCGGGAAGCCGACGGTGTCGAGATGCGGCCCCAGCAGGATCCGGTGCTGGACCTTTCCCTGGGGGGAGAGTCGGACCAGTACATTGGATCGGCGGCAGGTGACGGGCTCGGCGGCGACATCGAGGCCGGCAGCGCGGCACACGGTCTGGACGTGTTCGGCCATGCGTTCCTCCCCGGCCCGGAGATCTCCCTCGGGCATGAAGGCGGGGTTGACGCTGGGGGTTGCTATGAGGTCGCAGAGCAACCGGACGGTAGGGGTTTGCATGGACGACTTGGCAACAGAGTCGCCATGGACCCGGGATCCGCCAATCGCCAACTTGGAGGGATCGGGACTGCATCGGGGCACGTGGGGTCGATCTGATCCAACCGAACACTTGACCACCGTGTGCGGGCTTTTCTACGTTCTGCACCCTTTGTCAGCGGTGGACGTCCCGTCCCCGCGGCGTGAGAAAATCCCCTAGAAAAGGAACTGAATCGTGAACGTGACCGTCGAATCGCTGGGCCCCTGCCGGAAGTTGCTGCGCGTTGAGGTGCCCGTCGACCGGGTGGATGCCGCCTTCGAGGAGGTGGGTGGGCAGTACCAGAAATACGCCCAGCTGCCGGGCTTCCGTCCTGGCAAGTCCCCCAAACACCTCGTGGTGAAGAATTTTGCCGACCGGATCGCAGAGGACGTCCGCAAGAAGCTCTTCGAGGCCTCCTACCGTGAAGCCACGGAAACGGAGAAGCTGCGCGTGATCGCCACCCTGGGCGTCGAGGAGCAGGGCTTCGGCCGGGGGCAGACCTTCGGCTATACCGTCACCCTGGAGCACGCACCGCAGTTCGAGCTGCCGGATTACAAGAGCCTGTCGGCCAAGCGCGAGATCGCCACCGCCGGCCCCGCCGAGGTGGAGAAGGCCCTCAACATCCTCCGGGAACAGCAGGCCGCCTACAACGACGTCACCCGTCCCGTGCAGACCGGGGATGTCGCGGTGGTCGACTACAAGGGCACCTGCGAGGGCAAGCCCCTCACCGACTTCAATGCCACCGCAAAGGGCCTGACCGAGAAGCAGGGCATGTGGATGCTCGTCCAGGAAAACTCCTTCATCCCCGGATTCACGGAGCAGCTGGTGGGTGCCCAGGCCGGCGATTCCCGGTCCGTGAAGATCACCTTCCCCGCCGACTTCGTCATCGCCGAAGTCCAGGGCAAGGAGGGCGTCTTCGATGTCGCGGTCACCGGCGTGAAGGAGAAGGCCCTTCCCGTTGTGGATGAGGCGTTCGCCAAGGGCTTCGGCGCCCCCAGTGTCGAGGAACTGAAGACCGGCGTGCAGCGCGACCTCCAGAACGAGCTGGATTTCCGCTCCAAACGCGCCGTCCGGGACCAGCTGCTGAAGCAGCTGCTCGGGCTCGTCACGTTCGACCTCCCCGAGAGCGTCGTCTCCACCGAGACCCGCAACCTCGTGTACAATATCGTCAACGAGAACCAGCAGCGCGGCGTCGCCAAGGAGATCATCGAGGCCCGGAAGAACGAGATCTTCCAGAGCGCCCAGACCAACGCGGTCGACCGCGTCAAGGCGGCCTTCGTGCTGAACCGCATCGCCGAGGTCGAGAAGATCACGATCTCCAACCAGGAGATCACCCAGCGCGTCCTCGCGCTCGCCGAGCAGAACAACACGGATCCCGCCAAGATGGTGAAGACCCTCCAGGAGCGGAACGCCTTCCCGGAGATCCAGCAGGACATCCTCACCGGCAAGGTCCTCGACTGGCTCGAATTGAACTCGAAGATCGAGGAGGTCGCCGCCGCCCCCGCGGCCTGAGCGATCCAGAACTCCATCGGATACGGCCCGCAGGATACCCTGCGGGCCGTTTTCTTTGGTGGGGATGGCACTGGACCAAGGAAGACTCCCACACCACGCGCCGCCTCCCGGATCGACAGCCTTCCCGGGCGCCGCGCCCCGGCGTAGCTTCGCTCCATGATTTCCCTTCCCCGTGTCATGGACCGAATCCCCCTCGCGTTCGCAGCGGCGCTGCTCGTGCTGTCGAGCCCGTCGCAGGCCGCGACCGACTGGCCAGAGTTCCGGGGCCCCTCCGGACAGGGACTCTCGGGGGCCCGACAAGTCCCGACCCACTGGAACTCCACCAGCAACGTGGCCTGGAAGGTTCCCATCGCCGGGGAAGGCTGGTCGTCCCCCGTCTTGGCCCACGGCAGGATCTACCTGACCACCGCGACACCGTCATCCAAGGGGGGACTCGAGCTCCGGGTGCTCGCCCTGGATCCGAAGGACGGACACACGATCTGGAACCAGATCGTGTTCGAGGAACCTGGAAACGGAGGTGCGATGCACTCCAAGAACTCCAAGGCTAGCCCGACCCCGCTGGTGTTCCAGGAACGGATCGTGGTCCATTTCGGACACCTTGGGACGGCCTGTCTTGATCCCGATGGAAAGGTCCTCTGGCGGCAGACCTCGCTGAAGTACTCGCCGGTGCATGGGAACGGTGGGTCCCCGATCCATGCAGGCGACGGGATCTTCTTCAGCTGCGACGGCGCCGAGAAACCCTTCGCCGTGCTGCTCGATGCCAAGACCGGTGACATCCGCTGGCGTCGGGACCGGGAGACCGATGCCGCCAAGAAGTTCTCCTTCAGCACCGCACTGCTCATCACCAATGGCACCCGTCGGGAGATCATCAGCCCCGCCAGCGGTGCCGTGCTCGCCTACGATCCGCCCACCGGCCGCGAACTCTGGCGCGTCACCTATGGCAACGGCTATTCGGTGGTACCCCGACCCGTGTTCGCCAACGGGCTTCTCTTCATCGGCACGGGATACGACCGGGCCAGCCTCCTGGCGATCCGCCCCGGGGGTGAGGGGGACCTCACCGCGACCCACATTGCCTGGCAGACCAACCGGGGCGCGCCGAACACGCCCTCGGTTCTGGTCGACCAGGGCAGGATCTACTTCATCTCGGACGGGGGCGTGGCCACCTGTGCCGAGGCCACCACCGGGAAGGTGCTCTGGAACGAGCGTCTCGACGGAGACTACTCGGCGTCCCTCATCGGGGCCGAGGGTCGGGTCTACTTCATCAACGAGTCCGGTCTCTGCACGGTGGTGAAGGCCGCCCCGACCTTCGAGGTGGTGGCAAAGAACGACCTCGGTGAGCGGACACTCGCGAGCCCGGCCGTCGTGGATGGAGCCCTCCTCATCCGGACCAAGGACCACCTCTACCGGATCGGAACGTCGAAGCCCTAGGGCCCAGGAGTCGGCACTGACGACGCCCCATGCAGATCCAGGCGCATCAGGAAGTCGTCCATCACAAACCCGGCACCAATGTCGGCAATGAGGGTCTGGACCACGACGAACCCGGCCTGTTCGTAGGCCCGGATCGCCTTCCGATTCTGTCGGTTCACCCGCAGCTCGAGGCGTGGGGCGCCCTGGTTGGACGCCTCGCAACGGACCCAGGCGATCATCTCCTGGCCAAGTCCTCGACCGTGGAGCTCCGGGACAAGGTAGAGCTTGTTGAGGAAGGCTGAATCCCTCCCGGATTCCCATTCCCAGGCGAGGTAGCCAACGGGTCGATCCTCGAGGAGCGCCAGCCGGTACCGGACACCGCGATCCCACTCCGATCGGAGCCGATGGGGTGCATACATCCAGTCGAGCATGTAGCGGACCTGTCCGGCAGGCAGCATGGCGCCGTAGCATTCGGGCCAGATCCGATGCGCCAAGTGCCGCACGGTCTCCAGTTCAGCGATCGATGCCGGCCGGATCTCAAGACGCATGGGGCCTCCTCGGAACGCGTTGGGGATCCGCGGGATTGGACACCCGGGCAACCCACGGCATGATGTCGGCATGCGACCTGAGACTCTGACCGTGATCGGCACGGAACTCGCCATCAAGTGGACCGACGGAGGCGAGGATTTCATTCCGCTGGAGCGGCTGCGTCGCGGATGCCCCTGCGCAAACTGCCAGGGCGAGATGGACGTCCTCGGCGTCGTGCATCGACCGAATCCGAAGCCGCTGGTGGAGCAGTCCTTCACGATGGCCACCTACGGACTCGTGGGAGGCTACGGGTTCCAGCCCCGCTGGGCGGACGGCCACGGGACCGGGATCTATTCCTGGGAGTACCTCCACCGGCTCGCCGCCCAATCCGTGGGCTGAGAGACTGCGTCCACGGTCCCAAAGATCCGACTCACGGTTGGTTCGGGGCGATGGGTCCATAGATCGTCACGCCATAGGGGGAAAGCCTGTCCATCCACGTCCCGGGTCCAACGACAACTTCACGTCCCTCACCGAGGACAGGGATCCGTCCCTGGGGAACCCCTTCCCCCTCGAGGCGGACCCAGAGTTCCTCCTGGGTCGTGTTCACAACAGCGAGATAACGTCCGCCAGCCATCCCGGTTCCGCCTTCCTCGACGTCGAAGAGCCCGTAGACCAGAGCCGGCTCAAGCGCCTCATTGAACTCACGTCGACGCTCGTGACAGCGGACACGGAGCGGGCTCGGCACGAGGTGGGCCTCGAAGAGCGGAGCCCTCGCACGAACCTCCCGGACAATGTCGGAAAGCCCGTCCCAGACCTCTGGATGCTCGGACATCTTCCAACGGCCATCGTCGTAGGCGTAGAAGAAGAGGCCCTCGACCCCGAGGATCCACGAGCCGTACACCATGCACCTCAACTCGTCACGGGTCGGTGGACCCAGCGGACTGCCTGGGATGACGTCCAGGATGTCGCGATAGTAGGACCAGTCGAACGCTTGGATCACGCCGTACAACCTCCGTCGACCGACGCCGGCCGCGACACCGCCATGCCTCAGGTGCTGGAAATAGGCGGCGAGAGGGTGCCACCCAATGGGGTAACGATCCACCATCAGGATGTCCGTCTGGTGGTACTTCGACAGGGACGGGCCCTCGAAGACCACTAGGGAGGTGGGCTTGGTCCCGCCAGCCCGGCGGATCTCTCGTTGCGACCGGCGGACATCCTCGATGGAGATGCCGTTCAGGTCAGGCTCATCGCTCAGGTACCAGGACCAGAGGGCGGGATGGCGATCGAACCGGCGGACGGTGTCCCGCACCACCTGCGGGCGCAGCCCGGGGCCGGCTGCAGCACCGGGCTCAGCAAGGACACCGAGGCCATGTGATTCAGCGGCATCGAGGAACCCGCGTTCGGCCGGGCCTCGGACGAGGTCGAATCCTACTTCGCGGACCAAGGCCATCTGTTGGGTGTGGATCCCATACAGGCCCAGCCGGAAGGTTTTTTTCCGGGACGGCTGATGATGAACACAGCCGGTTTCCAAAAGAGCGGCCAGGGTCAACACGCCCAACATGGAGAATCGCCCACTGAGAAACCTCGATACTCCCACGAGGAGGAGCAGGGACATTACCCCCCAGCAACCGAGTCCACCCGCCCACGCAGAGGTGATCATCACAAGACGCGGTTCTACAGCCATCCACGGAGTCGGTACACGAGGATTCCGACCCCCTCATGCGACCAGTCACCCCCGGCATGGAAACCCTCCTCACGCGGGACAACACACCAGGCATTCCGCCAGGCGTGGTCGCTCCTGAGGTGGAAGGTGCCGTCGAAGTCGCAACCCACCGGAACAACCTCCAGCGGCGATCCCCGGAACAGGGCCACAGCCCGGCCCAGATGGGCGGCGGACGTCACCAGGGCGATCCGCTTCCATCCACGTTCCTCGGCGAGGCGGATCATCGACCGCGCCTCGTCGAAGGTGTTCCGACTGTAGGGCAGCACGTCGACCCGGGCCTGCACGGGAAGCCGGGGACGCCACCACTTCAGGACGGCATCGCTGTCGAGGACTTCCTCCCCGTCGAAGGTCGAGGACCCACCGCCAAGCACGAGACGATCGCTCTTGCCGAGGTCCAGCAGGTGCACTGCGGTCAGGAAGCGATCCGAGGCGTTCAACGCATTGTACCCGATCGGCTCGACCGGGCTCGCACTCTCCCCACCGCCCAGCATCAGGATCGCGTCGACCCTCGGGAGATCGGCCACGACCTGCCCAACGTAGGGGGCCTCGAGTCGGGACAACAGCCACCATGGGAGCGGGGTTCCTCCAAAGAGGCTGAGCAGCAGCACGATCGCGGCTGACACGACCGAAGGCCCACGGTCACGGCGTCGCCAGAGCCAGATCGTCAGCAGCACGAGCAGCAGCCAGCAGAACCCGAGCGGCTCGGTCGCCATCCGGATCATCCTGCCCGGGAGTCCCCACCATACATCCATGCCGGGGCTGATATCCGGAAAACCGCCCCGTGGAAAGGATCACGCCCGGGATCGTGCGATCTGCCTGCTCCCACGGGGGCTCCGGTGGGGCCAGGTCATTCCATCAACGGACGCTGGCCTCATGGCGGACGCTGGACCGGGGTCTGCCAGTTGCGATGCCAGGTCAGGCCCCAGAGGGATTCCAGCGGTGTCACCCCGGCATGGCCGTCTGCGAACGACAGGTTGATCGCGCCGGGAAGGCGTGAGCCGGCTGTGAC